>Ga0105049_10003016_pt1 | contig 19949 bp, 19 predicted proteins | sample MAT06_FD_78087 | JGI IMG/M metagenome (GOLD analysis project Ga0105049, IMG submission 78087) | Freshwater microbial communities from Lake Fryxell liftoff mats and glacier meltwater in Antarctica - MAT-06 | ecosystem: Environmental > Aquatic > Freshwater > Ice > Liftoff microbial mat | place...
CCGCCCAGGCCCGCAGCGCCGCACCGTCCGGATAGGGCGGCCCCTTCCTGCGCAGCGTCAGTTCCAGATCGCGCGCCCACAGCAGATGCAGCCCCCGGGCGGGCCCGCTGTTGCACAGCGGGTGTTTCAGCAGCGCCAGCAGCGCCGCCGCGCTGACTCGCGCCCCCCCCAACTCGGCCACCTGGCGCAACAGCCGGCCGGGCGGCGACAGGGCCAGCGGAGTGCCCGCGCTATCGTCGGCGATGATGCCCCAGCGATCCAGCGCCGCTGCCACGGCCCGCGTCAAACCACGATCCGGGGTGATCAGCGCCGCGCGCAGGCCCGCATCGGCCGCCGCCCGCAGGCGCAAGGCAATCGCCTCGGCCTCGGCCCGGGGGGTCGCGGCCTGCACCAGCGTCAGACCTGCGGCGGCGGCGACCAGATTACCCAGGCGCGGGCCTTCGTCCAGCCAGGCATCGGTGATCGGGGCTGGGCGCAATGACAGCGATATCAGCCGGTTGCGCGCCGGGTCGGGCGGTTGGGTATCGGTCCAGCGCACCACCTGCGGCGGCCCGATACCCAGGCCCTGCATGATCCGGCGAAACCGGAACTGGGGGTGATCCTCGCCCGTCATCGCCTGATCCAACGCGTGCCAGACCTGCCCGGGCAGATCGAAATCAAACCCCGGCAGCACCACCGCCCCCTGTGGCAACCGCGCCACCGCGTCGATCAGCAGTGCCGTGCTGCCGCGCGACCCGGTCGAGCCTATGACGATCACCGGATCGGTCGGCGGTGTTGCGGCCCAGATGGCGGCCAACCGGATCACCGCCTGCCGTTGCCGCTGCTCTTTCCCGGGCGGGGCGCCGGCGGCGGTCAGATAGTCGTGCGCGGTGGTGATGAATTGCACAGCGCGGGCCCAATGGCCCGATTGGTCGGACACGTCCAGCGCGGCGATGGCGGCGGCGCTGACGCCTTCGCCCTGCATTTCGTCCAAGAGGGCGGCCAGACTGTCGGACAGATCGAACAGCGCCGTGCGCGGGGCCAGATCGGGTGCGACATCGACCAGCCGTGTGACCAGACGCAGCAACTCCAGCCGACGGCGCAGCGGCGGGCTGGGCAGCGGCAGGTCTGCGGCCACAGGATCAGTCGCCAGATCGGTGATCAGCCGCAGCCGCGGCGTCAGGCGCGGCGGGCCATCGGCCAGCGCCGCCAACAGCCGCCGCTGCATTCGCCGCGTGTTGACATAGATGGTCATTCGGCCCCAGGCCTCGGGCGGCGCGGCGGCCAGGCGCAGGTCCAGCCCGCGCGCCACTTCGGCCCCGAAATCGACCCCTGGGGGCAGACCGAACAGGCGCGGGCCGGGGTCAGTGAACATCGGCACGCCGCAACAGCGCCTCGGCCAAAGGCAGGCTTTCGGGCTGGCCGACATCGCACCAGCCGCCGGGATGCAGGGTACCGAACAGCCGCCCTGCGGCGGCGGCCATGTCCCACAGCCGGTTCAGCGAAAACGCGGGCGCATCAATCGCGGCCAGTCCACCGGTCTGCAGGATCTGCGCGCCCAGATAGACCAGCGGCCCGCCCCGCAGCAGCCGCCCATCCGGGGCCAGCGCGAAATCGCCTTTGCCCCGGTGCCCGGTCGCGCGGTCCAGCGGGGTCAGCAGCAGCAGCGCCGTCATCCGCGCGCCGTCCCAGGCCCGGGCCAGGGTCTGCAGCGGGTTCGGCGCGGTCCAGACGGCATCCGCGTTCAGCGTCCAGACCGGCCCATCGCCCAGCAGCGGCAAGGCCGCGCGCAGCCCGCCGCCCGTATCCAGCAAGGCGGCGGTTTCGTCGGCAATCTGCACCTCCCGCCCCGCCAGATGCGCCCGCAACAGCGACGCGCGGTAATGCACATTCACCACCCGCCGCACCGGCCCCAAGGGCGCGGTCAGGTCCAGCGCATGGTCGATCAGGGCGCGGCCCGCAACCGGGATCAACGGCTTTGGCCGGTCCTGCGTCAGCGCCCCCATCCGCGTGCCCAGACCCGCGGCAAAGACCATCACCGCCTGCGGCATCATGCCGACCCCCAGCGCCGTATGGCCAGGTCGGGCGGCGGCACGGACAGGGCCACCAGCGGGGCCAGTTCGGCCAAAGCGGGATGCTCCAGCTCCTCGACCACATGCAGCCAGACGCGGGGCATCAGCGCCAGATAGCGCGTCTTGCCCTGTTCCCGCGCCAACCGGGCAAAGATGCCCAGAATCCGCAGGTTGCGTTGCACCCCCAGCACTGCGCATGCGGCCAGGGTGGCCGCGACCGGCCGCCCGGTCAGCGCGGAATGGCGGTCGATGGTGGCGATGCGCACCTCGGCCGTCACCTCGCGCCGCGCGTCGCGCAACAACGAGATCAGGTCATATTCCGGCGGGGCCAGCACGGCGTCCTGAAAATCCAGCAATCCGACCCGATCCGTGCCCTGCCGCGCGGGCCGCCAGATCAGGTTTTCGGCATGAAAATCGCGCAAGGCCAGCGTGTCGGCCCGCGCGGCGTGTCGGCCCAGCGCGTCTTGCAGCACGCCGATGATCCGGGCCGACTGGCGGACATCGGTGCCGGGGGCGTAATGGTCGAACAAAGGCGCGATCATGCCCGCAGCCCGGGTTGGGACCAGCGGGGTCAGGCCGGGCGGTGGCGGCGCAGACTGGACGCGCAACATCGCATCCAGCGCGGCGGCATATAGCGGCTGTGCGTCGGCCGGCGCATCCTCCAGCCAGGTGGCAAAAGTATCGCCGCCCAGATCCTCGATCAGATACAGGCCTTTGGTCGTGTCTTCGGCCTGAATGGCGGGCGGGCAAAGGCCCAGTCCCCGCAGATGCGCCGCGATGGCGCGATAGGTGGCCATGGCGGCATTTTCGGCGGCCTGCATCAGGATGGCACTTTGGCCGCCCGGCCCCAGCAACCGCCAATAGGCGCGGGTCGACGCATCGCCTTGCATCGGCACCTGCACCCAGCCCTGCGCCACGGTCCCCGACAGGAATGCGGCAATCGCGGCGGGGTCGGTTTGTGGATCAGGCAAGGCACGCCCCCAGCCGATCGGCCCATGGCGCCGGGCCGGACGCGGTCAGGCAGTGGCCCTGTGCGCATGCCGCCAACTCCAGCCGCAGAGCCTGGGCCGGGGCGATGCGTCCCAGCCGGTCGGGCCATTCGATCACGCAGATATCGCGACCCAGCGCCTCGTCCAAACCAAGTTCAAGCGCGTCGTCAGGGCCGGCCAGCCGGTACAGGTCACAATGCCACAGCGTTTGCCCCGCCATTTCATAGGTTTGTACCAGCGTAAAGGTGGGCGATGGCACCGGTTCCACCGGATTGCCGCACCAGGCACGGATCAGGGCGCGCGCAAAGCTGGTCTTGCCCGCACCGATCGGGCCGGACAGCAGCAGCGTATCGCCTGGCTGCAACCGGGCCGCGACACAGGCGGCCAGGCGGGCGGTCTGCGCCTCGTCCGGCAAGGCAAGGGTGATGGTGTGGTCCACTGACATGGCCGCAAGATAAGCCACATCCGGCACGTTGCGACACGGGTTTCGTCATGGGTGCCGGCAAAAATGCGGGTTGGTTGCTGGCAAGGGGGGCACCGGTCCGGTCAGCCTCGCCCCGGGCCTGTGCCATTGGCGGCCCGCACCGTTCCACTTCGAGGTGGCCCGCTCAGACTTGGGCCAGTCTGATCTGGGCCGCTCCAACTCGGGCCAGTCTGATCTGGGCCGCTCCGGCTTGGGCCGCTCCGACTTGGGCCAGTCTGATTTGGGCCAGTCTGATTTGGGCCAATGTGATTTGGGCCAGTCTGATTTGGGCCGCTCCGACTCGGGCCGCTCTGACGCTGCCTTGACCTCACCCGGTCTGTCTTGCCTGCGCCCGCCTTGGCACCGTTCGCTCAGGCTGCTGCGGTCGATGACGCCTGGCCGTTATCCGCCTCGTGGTTGTCCTCAAACCGACCCCAGACTGCAACGATAGCCGGGCTGGCCCCCGGTCTCGCGCGGGACGTTCGCATCACCGTCAACCGCACCCGTTGCAGCGACACAAAGCCAATCGCTTTGTCAGGCCGATGGCCCCGATGCCGACCGGCGTTTACGGGCCGCGCTGCGCGGTGCGCGCACTATCGCCCCCGGCATGACCGATCCATCCCGTGCGTGCCCGTCCAGGCCCGATCCGTCCCGCATGCCGTTGTCCTTGGCCGAGGTCAGCGTCGCGGCGGTCAGCGTGGCGGCGACACGCTGGCCGGCCGACATCTGCGCCGCCCGGCGCAGCGAGCGGAAACTGTCGCCTTCCGTCACCAGACCCGAATCACTGCGCAATGGCATGGCCAGGCCCAGCGGCATCTCGCTGGTCAGATCGCGGAATCGCGCCAGGGTCGCCCCGCCCGAGAGGGGCGTCAGCGAAAAGGCCAGCGGCCTGCCGTCATCCAGATGCAGCACCCCCGACCAAGGGCTGCGGTCGCCAAAGGCGGCAAATAACGCATGCACCTTGGCCCAGATCGGGGTGGGCTGAGCCCGCGATTGCCAGCGCCCCAATTCTTCGGCGATGGTTGTGTCGCTCAGCCCGCCGGCGGTCGGCCCCCAGGCCCGGCCATAGGCGGCGTTGTACATCGTCAACGTCCCGCCGGCCGAAAACACGGCCACCCCTTCCTCCAGCGAATCAAGCAGGGCTTGCGCGGTTTCCTGTTCGGACCGGAACCGGCGGGTCAGCGAGATTTCGTCGCTGATATCCTCGAACAGAAAGGCAATCGCGCCTTCGGGATGCGGCCGGCCCGTGACGCGATAGGTCAGCCCGGATGGCAACGACCAGGTTTCGCAATAGGTGCCCTGCGCCGCTTCGGCCTCGAGTGCGGCGACCTGTTCGCGCCAGGTGGTATAATTCTTGGGCTCGGGCAGCATGTGCATGTCGCGCAACCGGTCGAGCACGCTGTGCACCAGCGGACGCGACGACAGAAAGGCGGCGGGAAGGCCGGTCAGGTCCAGCAATGCCGGATTGAACAACGCCAGCCGCCGTTGCCGGTCAAAGATGGCCAGGCCGGTGGCCAGATGGGCAAAGGTCTTGGTCAGGGTCTGGACGAAATCGCGCCGGGCGGATTCGGCCTGAACGGCACTGTTGGCGTCTACGGCAAAGCGGATCGTCTCGCCCAGGCGATGCACCGAGGTGACTTCGAACCATTGCGCGGCCTGCACGCCCGGGATCATCAGCGACATTCGCAACATATGAGGCGCGTCGATATCAGCCCCGGTCAAGGGTGCGGGCACTGCCAGCAGCGGCTTTTGCGGCCAGATGCGGTCAGCATCGGCAGCGGGCGGGCTGATTCGCTCGACCAGGTTCAGATAGGTCTGGTTGGCCCAGATCACGACCCCGCCAACATCCTCTTTCCAGATCAGTTGCGGCGCGTCCTCGGCAATGCTGCGCAGCATCGTCAATTCATCTTCCATCGCGGCAACGGCCAGCCGATCAACGTGCAACGCCCCTTCGGCCCCGCTGCCAAGGGTCAGCCGCAGCAGGCCTTGGCAATAATCGACATGCAGCGTCTCCGATCCGGTTTCGGCCTGCAGCGTCACCTCGCCCTGTTGGTCAAGCTGCCGCAGCTTTTGGGCCAGATCGGGAAAGCCGCGTGACAGCAGGCCAAGCAGCGCGTCCCAATCGGTCAGATGGCGTTCCTTGCGCGACAGCAGCCGCTGTGCGGGCGGTGTTGCATCCACCAGCATGCGGCCATCGAACAAAAACACCGTGCCCGGGCCTGCCGCATCGACCAAGGCCCGTGCCGTCACCCGTCTGGGCGCGAACCAACGCCCCAGTCCCAGCACGATCCCCAGCGAGACAAGGCCAGCAAACCCCGTCAGGCCAAGAATGGCCGGCATCGAATCAAACGCCATGCTGCCACCCGTCTTCCCTTGCGGCGAGCCTGCCCGCGATTGGTTAATCGTGTGTTAAGCTTGCAACCTGACGCTGCGCAGTGCGGCCGGCCTGCAACAGGGGGCCGACGCCCTGCGCGCCGACCCCGACAACCACTTTGACCAAGGCCCCGCCCGTGGTTGGGATTGAGGCCCCCGGTTCGGGCCCCCGGTTCGGGCCCCCGGTTCGGGCCCCCGGTTCGGGCCCCCGGTTCGGGCCCCCGGTTCGGGCCGCCGGTTCAGACCGGGATCGGGCGGTTTCGGCCCAGGCCTGGGGTCAGTGCGGGAACCGGCGGTTCTACCTGGCTGCGGGGCCATTCCACCACCACGATGGCCCCGGTCGTGGCCGCATCCCGGCCGGTATCGTCTGCCGCATTGGCAAAGCTCAGCCGCGCGCCGGAACGTTCCAGCAGGGTCTTGGCGATGAACAGGCCCAGGCCCATGCCTTCATAGCCCGGGCGGCTGGGCTGGGTGGCGACAGGACGCCTGCGACGGCGGCGCAACAACGGATCACCGATCCGCGGCATCACCGATTGCGCAAACCCCGGGCCGTCATCGGCAATGCGCACCCGCACGACCTGATCGGTCCAGGTCACGTCAACCTCGACCTGGCCTGCCGCGAAATCGACCGCATTCTGGATCAGGTTGCGCAGGCCGTGGATGATTTCGGGCCGCCGCAGGATGACCGGCTGGCGCAGGTCGGCACCCTGGTCGGGCCCCCGATCCGAGCCGGTGTCGCGGTCAGACTCGTCACGCCAGACCGCGATATGCACCGTTTTGCCGCGGGCCAGATGCGGCTCGGCCGCTTCGCGCACCACGGTTTCCAAGGGGGCGCGGCGCATGTGCATGTCTTCGTTCCCGGCCCGCCCCATGCCGCGCAGGATATCGCGGCAACGGTCGGCCTGCTGGCGGATCAGTCCGGCATCGTCGCGCAGCGCCGGCCGGTCGGCCAGTTCGTCGATCAGCTCGCCCGATACCAGCATGATCGTGGCAAGCGGGGTGCCAAGCTCGTGCGCGGCGGCGGCCACCACGCCGCCCAGATCGGTCAGCTTTTGTTCGCGCGTCAGGGCCAGTTGGGTCGCCACCAGCGCTTCGCGCATCGTGTGCATTTCGGTCGTGACCTGGCGCGCATAGACGGCCAGAAACACCACGCCCACAATCAGCGCGATCCGGAAGCCGAACAGGAACAGCCCCGGCATGACCAGCTCGGCCCCGCTTGCCAGCGTGATCGGCAGGTGAAACCGCGCCGTCACGGCAATGACGGCAATGGTCAGCAGCACAACCGCCACGGTCGAGCGGCGCTGCAGAACGGTGGCCGCGATGGTGGGCGGCGACAGGATCAGCAGGGCGAACGGGTTGTTCAGCCCGCCGGTCAGATACAGCAGCACCCCCAGTTGCAGCACGTCGAACACCAGCATCAACCCGGCCTGCCGTTCCGACAGCCGCTGGTTTTCGGGATTGAGAAAGGTGGAAAACAGGTTGGCCAGGATCGACGCACCGATGGTCATCGCCACCAGCCCCAACTGCAACTGGATGCCAAATGCGCCCGCAGCCACGATCACGGCGATGATCTGGCCCGCGATCGCCACCCAGCGCAACCGGACCAGCGTGCGCAGCCGCACCCAGTTGCTGCGTTCGTGCTGCTGAAACAGCTGCAATTCGGTCACGGCCATGTGCGGCGCCTCGGACTTTGCGGTGGGATGCAAGGCTTGATATGGGGTGTGTGGGCTGGGATCAACGGCAGGAGCGGCTATGCAGGTCAGAACAATCGCAATCACGGCAGTTGCGGCGCTGGGCGCGATGGTGCTGGGCACATGGGCGGCGACATTGCTGCGCCCCGCCAATGACCGCTTTGCCGCCTGCCGCGATGGCCAGGTCGCGGGCGGCAGCATCGGCGGGCCGTTCACGCTGGTCGACGAAAACGGCGCGACGGTGACGGATGCGCAGGTGTTCACCGCGCCCACCATCGTCTATTTCGGCTACACCTTCTGCCCCGACATCTGCCCGACCGACGTGCAGCGTAACGCCTTTGCGCTGGAGGATCTGGAGGCGCGGGGCATCATCGCCAACGGGGCCTTCATCACCATCGACCCGGCGCGCGATACCGTGGATGTGGTGCGCGATTTCACCGCCGCGTTCCACCCGCGCATGATCGGCCTGACCGGCACCCAGGACCAGATCGACGTCGCCACCCGGGCCTGGCGCGTGCTGGCCGAACGTGGCACCGGCGATGACGATTTCTATCTGATGAACCATTCGATCTTCAGCTATCTGGCGCTGCCCGGCATCGGCTATGTCGATTTCTACAACCGCGACGCGACGCCCGAGGCGATGGCCGAATCGGTGGCCTGTTTCGTGGCCGCCGCGGAGAATTGACCCGCCCGGCCGATGCGCTAGTTTACCGCCATCCGCAGCAGCCCCAACCCCAGAGACCGACATGCCCGACCATGGCCACATCACCCCCGTGACTGCCGTTCCCGGCCCCGACCCTGGCGTACCAGCCACGGGATTGCTGGACCTGGGCGATGACCACAGCCTGCTGTTGGTCGATGATGACGAGACGTTTCTGCGCCGTCTGGGCAAGGCGATGGAAAAGCGCGGCTTTGCGGTCGAACTTGCCTTGTCCGTGGCGCAGGGCAAGCAGATCGCGACCCAGCGCCCGCCCGCCTATGCCGTGGTTGACCTGCGGCTGGAGGATGGCAACGGGCTGGAGGTGGTCGAGGCGCTGCGCGCCCGGCGGCCCGACAGCCGGATCGTGGTCCTGACCGGGTACGGCGCGATTGCAACGGCGGTGGCTGCGGTCAAGATCGGCGCAACCGACTATCTGTCCAAGCCCGCCGATGCGACCGACGTGACCAATGCGCTGTTGTCGCGCGGCAGCAACCACCCCGCGCCGCCCGACAACCCGATGAGCGCCGATCGCGTGCGCTGGGAACATATCCAGCGCGTCTATGAACTGTGCGACCGCAATGTCAGCGAAACCGCCCGCCGCCTGTCGATGCATCGCCGTACCCTGCAACGCATCCTGGCCAAGCGCGGCCCGAAATAGGGCCTGCAGCGGTTCGGGTTTGAACTGCGGCAGTCATGCCAGGTGGAGGGTAGCGCCCGATCACCGGGCCAGACGATGCGCCTGCAACGGGGTCCTCTGGCGCTGCGCGTGGAGTGCACCGGGTAAAAAACCTTTGCTCCGCCCGTGTCACCGGCATCAAAGGCAAGCCTCAATAGGCCAGCACCAGCGTCCACCAGATCTTGCCCGACTCTTCCTGAAACCAGGCCAGGCCGATCTTGGTCGCCTGGCGGTCCAGGATGATGGCGCGCGAGTCGCCTTGCTGCATCCATGCGCCCAGGGTTTCCAACTCGGTCTCGTAGGTTTCGGATATCGCCTGGCCGACCAGGGTGCCGACGAAACCGACCCGGTTCAGCCGGTCGATGGGCGAAGAGCCATCCGAGCCGAAATGCCAGGGCCGGTTCTGCACCGCCATGTCGCGCGAATGGGTCGCGGCCGCAGCGTTCAGCTGCACATCCAGCGTGACGGCACCCACGCCGGCGGCCTGGCGCAGGGTGTTGACGCTTTCCAGAAAGCGGAACGGAATCTCGGCCGCGTCACGTTCGCTGATCCGGTACACGGTTGGCGTGGGCAGTCCATCGGGGCGGGTAGATGCCGCACGGGTCGAGCAGGCCGCCAAGGACAACAGCCCCATCCCAATCATCGCGCGCCGGTGCAGCATTGACCACCTTCTGGATTATTCGGACTCTCCTTATCCACAGTTGGCGGGCGTGGCAAACGCCGATCGGCACGGGTTCGCCCGTCTGACTTTTGTTTGAATTGCAGCGGCGTTGCGTGCGGTCTATGCTGTCCATGGGCAAAGCCCCGCACGGCATGTGGCGGGGGGCAACAAGGGCGGCGAGCAGATGACAAGCAATGAACGGCTGAACCGGCGGGGTTTTCTGGCCAAGGGCGCGGGACTGGGCGCGGCGATCGGCCTGGGGCTGGCCGGTGGCGCGCGGGCGCAGACCGACAACTCGACCGAGATCGAGGGCGAACTGTCCGACGCGGTGCAGCGCAACATTTCCAGCTTTCGCGCGCTGCAATGGCAGCCCTATTTCGCCAATCTGACCAATGGCGTGATCCTGGTCGACATCCAGTCGCGCGCGCTGCATTTCTGGTCCGAAGATGCGGCCACCTACCGGCTGTACCCGACCAGCGTGCCCCTGACCGACGACCTGACCCGCCGGGGTGAAACGTCGGTGACCGAAAAGGTGGTGAACCCGACCTGGCGGCCCACCCCGGCGATGCGCGAGCGCAACCCCGAATGGCCCGCGGTCGTCGAAGGCGGCGCGCCCGACAACCCCCTGGGTCCGCTGGCGCTGTATCTGTCGTGGCAATACTATCGCATCCACGGCACGCATGACACGCGCAAGATCGGGCGGCGGTCGTCGAACGGCTGTATCGGGCTTTACAACGAACACATCACGGAACTGTTTGCATTGGCCAAGGTCGGCACCCAGGTGCTGCTGATCTGAGCGGCAGGGCCATTGTCCGGCACCCGGGCTCTGCCCGGACCCGGGGTATTTATGCAAAAATGAATGACAAAACAGAAAGTCAGCCGGCTTTTCGGCGATCAGCAACAGCGGCCTAGCCGATCCAGCCCCTGAGGTTGTCTGCCACCACGCCGCCCAGTGCCGCAATATGGGCGGCGTCGTCGTTCAGGCAGGGGATATAGGTGAATTCCTGCCCGCCGGCATGGATGAAACTTTCGCGGATTTCCGCGTTGATCTCTTCCAGTGTTTCGATGCAATCGGCGGAAAACGCGGGCGCGCAGATCGCCAGGCGTTTCACCCCCGATTGCGCCAGGCGGGCCACCTCTTCGACCGTATAGGGTTTCAGCCATTCTTCGGGGCCGAACCGGCTTTGGAATGTCGTGGTGATCGCCGTCCTGTCCCAGCCCAGCCGTTCGCGCAGCAGGCGCGTGGTTTTCATGCATTGGCAGTGATAGGGGTCGCCTTCGAGCAGATAGCGTTCCGGCACCCCGTGGTAAGAGCACACCAGCATCTGCGGCGCGGCAACCGTGGTGGCATAGGCGCGTTCCACCGATTGCGCCAGCGCGTCGATATAGGCGGGCTGGTCGAAATAGGGTGGCACGATGCGCAAGGCGGGCTGCCATTTTTCCTGCATCAGCGCGCGGAACAACTGGTCGTTCGCCGTCGCCCAGGTGGCGCCGGCGTAGTGGGGATAAAGCGGGAAAAACAGGATCTTGTCGCAACCGGCGGCCACCATTTCGCGCAGTTTCGACGTGGTCGAGGGGTTGCCGTAGCGCATGCAGAAATCCACCATCACCCGGTCGCCGAACCGCGCGGTCAGATCGGCGCGCAGGGCCACCGTCTGCGCCTTGGTGATGGTCAGCAGCGGGCTTTCGTTGGCCTCGTTGTTCCAGATCGAGCGGTAATTGGCCCCGGACGAAAACGGCCGCTTGGACAGGATCACCAGTTGCAACAGGGGTTGCCACAGCCACGGGCTGTAATCGACCACCCGCTTGTCCGACAGAAACTCGGACAGATAGCGGCGCATCGACCAATAGTCGGTGGCGTCGGGTGTGCCCAGATTGGCCAGCAGAATGCCGATCCGCCCGCTGCGTACCGCCGGATGGTTGGCGGGTGCATGGTCGGGCACCTGCAGGGACGCGCCGCTTTCGGCGCGTTTCAGCGAACTGGCGTCAAACATGGTGGCGGGTCTGGCCTTGGTCATGGCATCACGGCTTGAAATCTAGGCCATCTGCCCTTGCGGTCAATCGTGGTCGCGGTCAAGGGGGCGCTCGACCACGGCCAGGGCATCGGCCAGCCGCGCCCTGGCCGAACCGGGGCGCAGCGGTTGCGGCTGGCCGGGGTCCGGGGCCCAGCCGGTCAGCGTCACCACCTCGAACGTCGCGGTGATCCGGCCGTCGGGCCCGGTCGGGTACAGTGCGGCAGCCCGGGCCATCACGGCGCGACGCGTCGGGTGGCGCATGCGGCCGGCCATGGCGTTGCCTTCGCCCATCGCCCGCAGATCGCGCATCAGGGCAAAGGGGTCAGCATAGCTGACGGTGAACGGGCTTGCATCCGCCACCGGCAGCGCAAACCCCGCCCGTTGCAGCAGCGCGCCCAGGTCGCGGATTTCGCCCATCGGGGCCACGCGCGGCGATAGCCCGCCGGTGACGTCAGCCTCGGCCTGCGCCAGTGCGGCGCGCAGGTGGGCCAGCGTCTGCCCGCCGAACAGCGTCGCCAGCAACAGCCCGTCCGGCCGCAACGCCAGCCGCGCCTGTACCAGTTGCCCGACCGGATCATCGGCCCAATGCAGGGCCATGTCATGGATCACGATATCGTGCGCCTGTCGCGCCAGGCCCAGTACGTCGGCATCCGCAACCATCACCGCCCCGGGCAGCACATCTGCCCAGATCTGCGGCAGCGCGGTGACGATCGCGGGGGCTGTAAACGTTCTGTTAACCTCGCGCAGGCGATCGTGCAGTTCGGCCTGCACGGCCTGGCGCAGGAACAAGGCCGGGGCGTGGGCGGCGCGGCGGCGCTGCCGCATCAGCGCGGCGCGGTCAAAGATCGGGGGGGGTGCCTGCATGGCGCAGATCTAAGTGGTCACGGCGATGTTGCAAAGCGCGATCCGCACTGTCTATCCGCCGCAATGCGTCAGTTGCGGCGCCCGGACGGAAAGCGATTTTGGCCTGTGCGGGCCCTGTTGGCTGGATACCGGTTTCATCGGCGGGCTGGTATGCGCCCAGTGCGGCACCGCGCTGCCGGGCGAATCGCGCGGCGAGCAGGTGCTGTGCGACGATTGCATGCGCGTGGCGCGGCCCTGGTCGCAGGGGCGGGCCGTGTTCACCTATCAGGGCAACGGGCGGCAATTGGTGCTGTCGCTGAAACATGGCGACAGGACCGACCTTGCGCGTGCGTTGGGCGACTGGATGGCGACCCGGGCCCGGGCGCTGATTGCCGCAGATACGGTGATCGTGCCGGTTCCGCTGCACTGGACCCGGTTGTTGTCGCGCCGCTACAACCAGTCGGCCCTGCTGGCGGCACGGGTGGCGGCGGTGCTGCAGCGCCCGCTTTGCCCCGACGCGTTGCAGCGGACCCGGCGCACGCGGGTGCTGGATGGCCACAGCCGCGATGCGCGGTTCAGCGCGCTGGATGGCGCGATCCGCGCCCATCCGCGTCGGCTGACGCAGATCGCGGGCCGCCATGTTCTGCTGATCGACGATGTGATGACCAGCGGGGCGACGCTGGCCGCCGCGACGACCGCGTTGCGCACAGGCGGCGTGCGCGATGTGGCTGTTCTGGTACTGGCCCGCGTCGTCAAAGATGCCTAGACTGGCCCGCGTCCCCGGTGACAGGATGCCGCGATGCCGCAAGTCGAAATCTATACCTCGCCCACCTGCGGCTATTGCCATGCCGCCAAACGGCTGTTGACTGCCAAAGGCGTGCCCTTTGCCGAGGTGGACGTGGTGCGCCACCCCGACCGCCGCCCCGAAATGGTGCGGCGCGCCAAGGGCCGTACGACTGTGCCGCAGATATTCATCGGCGGCAGTCATGTCGGCGGCTGCGACGATCTTTACGCGCTGGAGGATGCGGGGCGGCTTGACGCGCTGCTGGCAGCGTGAAGGCGGCGCTGCTGCAACTGTCGTCCGGCGATGACCCGGCGGCCAATCTGGCCACGATGCGCGCCATGCTGGAACAGGCGCGCGACGCCGGTGCCGATCTGGCCTGCACGCCCGAGATCAGCAATTGCGTCACCGCCAGCCGCGACCATCAGCGCACGGTGCTGCGGATCGAAGCGGATGATCTGACCCTGACCGGCCTGCGCCACGCGGCGGCCGATCTGGGCATCTGGCTTGCCATCGGCTCGCTGGCGCTGAAAACCGGCGATGCGGACGGCCGCTTTGCCAACCGGTCATTCCTGATCGACCCGACGGGCGGCATCGTCGCCCGCTATGACAAGATCCACATGTTCGACGTGCAGTTGGGCGATACGGAAACCTATCGCGAATCGGTGGCCTTCCGGCCCGGCGACCGCGCGGTGCTGGCCGATACCCCTTGGGGCCGGATCGGGTTGACCATCTGCTATGACCTGCGCTTTGCGTATCTGCATCGTGCGCTGGCCCAGGCCGGGGCCGCGATCATCCTGCAACCATCGGCGTTTACCCAGCCCACCGGGCAGGCCCATTGGGAACCCATGCTGCGCGCCCGCGCAATCGAGACGGGCTGCTTTGTGCTGGCCGCCGCCCAGACCACGACGTTGACCGGCACCCATCCGCGCAGCATCGACGCGGCGGATCGCCGCACCCATGGCCATTCGCTGGCCGTTGACCCCTGGGGCCGGGTTCTGGCCGATGCGGGCGATGCGCCGGGCGTGACATTGGTGGATCTGGATCTGGCGCAGGTCGCCGCCGCCCGCGCCCGCATCCCGGCCCTGACCCATGACCGCGCGTTCACCGGCCCCTGATGGACAACCCCGTCGACAGCCTGGCCGTGTCGCTGTTTTCCGAGATTCTGGCGGTGGACCAACTGGCCCGTGCCGCCGCCGCCGGGGTGCTGCCCAAGGGGATGGAGCTGTCGCATTTCAGCGTGCTGAACCACCTGGCCCATGCCGGGGCGGAACGCACGCCCGCACAACTGGCCCGCACCTTTCACCTGACGCGCGGTGCGATGACGAATACGTTGGGAAAGCTGGAATGGGCGGGCTGGGTCCATATCCGCCCCGATTGGGACGATGCCCGGCGCAAGCTGGTCGCGATCAGCCCCAGCGGCCTGACCGCGCGCAACGCCGCCTTGCTGGCGATAACGCCGCTGATTGCCGATATCGTCGTAAAGCTGGGGCCTGACCGCGTCCGCGCCGCTTTGCCGGTCCTGCGCGAGATGCGCATGTTGCTGGCCGAGGCCGATTGAACAGGGTTGGTCTTGCTACCAATCAGGCGGGTGTGGCCTGGGGCCATTCGACCGCTGGGGCCGACGGCCAACGCGTGCCCCCCAAGGGCGGGCGCGGCGCACGGCCTTGCCTGACTTGTGCGGATGAAACGCAAACCGCTGGTGCCACGCCTGCCTGCCGCCGTCGACCACATGAAAGGCCGGGGGGTGTTTGTGCGGGGAACGCGCAAACCCTTGACGTGACCGATTCCCCCGTCCCGCACCGAGGTTCACGATTCACGCATCTTGTCCAATCGCCCCCCGCAAGGCAGCCGCGTCAGGCGGGGCGCAGGCTGGTGGTGACGTAGTTCACCGACAGATCGCGGGGCGACAGGCTCCAGGTCCATTGCGCAAAGTTGAACACCATCCCCCTGCGGTCCAGCGTGGTCAGCCCGGCGCGGCGCAGCAGGTCGTAAAGCTCGTCCGGGGTGATGAACTTGCGCCAGTCATGCGTGCCGCGCGGCAGCCAGCGCATGATCTGTTCGGCCCCGATGATCGCAAAGACATAAGATTTGGGGTTGCGGTTCAGGGTGGAACACAAGTGCAACCCGCCGGGCCGCAGCAATTGACGGCAGGCGGTCAGATAGGACAGCGGGTCGGCGACATGCTCGACCACTTCCATGTTCAGCACCACGTCGAACGCCTCGCCCGCTGCGGCCAGATCCTCGGCCGTGCCGATGCGATAGTCGATGGCCAGCCCGGCCTGATCGGCATGCAGCCGCGCGACGGGGATGTTGCGCGGTGCGGCGTCCACACCCACCACCGTCGCCCCCAGCCGCGCCATCGGTTCGCACAGCAAGCCGCCGCCGCAGCCGATATCCAGCAGGCGCAGCCCCGCGAATGGCGCCGGCCCGGCCAGATCGCGGTCGAACTCGGCGGCAATCTGGGCGGTGATATAGTCCAGCCGGCACGGGTTCAGCATATGCAGCGGCTTGAACTTGCCTTCAGGGTTCCACCATTCGGCGGCCATCGCCTCGAACTTGGCGATTTCGCCGGGGTCGATGCTGCTGGTTGTCACGGGGTTGCCTTTCGTCCGCATGGCGCCGGTCCACGCGACGTTATATAGAGCGGACATGGACAAGGTCGCAGGACAAAAGCGCGCAAGCCCCCTTCTTTATCCGCCGGTCGATCCGTTCGACCAGCGGATGCTGGATGTCGGCGACGGGCACAGCGTCTATGTGGAACAATGCGGGCGGCCCGACGGGCTGCCGGTCGTTGTCCTGCATGGCGGGCCGGGCGGCGGCTGTTCGCCGATGATGCGGCGCTATTTCGATCCGGCCTTCTACCGGGTGATCCTGTTCGATCAGCGTGGCTGTGGCCGCTCGCGCCCGCATGCCGGGGTGGAGGCGAACACCACCTGGCATCTGGTGGCCGATATCGACCTGATCCGCCGCACATTGGGCATCGCCAACTGGACGGTGTTCGGCGGCAGTTGGGGTGCGACGCTGGCGCTGATCTATGCCCAGCAACATCCGGCGGCGGTGCAGGCACTGATCCTGCGCGGGGTGTTTCTGTCCACCAGGACCGAGCTGGACTGGTTCTATGGTGGCGGCGCGGGGGCGTTCTGGCCCGACCTGTGGGCGCGATTTGTCAGCGCGATTCCGCCCGATGAACAGGGCGACCTGATCGCCGCCTATCACCGGCGCCTGTTTAGCGACGATCTGATCACCGAAACCCGCTTTGCCCGGATCTGGGCCGGCTGGGAAAACGCCCTGGCCTCGATCGACAATGACGGGGCCACGGGCGACAGCCCGGCCGAATACGCCCGCGCCTTTGCCCGGCTGGAATGCCATTATTTCCTGAATCGCGGCTTTCTGCAGGATGATCAGCACATCCTGTCCCGGATGGACCGGATCGCCCATATCCCCGGCGTGATCGTGCAGGGCCGCTATGACATGATCTGCCCGCCGGTCAGTGCCTATCGTGTGGCTGCCCTTTGGCCGCGCGCCAGCCTGCAGATCGTGCCCCGCGCCGGGCATGCGCTATCCGAGCCGGGGATATCGGCGGAACTGGTGCGTGCGATGGATGCCCTTGCTGGCAAGGGTGCCGCATGATCCCGCGCCGCCGCCCGGATGCACCGCTGCAACGGATCAGCCGCCGGGGGCTGATCACCTCGGGTATGCTGGCCGGGGTGCTGGCGGCGACCGGCGTGTCAGTGCATGCCCAGCGGCGCGGCGGGCCGTTGCGGCTGGCGCTGCCGGGGGCGTTCGGCGGCTGGGGCATCGCGCGACAGGACCTGTTCGCCCGCGTCGCCACCAGCGGCACCGTGTTCGAAACCCTGACCGAGATCACGGCGGCGGGCGAACTGGTCGGCGAACTCGCGCTAGGCTGGCAAGCGCAGGATGCCGGCGCGCTCTGGACCGTTGCCCTGCGGCCGGACGCGCGGTTTCATGATGGCCGCGCCGTGACCGCCACCGATGTCGCGGCCAGCCTGTTGCGGCACCGCGACGTTGCCTCGCCGTGTCATTGGCTTCTGGCCGGGGTGCAGGCGGTCGAGCCATTGGACGACCGCCACCTGCGCATCCGCATGACGGCACCCGATCCCGACCTGCCGCTGTTGCTGGCCGATCCGCATCTGATCATCGCGCCGCTGGGCGCGGCAGAGAGCGGCATTGGCAGCGGGTTGTATCGGGTTGTTGAGGCCCAAGACGGAATATTGTCGCTGGCCCGGGTCGCCCGCCACGTCCGGGACGGGCAGGCGGGGTGGTTCGACGCGGTGACCTTGCTGCCTTCGACCAGTGCGCGCGAGCGGCTGACCCTTTTGGCCGAAGGCCGCGCCGATGCCGCCGCCGAGATGCCGGGCCACGGGCCTGACCTGCCCGGCATGGTGGCAGTTGACGTTGTTGCCAGTACCAGCCTGCTGCTGGCACCGCCCGCCGATGCCGGACTGGATGCGTTCATGGCCCGGCCTGACCGCAGCACCGTCCTTGCGGCGCTGGAACGCGACTACATCCCCGACCCGGCCCGGTTCCACGCCCTGGGTGCCAGCGCACTTCGCCACGGCCCCACCATCGGCAACCTGGCCCCGCTGGACAACGGCCGGATCGCGCAGCGGTGGTGGTGGGGCTAGCCGCGCCCGAATCGGCCTTGCAATCCGGCCTGGGCCAGTCCATATCCGGGTGCATAGCGGCGCGCTGGCCTCCACCCCCAGCCCCACCGGGAAAGATCAACGGGCCGCGTGCCCGTTTTTTTGTGTCTGGACCTTGGCGATGACTGATCTGCCCCACACTGACCTGCCTGAAATCGACCCGCCCGGCACCGATCTGGTTGCCCGGGCCGCGATGGATCGCACCATTGCCGCCATTGTCGGCCCGGTGGCGGCCGATCTGGGGTTTGAACTGGTCCGCGTCCGCTACGTGACCGGGCGCGAACCGATCCTGCAGATCATGGCGCAGAAACCCGATGGCACGATGGAGGTGGACGATTGCGGCCGCCTGTCCACCGCCGTCAGCGCGGTGCTGGATGTCGAAGACCCGATCATCGAGGCCTATACATTGGAAGTCAGCAGCCCCGGCATCGACCGCCCGCTGACCCGATTGAAGGACTTCGACCAATGGGCGGGTTACGTCGCCAAGCTGGAGACCCACGATCTGATCGACGGCCGCAAGCGGTTCAAGGGCACGCTGGCCGGCACCGAGAATGACGAGGTCCTGATCACGCTGGACGAGACGGGCAAGAATGGTGACGACATCACCATCGGGCTGAAATTCGTCTGGCTGGCGGATGCCAAGCTGGTCCTGACCGACGAGTTGATCCGCGAGGTGCTGCGCGGGCGCAAGGATGCGGGGCTGATCGATCAGGCCCAGTTCGATGAGGTGCAGACCATCATCGACGATACGGACGAGGGCGAAACCGCCCCGCAAGAGGAGAAACACTGATGCCGATAACCTCTGCCAACCAGATCGAGCTGCTCCAGACCGCCGAGGCGGTGGCGCGCGAGAAGATGATCGACCCCGCTCTGGTGGTCGAGGCGATGGAGGAAAGCCTCGCCCGGGCGGCCAAGTCGCGCTACGGCGCGGAAATGGATATCCGGGTCAAGATCGACCGCAAGACCGGCCGCGCCCATTTCACTCGCGTCCGCACCGTGGTGGCCGATGACGGGGTCGAGAATTATCAGGCGCAGTTGACGGTGGCGCAGGCGCGCCAGTTCCTGGCCGAACCCAAGATCGGCGACGAATTCGCCGAGGAAGTGCCCCCGGTCGAACTGGGCCGGATCGCGGCGCAATCGGCCAAGCAGGTGATCCTGCAAAAGGTGCGCGAGGCCGAGCGGGATCGCCAGTATGAACAGATGAAGGGCCGCGCCGGCACGATCATCAACGCCACCGTCAAACGCGAGGAATATGGCAACCTGATCGTCGAGATTCAGGGTGCGGGCGAGGCCGTGCTGCGCCGCAACGACAAGATCGGGCGCGAGGCCTACAAGCCCGGCGACCGTATCCGCGCCTATGTCAAGGAAGTGCGCCGCGAACAGCGCGGGCCGCAGGTGTTCCTGTCGCGGACGGCGAACGAATTCATGGCCGAACTGTTCAAGATGGAAGTGCCCGAAATCTATGAAGGCGTGATCGAGATCAAGGCAGTCGCCCGCGACCCCGGCAGCCGGGCCAAGATCGCCGTCATCAGCTATGACAGCTCGATCGACCCGGTCGGCGCCTGCGTCGGCATGCGCGGCAGCCGCGTGCAGGCGGTGGTGAACGAATTGCAGGGTGAAAAGATCGACATCATCCCCTGGAACCAGGATATCCCGACCTTTCTGGTCAACGCGCTGCAACCGGCCGAGGTGTCCAAGGTCGTGCTGGACGAAGAGGCCGAGCGGATCGAGGTTGTCGTCCCGGAAGAGCAGTTATCGCTGGCGATCGGTCGGCGCGGGCAGAACGTGCGGCTGGCCTCGATGCTGACCGGCCTGAACATCGACATCATGACCGAGGAACAGGAATCCAAGCGCCGCCAGGCCGAGTTCGAGGAACGCACCAAGCTGTTCATGGACACGCTGGATCTGGACGAGTTCTTTGCCCAGCTTCTGGTCGCCGAAGGGTTCACCAACCTGGAAGAGGTGGCCTATGTCGATCTGGACGAGTTGTTGAACATCGACGGTGTGGATCAGGGCACCGGCGCCGAACTGCAGGCCCG
>Ga0105049_10003017_pt1 | contig 19939 bp, 19 predicted proteins | sample MAT06_FD_78087 | JGI IMG/M metagenome (GOLD analysis project Ga0105049, IMG submission 78087) | Freshwater microbial communities from Lake Fryxell liftoff mats and glacier meltwater in Antarctica - MAT-06 | ecosystem: Environmental > Aquatic > Freshwater > Ice > Liftoff microbial mat | place...
AAGGGTTTCGGGTGCAGGGCATTCGCATTGCCCATGATCGCGTAGGTGGGCGGCGCTTTGGGTTTAATGTAATTTGGCGTTGGGAAATGGCCGGTCTCAACATTACCAATTTGGGCGGAGTCGCCGCTCCCATCGAGGTAGAGCAGCAAATTTTGATTGGTCGCCCAGATGTGTTGTTAATCCCTGTGGGTGGTGGCCCCAAAGCCTACAATGCGGAAGAAGCCCGCCAAGCCATCGAAGTGCTCAACCCGCGCATCATCATCCCCACCCACTACCGCACCCAAGCCGCCAACGCTGAAGCCTGTGATATTTCGGGGTTAGAAGAATTTCTCACCTTGATGGCCGGAACCCCCGTCCAACAACGGGGCGACAGCATGACGGTGACGGCCAGCAGCCTACCCGCAGAAGGTAGCCGCATTGATGTAATGAATTATCGGTTTTAGCCCGGTTTTTAAGGCCCCCAGACCTGTCGGAGCTAAGCGATGCCCCGACAGGTTTTTTAGTGGGTAAATAGGTGGGCTGAATTAAATTATTGGAGTTTAGACTCCAATTCATGATGTGGGTGATGGATATGTGCCGGTGGCTGGTTCAAGTCGTTCTGCGACCGCAGCAAACCAAAGGGTTCGTGTTGCTCAAGAAACGTTGGGTGGTGGAGCGCACCTTTGGGTGGTTGATGGGATGTCGGCGGTTAGTCAGAGACTATGAGGGCCTGCCAGAAACATCGGAGATGTTCATCTACCTGGCCATGATCCGTATCATGGTGAGGCGATTGGCATAAAATTTGACACCCCAGAACTTTTCAAACATCCTCTAAGACTTTTTTTGAAGAATTTTTTGAAAAATTTGTGGAGCCGTCTAGTCAGTCAGTTAGTTGCAACAAGGGAGAATGATTACAATAGATTAATAAGTAGAGGGAGTTAGAACTGACATCGGTTTAGCCCATACTATCTACCCAGGTTCATCCCGTTACCGAGTTAGAGGACGCATATCAACTTGTGTTGAGCTAGTTGATTTAATCTAATCGTGTGGGACAGTAAGCGATTAAGCTAAGACAGGCTCGGTTATAGAAATCGAGCGACCCAGTGTTGGGAAAAGGGGCGATCGCCCCCATCCATCTCCCAATCTGCCCGCGCACCCTACCGTCGTTATTCGCGTTATCGAAAACCTTGGGAATTGACCTCCGCAGCTACGTTTATATCGATCGCCTCCAAGCGCAACATGCCGCCTACTTGGGCACTGTCGCCCTCGGCTTTTTGCCCCTGCCAGGGGATGCCTCCCTTTGGGTTGAGATTTCCCCCGGCATCGAAATCAATCACCTGATGGATAAAGCCCTCAAGGCGGCGGTCGTTCGTCCGGGGGTGTTGATTATCGAACGCTTATATGGCTTGTTAGAAGTTCATGCCAATAACCAGGGTGAAGTTCATGCGGCGGGGCGTGCCATTCTAGATGAGCTTGGGATGCGGGCCAGCGATTGCATCCGTCCTCGCATTCTTTCCAGCCAGATTATTCGTAACATCGAAGCCCACCACACCCAACTGATCAACCGCAACCGGCGGGGGCAAATGATCCTCACCGGACAAACCCTCTACATCCTGGAAGTAGAACCTGCAGCCTACGCTTCATTGGCTGCCAATGAAGCTGAGAAAGCCGCCCTGATTAATATTTTGCAAGTCTCGTCGGTGGGCACCTATGGCCGCTTGTATCTCGGTGGCGAAGAACGAGATATTTTGGCCGCTCAACGCTCCGTTGAGGCGGTTTTAGGGAGTTTGGCTGGGCGCGATATCCTACCAGGCCGCTCTGAATAGCCTTGGGGCTACTCTTGCCCACGCTAAACTTGTGCGCTGCCATGGCAATGGCGTCATGCTAGCCGCAGCCAACTTGCAAAACGCCATCTTCCAAGAAGCCGATCTGCGCTGGGCTTGCTTATGGCGATCGCACTTCTTCGGCGCAACCTTGCTCTACAACCATCCGCAACATGCTGCCTTCCGCTGGGTGATGCTGTCTGGGGGCGATTGGCACACCTGCCACTGCGAAGGCACCCGCTTTGAAAACGCTATGCTTTCGCCCGTTTCTCCTTCGCTAACGCCCTGTTCAATTTCATCGAAAAGTCGAAAACCATGGCACGGCTTCTGATCTCCTAGGGCTGTACCTGTGCCCCGTGGCTGCGAGGATCATCGGTATTGGGTTGGAGGGTTGGGGCTGGGGTTTCTAGCCGAGAGATTTGGCCTTGGCGCGGCAGGTAGGGTAAATCGGTGCCATTGGCAAAGGCTTCGAGGTTGGCGGCTAAAACGGGGCGCGGCTGTTCGCCGATGACACTGGCGATCGCCCCTCCCTCTGCGGCCAAAAAGATGAAGTGTGGAATCCCATCGACGCGATACTCCAGCATTTCGGGGAGCCATTTGTCGTTATCGACATTGAGCATCACAAAATTAATGCGATCGCCAAACTGGTCTTTCATTGCAGCCAAATCCGGTGCCATGGCTTGGCAACTGGTACACCAATTGGCATAAAACTCCATGAGGGTAGGTTTGCCGTTGCTGAGTGCCACCTCTAGCGGGGTCGAAGCGTCGGCCTGGGAGTTCAAAGACACGCCCCCAGTCTGGGTTTGAAAGCCTAAGAAAATGGATGCACTGAGGGCGATCGCCACCAGCGCCACCAAAAAGTTACGCAACCGCCCCACCATACTCGTCGTGGGGGTTGGTTCAGGGGATGCAGGGTTTGGCGCATTCATCGTCATACACTCCGGGGCAGGCAGTTTCTAAAAGCAGTTTCTAAAAATGGACTTACGCTTAGGCTGACAGGTCAATAGTTCTAATAGCGAGTCCTGATAGCGCTATGTCCGAGCCTCAGAGCGAGGTGTTAAAAAGTTACAAGGTGCGACTCGTTGCCTTTCCAGCCTACCTAATTTTGGGAAATCAGCTCGGGATTGCTTGCAGAAACCACAGCAGCGGTGCGCGGTTCGGCTAGGATCTAAAGCAAGCGATGCTTCAGAGCGCTTCAATTTGTGGGTCAAAATTCCAGACTCAACCGCGTCAAAGCTGCCAATCATGCGGCAAAACCTGCAAAAACTGGGCGCAATCCTCTAATTTATTCTAGAAATCCTCTTAAACTCATTCTATAAACTCTCTTAACTCATTCTAGAAACCCTTTTAACTCATTCTGGAAACCTTCTGTAAAAAGCTGTGAAAAAGCGCGTTACCCTCACCTTTCCGCAACGCTCGGTGCATATGCCCGTCACCTATCGGCTGGCTAAAGATTTCAACGTCGCAGCTAATATTATTCGGGCGCAGGTTGCTCCTAATCAAGTAGGGACGCTGGTAGTGGAGTTATTGGGGGATATTGACCAACTCGATGCTGCGCTGGAATGGTTGCGATCGCAAGATATTGGCGTGTCTACGGCCAACCGCGAAATTTTGATCGATGAGATCAGTTGTGTGCATTGTGGCCTATGCACGGGGATTTGCCCCACCGAAGCCCTCAGCCTTGATCCGGAGAGTTTTCGCCTTACCTTCACCCGATCGCGCTGCATTGTCTGTGAGCAGTGTATCCCTACCTGCCCCGTCAATGCCATTTCCACCAACCTATGAAGCCCCCCGCTCCTAAGAAGCCAACCCCCAAGCGATCGCTGTTGCTTTCCCTCTTGCTGCTGCTAGGAGCCTACAGTTCCTTCAGTTGGTTTCTCTATCGCGTCACCGCACCGATTACTGTGTGGGTGTTTGTCATTCTCTTTGCCCTGATACAAGCGTTGTTGCTAACGGCGCTTTCTAAGGGCTTACGAAAGTTTATTAGACAATGGCTCAGATCCGATTTAGGCTATTTTTCGATAGTGATGATCTTGGCTGTTTCCATTACCTTGGCGTTGGTTTGGTATCAGGTATTTGAATATGTTGTGCTGATGCTTGGCACCGAAATTTTGGCTCGGCTCGATCTCCAAAATGCTGGTTTAAACCAATGGCAAGCGCTGTTTGTCCTCACCTTGGTTTCAGTTTTGGGGTTGGCGGTGGGTTGGTCAGCCCGCGAGGTTTTAATTATTAGTGCTTCGATGTTGGGTTTGACCAGTTGACTGGCACGTTGACTAGAATGAGTGCTTTTCCTTGCTTTTTTCTAAAGAGAAAGCAGCCCCCGAAGAGGCTGCCTGCATGAGGAGTGACTAGGCTTAGCATAGGGCGATCGCCCTTCCCATCACCCCTAGGTTACGGTTTTTGATACGAAGCTAGCTGACCCACCGCCCCACCGAGTTCTGGCAGATATAGACAACCCAAAAACCGTCACAATTTTAGGGATGAATGGTTGGGGATCGAACACACTGAGTTTGGTGTTTAACTGTCGATGTCCCGCGATGCACAGAGCGGGACATTTTTTATTAATTAGAGTTTGAGAAATCAACTTGGGATTTGAGTCAAATCTCCAAGTGGCTCGTGAGGCCGTTCGATCTGGTTCTCTTTGTGAATTAGCAGATCTAAGGATCTTTGCTCGTAAAAATGGTGGTGTACATCATCAAAAAACCACCGAGGAGAATGAGGGTGGCGAGACTGCCCAAAATTAGATTTGAGGTGTCAGTTGATTCCATTGTTGAAACCTGCGAATGAGGGCACGAATAGGAGCAGTATGGCCTACCCAGCTTACTAAGGAGCGTATCATGCGAGATTGTGATTGGGGAGCGGCGATCGCCCAGCCGTTTAGCCCAAGACACACAAGCGCTAACCCCAGCAGCACAAAGGTTGGCACCATCACCACCCCGGCCACAAACCAAGTCACCACATGCAACACCATCAGCGTGGCGTAGAGCGCAGACAGGGCAGCAATCCAATACATCTGCCAACGGGGCCGCTGAAGACCGCTGAGCACCAGGGTTTGGAAGGTAGAAATCATGTTGGCAGGCACCAAGAGGGCACAGATACCAATGCAATGTTGCCGCGAAAACTCAGCCACATTAGCCATGTTTAAAGCCAGGTCGGAGGAGGCCAAGCTGGGGGCATCAAGACGGGCTAAAACAGGAAAAACAAAGTCGAGCATGAACTCAGGAATTTTTTAAGGATGGGGGAGGGCTAAGGCTGGGCTTGGGGTCTTGCCCAACGCCTTAGCTCAACGCTAACACTTTGCGATCGCGGGTAGGTAGCTCTAAACTACTTGCCACCATAGTAAAACGCAACTTCTTTGTCTTTGAGTGGGGCAAACCCAGCCGCTTCTAGCATTTGGTTTAGCTCATCTTGGGGGATGTGCTTCGCGCCAATACGGACAATGCGCGATCGCATCGTATTTGACACGCCACTGCGCTGCCGTCCGGACTCTAGCCCCATTACCTTGGTATAAAGCTCTAGCTTTTCGGCTGGGATGGGGCTGCCGTCAAAGTCAATTCCTTGGGCGATCGCCACATCAATGGCGTCTGCACCCTTCGTCGCATCTGTTCCTAATCCTGCATCTACCATGATCACTCCACTCCCAAAAACGTTACAAAACTAAACATAACCGAGAGACCTTTACCCAACCGCTCCGTGCCTCTAGGCTCTTATGCGAATCCAGCCCAGCCAGCCCTCAAGCGGGCTCATCCCGTCTCTAGATATTGCTGGATATTGCTTCTCTGCCTTGATTGAGCCGGTTTTTAGGCAATCTCCTCAACCATCAGCAGAAGCCGATACGGGCAATATCATACCAATAGACACCCCTCGCTCTGCGTCTGTTTTCCAGAACACACCTGTCCTAAAACATAGATTTTTTCCACACCTATCTAAAGAAAATCTTTGAGCTAACCACTCTTTCAAGAAAGTTGACTACTCTGAAAGAGATTCTTAGCAAGAAACTCTCCAAGAGTTCCAGCAGTAAGCACAGGCAGGTCTTATGACACAGAGCTTTGGTTTGATTGGGTTGGCCGTTATGGGCGAAAACCTGGCCCTCAACATCGAGCGCAACGGGTTCCCGATCTCGGTCTACAACCGCACTGGAACAGTTACCGAAAAATTTGCCGCAACCCGTGGCCAAGGGAAAAACGTCCAAGCCACCTACTCCCTAGAGGAGTTTGTGCAATCCCTAGAGCGGCCTCGCAAGATTATGGTCATGGTTAAAGCCGGAGCGCCCGTTGATGCCGTTATTGGCCAACTCAAGCCGCTGCTCCAAGCCGGTGACATGATTATTGACGGCGGAAACTCTCTTTACACCGACACCGAACGACGGGTGCAAGATTTAGAATCCAGTGGGTTACGCTTCATTGGCATGGGTGTGAGCGGTGGCGAAGAAGGTGCCCTCAATGGCCCCAGTCTCATGCCCGGAGGCACCGCCGCCGCCTATCAAGAAATTGAACCCATCGTCACAAAGATCGCTGCCCAGGTAGATGATGGCCCCTGCGTGACCTACATTGGCCCAGGCGGGTCGGGTCACTATGTCAAGATGGTGCACAACGGCATCGAATACGGCGACATGCAGCTCATTGCCGAAGCCTACGATTTGCTCAAAAATGTGGGCGGGCTTAGCGCCGATCAGTTGCACGACGTGTTTGTGGAGTGGAACACCACCGACGAACTCAATTCTTACCTGATTGAAATCACCGCGAGCATTTTTAAAAAACGTGACCCCGAAACGGGTGCGCCCTTGGTCGATATGATTTTGGATGCTGCTGGCCAAAAGGGTACCGGACGCTGGACGGTAGAGACAGCCCTAGAGCTAGGCGTGGGCATTCCCACCATCATCGCTGCCGTCAATGGCCGAATTATGTCGTCGATCAAAGCCGAACGGGTGGTGGCCTCCAAGCAACTAAGCGGCCCCACAGCCAAGTTTAGCGGCGACACCAGCGCCTTTGTGAATCAGGTACGCGACGCGCTTTACTGCTCCAAAATTTGCTCCTATGCCCAAGGTATGGCGCTGCTAGGGCGGGCTTCCCAAGAATATAACTACAACCTCAACTTGAGCGAGATTTCGCGCATTTGGAAAGGGGGGTGCATCATCCGGGCAGGCTTCCTCAATAAAATCAAAGATGCCTTCCGAGAAGACCCCAGTTTGCCTAACCTCCTGCTGGCTCCTGAGTTTAAGCAAACCATCCTCGATCGGCAGGCAGCTTGGCGCAATGTCATCATCTACGCGGCTCAATATGGCATTCCGGTGCCCGCTTTCAGTGCCTCGCTCGATTACTTCGACAGCTACCGCCGTGCGGTGCTACCCCAAAACCTCACCCAAGCTCAGCGCGATTACTTTGGGGCACACACCTATGAGCGTGTAGACAAACCCCGAGGCGAAAGCTTCCATACCGACTGGGATGCCGCAGATGTGGCCACCCCCGCCGGAGCAACGCCTTAGCCAACGCTTTGGAGTCGTCTGAGCTAGTCAAGGATCGAGGTAGGCGTCGTTAGTAGTCCTTACCCTCTAGGCGCGGCCTACTGGCGAAGAGACTGCCAAAAGGAGCCATGGGAGAAGCAACCCGCTTCCATGGCTTTTTCTGCTGCCTATCGGGTGCGATCGCAGGCCAATCAATCGAAGGTTACCTTGAGGATCGATAGGTCATCTCCTAGGGTTGTTGTTTGGCTGAGGGTGTGAACTTCTTGCAACAGAACATCTAGATTGGTCGCCGCTTGCAGATTGGCAAGGAGATCTGTAAAGGTGTTGAAGTTCCAAACTGGCAAATCTGCTTGCCCTGGGAGGTCGTAGATCCCATCGCTAAAGATATAAAGCAAGCTGTCTTGGGGGATGTCACACCGATTGCTGACATACATTTCATCGGGCATCATGCCGATGGGCATCCCTGGGGTTTTGAGCTTTTTGATTTGCACCGTTCCGCCGCTACTGGGGGTGACTAAAATAGCAGGGGGATGTCCGGCGCTAGAGTATACGAGTTGCCGCCGAACTCGGTTATAGACGCCATACCAAATGGTGAAGTATTTGTCATTTTGGTCATCCATTTGAAAGGTTTCGTTCAGTGCCCGTAATACGCTGTGGGGCTGGTAGAAGTTGACGCTAGGCAGAGATTGCGATCGCAGCAAGTTGAGGACTGTAATTGAGGGCAGCGCCGACCCCAGCCCATGCCCCGAGACATCTAGCAAATACATTGATAAATAGTCGGGGTCGAGCCAAGAATAGTCAAAACAGTCTCCCCCTAATTGGCTAGAGGGGATGAAGCGCGAATCAATGGATATCCGATCATTTAAGGGGGCAGGGAGCAGCGACTGCACATAGGCGGCGGCTTCCATCAATTCTTTTTCGAGTAATTGCTTTTGGGTTTGCAAATCTTCACTCATTTGGTGCAAGCGCAACCCGGCGCGCACCCGCGCTTGTAGTTCAGGGATTTCGATGGGTTTGGTTAAGAAATCATCGGCTCCGGTATCTAAACCATGCACACGGTCTTCTACGCTACCCCGCGCCGTCAGCAAAATAAAGAAAGTAGTGGAGAGTTTGGGGTCTGCTTTGACGCGGCGACAGACTTCTAACCCATCCACAATGGGCATCATCCAATCACATATGATGAGATCGGGGGGTTTTTCGTGAGCTTTTTGCAGCCCTGCTTCCCCGCCCGATGCAATATCCACGGTGTGACCTTCTGACTGCAACGCTTTTTGCAGTATGGTTTGCATGGTACTGTCGTCTTCGATGACAAGGATCCGGGTCATAGAGGAGGCCGTGGGAAGTATATCAGTCGTCCGTCAACCATTATGGCAATGGATTAGTCATAAGCGAAGCGATCAAATTTCAAAATTTCGGGGAATATTGAGATAGATGACTTTATAGATCGGCAATATTGATCTTTATTGATGATCTTTATTGATCTTTTTTCGCTCAGTCTTGTTATGACAGAGGGAGAGTACGTAACAACGCTCATCAGGGAACGGTCTTGAAAGTACTCCAGAACCAGAAAATTCAAGTCAGCAGCGAGCTTGTGACCCTCAATCAAGTTCTATCCTGGTTTGAGGATTTTGACCACTCATTCATCCCTGAGATGGTGTGGCTTCAGTGCCAACTGGCTCTGGCGGAGGGGTTTACCAATGCGGTGCGCCATGGCCACCGGGATAAACCAGCTAGCACCCTCATTGAGTTAGAGGTGACGATCGCAGATGGGTATCTCGAAATTCGCATTTGGGATAGCGGCCCGCCCAATAATTTGGGTGAGATCATCGCGAGTCTGTCTCAGGAGATGGATAAGGACTCGGAAGGGGGGCGAGGTCTCAAGCTGATGAAAAAGGTGGCTGATGTGTTGCACTATGGTCGTGAGGCTGATGAGCGCAATTGTTTGGCGATCGTCAAACAGTATGAAAGCTCTCAGGCGATCGCCCATTACAGCGAAGCTGAGCAACGCACGTCTAGTTAATTCTGCTGGGTTCTTCAGAAACTCGAAAAATTCGATACAGTGAAGATCAGGTTAGGCTTTTAGCTGCCTGTCCCCACGCTTGGGGCTACGTTCGGGGTTACGGTTGTGCTATCTAGCGATGACCGAATCGTTGTTGTCTTGCTGATCTGCTGATGCCTACTTGCCCTCACTGCTCTCAATCTGTCGATGAGCGCGCGATCGCCTGCCCCCACTGCCGCACCGCACTGAAGGCCCATGGGCATCCTGGCATTCCCCTCTATCGTGCTGCCACAGATGCTTCCTTGTGTGATAGCTGCACCTACCATGCTGACGACACCTGCAACTTCCCACAACGCCCCCACGCGCAAGATTGTACCCTCTACCGCAATTTGCGCCCTGCGCCCTCTCCCCGCGCGCGCACCTCCTCGTCTTCTCTGCACCCGTCTCTACAACAGTCTTCCCTGCGCCAGTGGTTGCAGCGCAACACAACGCCAGTAATGCTAGGGCTGATTGTTGCAATTAGCTTGATGCTGGCGCTCCGAGGGCGATAGGTTGCCCGCCCCGCACTTTATCGTCGGACTTGTTGCCCTCTGAGCGGCCAATCAGGATATTCCCTGTCACCCCAAGATCACAACAGCGGACTTTCAGATAGAAAGCCCGCTATGTACTACTGTTGTGTGCTGCGGTGTATCTAATGGTCAGCCGTCCTCTTTCCTCTAAAAGATGGCATCCTGATAATCTCAGGAGGTGCTTAGCCTATCTAGGTTGCGAAGAATAGCCGCAGGCCGACTGGCATCTGGCCTACTGGCCTTCTTTGCCAAAGGTGGTGAAGTGCCAGCCCTTGCGCTGCTCTCCGGTGATGTCGAAGACAACATGCTTCACGACTGTAAATTCTTCGAGGGCGTAGTATGACATATCTTTGCCGATGCCGCTCTGCTTAAAGCCACCGTGGGGCATTTCGCTGGCGATGGGCAGGTGGTCATTGACCCAGACGGTGCCCGCTTGGATGGCCTTAGAAACCCGCATGGCTCGCTGGACATTCAGCGTCCAGAGGCTAGCGGCGAGGCCATAGGGGGTGTCGTTGGCGAGGGCGATCGCCTCTTCTTCTGTGGAAAACCGCTTGACCACAGGGACGGGGCCAAAGATTTCTTCGCAGACACAGGCATCGGTTTGAGCCGGATTGACCAAAATTGTGGGCGGGAAGTAGAACCCTTCTGAAGGCACTTCTGTGCAGGTAATCACCTCGGTGCCCTGCTTTCTGGCTTCCTCTACATAGCCGCTTACCTTATTGAGTTGGGCTTGGCTAGAGAGGGGGCCAATGTCTGTATCGGGATCAAACGGATCGCCCACGATCATTTGCTTCGAAAGCTCGGTGAAGCGTGCCAAAAACTGGTCAAACACCGCATCTTGTACATAAATGCGGGTGGCGGCGGTGCAATCTTGACCCGAGTTGACGTAGGCTCCGACCACGGCTCCATGGGCAGCCGCTTCGATGTCGGCATCCGCAAACACGACGAAGGGCGCTTTACCCCCCAACTCTAAGGTCACCCGTTTGATCAGGGGGCTAGCTAGTTCGGCCACCCGTTGACCCGTGCGGGTGCTGCCTGTAAAGCTGATCATGCCAATGTCAGGGTGGGTGCAGATGGCTTCCCCAACTTCGACACCCCCGGTTACTACATTGATCAAGCCTTCTGGAAGACCCGCTTCGAGAGCAATTTCAGCGAGTCGGATGGTGGTGATCGGCGTGTTGGGGGCAGGCTTGATCACGATGGCATTGCCAGCGGCGATCGCCGGAGCAATTTTCCAAATCGCCATCATAAAGGGATAGTTCCAGGGGGTAATGGCACCCACCACCCCAATCGGTTCTCGCCGAATCATGCTGGTGTAGCCGCCGACATATTCCCCAGCCGCCGAGCCTTCTTGCCGCCGCACCACCGCTGCAAAGTAGCGCAAATTGTCGATGGCAAAGGGAATGTCACCGCCCAGGGTGATCTTCGTGGCTTTTCCGGCATTCAGGCTTTCTAGGTTGGCTAGCTCCTCAGTGTGCGCTTCGAGGGCATCGGCAAAGGCCATCATCGCGGCACTGCGTTCGCCAACCGCCATGGCGGCCCATCCAACCTGAGCCGCTTTAGCCGCTTCTACGGCTTGTTCTACATCGGCCTTCGTACCGATCGCAACACTGGCAAAAACCTTCCCGGTGGCCGGGTTAATGAGGTCTTCGCTGCCCGTTGTGATTGAGTTGCTCCCAATCACCATGGGGTAATGAACCATTTTTTCTGTGGTGGAAACCATAAAACCTCTTTAGAAGAAATCGACAAAATATCGACGAGAGCCACCTAAGGCTCCATAACTATCCACGCAACCGCCAGGGTTGAACAATCTACGCAACCGCTAGGGTTGACTCTCCTCTGATCCTCTGGCTGCTGCTAACCTTAGCTACTGTTGGGTTAGACCTGTGAGCGGTGAGCACGGAGTTGACCCAGATCCGCAGGGTGTAATCTGTAGATTTGCCTTCATCCTACAATCTGTTTCCAAAAGAGAAGAAGGACTGTAACCGTGGTTTTACGGCTCCCAAAAGGATCAGGGCTTGGCAAATCAAGATCAAGCCGATGCTAAGAGTAACCACGCTAGATTTCAACCGAGTAGTGTTGAGTTCGCAGGATTTAACTCCACTCAATCAAGTCCCTTAAGCAAGGCTGTTCACTTAGCCTAATAGTTAACCCCTCTAGATGTGGGTATCTATGACACAAGATTTAGGTTTCGTGACATTTCCCCTGCAAGGTTGCCAATGATACCCAGTTGCCAACGATACCCAGTTGCCAACGATACCCAGTTGCCAACGATACGAGGGATCATCGGTATTATTCGAGTTCGGCGACATAGCCGCCAATACGAGGATCATAGATACCGAAGAGGGTGCCATTGGCCTCATAAAGCGCTGCGGGAATGGTGTGGGTTTCGCTGATGGTGGCGATCGCCCGCAACATTGGGTTCATCTGATCGAGACGGGCGGTGCTAACGGGGGTCGCTCCCGTGGCGGCGACGAGGGCACGCTCATAGGCTTCGGTTAGGCGGACTCGAATGCGATCGCCCGCCCGTTCGGCCTGACAAAGGCGTGGATTGGTGCCACAGATAGCCGCCATATCCGTTAAGGCGGCTTGCATCACCGTTGAAACCTGGACATTGTTTTGGGCATTATTCAATGCCATTTGGTACGACGAAATCAAGGGTTGCGCCTGATCATAGGCCGTCGAGCCATCTTGGATCTGTTGCACCTCAACGAGGGCTTGTTGCCACTGTGCGGCGGCCTCGTTCCATTGATCTCGGCGCTCCGCATCTTGGGCTGCTGCCGCTGCCGCTGCCGCTAACGAAAACCGCTGAGATCCGGCCTCTTCTTGGCGCACTCGCTCTTCTGCCGTAAGTAACTGGGGCTGATACAGCTCTAACAACTGCTGCCCTTCGGCGTGGGCCATGGTTCCGGTTGGGATCTTTTTCAAATAATCAATGACCGTTTGCCAGGTGGCGCGCGTTTGTTGCCAAGTTCCTAGGGTGGTGGCGACCCCTTGTCGAGCTTCTGCCGTTTGTGCGGTTTTGCGCGCCACCGTAATCCATTCTTGGGCTTCAACCTCGCGCCGGATGCGTTGGTCAATTTGAGCCAAATTGCTCTCATATTCGGCTCGTTTGCGCTGTGCCAAGTCGTAGATAGGGCTGTCAGCAGGGACTTTGGCGAGTTGGGCGATCGCCCCCTGCCAGGTCTGCTGAATCTCCCGCCAGACGGTGATGGGATGGGGCGGGTTTTGGCTCTGAACCGCTGCGTCCATGGCCAACCGCTGCGCCTCAACCACCCGCTCTAATTTCTGGATATCTACGGTGTAAGCGGTGAGCAACGTCTGAGCTGTGTCGTAATATCCTGACCAAGAGGGGATTCTATTTAACAAATAACTTGCCTCGGTCAACGCCTCATAGGCCGACACAACATCTTGGGCAGTGTTCCCCTCTTCTAGTTTGCCTGCGGCATCTAGGGCATAGCTCTGGGCGCTTTCAAGGGGTACACAGCGGCCAACCACACAAGGCCGACTGAGGACATACCCGCCCCCCACTAAGAACATCAACCCCGCCGCTATCCCTGCCGCCACCCCAAAACGGGCGGCAGGATGCGACGCCAAACTCCACTGCCGCACCGCACGCGACTCCGATACTTCCACATCCACCACGGTATTGACCATGGTTCGAGATGGGGTATGCGAGTTGGTTGCCGCCGCTGGCAAGCCAAGGGGAAACGATGCAGCGTTGGTTTCTGCCGATACCTGGGGTGGGCGCGTTGCTAAAAAACGATTGGTTGGATCTGCGCCTCGATCTGCATCTGGTTCTAAATCTGCATCCGTTGCAGGGTCTGCGGCATGGGCGGCTCCGGTCGTGGCGGCAGTAGCAGCGAGGAACGTTGTCGCTGGGCTAGCCGCTAGCCCACTGCTAGGTATCGATGATGGCGGCGGCGGCGGGGTGGCTGCACCCCAGGCAAAGCGATAAAATCCGTAGGGTTCGCGCTGCCCTGCTTGGCGCAGGTAAAGGCGAATGGCATGGAGATCGGGCGATCGCCCACCCAATAAACCGAGGTCGGGCGATCGCCGCAACCCTGCCTCTAGCACCCCAAACACCTGCCGCTGATCAACAGGGCTGCTGACCGGATGCTGCACCAACACAATCAACATTCCCTGACGCACAAGGCAACGCACAGACCAGCCCACACTTTCGGGCAGCGTCGCCAATAAGTGCTGCTTTAAAGCATGTTCTATCCGCAATAACTCAGGAACTTGGCTTGTTGCCGTCATGGTCGTCCTTCATGCATGGGGGCACTTCAACTCTTCAGCTCAGTTCTCATTCAGCTCAGTTCTCATTCAGACTCGCAGTCATTCAGGCCAGAATCTTTGGAGAATCTTGAGTCCAATTCAAGTCACAGGATCAAGCAAAGCCAGATCATTCAACTGGCTTGAGATGAAATGGCTTGAGATGAAATGGATTAAGAATGGAACACCCTACGCTAAAAATAGCAAACAAATTCTCAAGGGTTACAACCAGCATTCATTGGGTAGCCCCAATCTCCTTTTGAGGTGCCCATCCGCCCCAAATCAGCCGACTCAACCCCATCATCACTCTATCTTATGGGTCTCCGATCAACCCATTGGGTTGGTGCTGCTGAGGCGAGACCCTGATCCACAGAAATTTAACCCCACCTCGCCCAGCCTGAAAAAAGTCTAGCAGACCCTTCTCGATCCGATCTGCCTCTGGTGGTCTCTACAGAATTGGGTAGAACAGAATTGGGTAGAACAAATTTAAGCAAAAGAATTGGGCAAAATTTGGAAGTTTGTGGGATACATTTAGCGGGCTACGCTATTTCTCGCTCACCCTCAGCTCAATCAGCAGACTATATAATCAGCCCAGACAAGAGAATCAGCCCAGACAAGAGAATCAGCCCAGACAAGAGAATCAGCCCAGACGAACGCTTCCTTTTACGGTGTCCTTCTCCATCCAGACAAACTAATGGATATTTTAATTGTTGAAGATGAAACAGAGATTGCCCAACTCATTCAGCTTTATCTCGAAAAAGAGGGGTTCATCTGCCGCACTTGCTCCGATGGCCTCACCGCCGTGCAATGGTTTCAAGAGATGCAGCCCGATCTCATTATTTTGGATCTGATGCTACCCAGATTAGATGGGCTGGAGGTCTGTGCCCGCATCCGCCAAAAACCTGGCAACAAAGACCCCTACATCCTCATGCTGACGGCCAAGGGCGAAGAAATCGACCGAATTATCGGCCTCTCCACCGGAGCCGATGATTACATGGTGAAGCCCTTTAGCCCCCGCGAATTGGTGGCGCGGGTGCGGGCTTTGCTCCGGCGAACTCTGCGCCAAGGTGGGCAATCAAACGCCTACCAAACCCAGCACTTTACCTTAGATCTTGACCAGCGGGTTGCCCAACGACTACTTATCCCTGACCATGTCGAAACCCTTGATCTCACCACGTTAGAATTTGATTTGCTGACTACTTTTATTAGCTACCCAGGTCGTGTATGGAACCGATCGCAGCTGATTGAAAAACTCTGGGGCGGAGATTTTTTTGGAGATGAGCGAGTCGTCGATACCCACATCGCCCGCCTTCGTAAAAAAATTGAACCCGATCCTTCTAGCCCTACCTTCGTTAAAACGGTCATTGGGGTCGGCTATAAGTTTGAAGATGCACCCAATTCCTAAGATCTCTCTACTAAGTAGGAAGACATAGTTATTTGTAAGATGCATTTCGACTGCACTCAATGCTCAACCCCTGACAAGAAGAGGGTTGAGCGGAGTCGAAACCCGGTAACTAAGCTTAATTTAATTCAGCCCAACTACTTATGAGTTCTGTTATGAGTTCTGTTATGAGTTCTCTGATGGCCGGTGATTCTGATGGCCGGTGATACCGAGGAAATGACGCTGTCTAGAACCCTTTTGGGTAAACAGCTATTAGAGCTTTTGAGAAAATTGCAACGCTTGGGCTGCATGGGTTGGGGTTGGCACGATGGAAGAGGATGCTTGATAAAGATCCGGTTTTAAGCTGACGGCGATCGAAATAACAGCTACGTCAATATCAACGGATTAATGCTTTAACGTCGCTATAGAAGAGGTTGGTTTGGTGCAAGAAACGAGTCTTCAAGGTGCTACCTTTTTGCAACAGAATTCTGCACAAGCAGACCTGATTCATGTGTTTGTGTATGGCACCCTTAAGCCAGGTGAAGCTAATTTTTTGCCCTATTGTCAGGGGAAGGTGCGGGCGCTGCGAGCCGCCCTTGTGCAAGGAGAAATCTTTGACTTTCCGCAGTTTGGCTATCCGGCCATGACCCCTGGGAAGTTATGGGTGCAGGGCTATATCTTGAGCTTTGATGATGATGCTATCTTGGCTGAGCTTGATGGGCTAGAAGATTACGATCCGCAGCAGCCCGATGAGCAGAATATTTATCGTCGAGAATGGATAGAGGTTTTTGATGGCGATCGCCATTCCTGTGGCCATGCTTGGTGCTATCGGATGATTCCGCAGCTTGTCCGAGAATTTGGCGGCTTACCCGTGCCCAGTGGCAATTGGCGAGGGAATGGCCAAGCTGTAGCGGTGAGTCATTCCTTTGCTTAGGCATTCCCTGATTTAGGCATTCCCTGATTTAGCCTAAATGCTTAGCCTTACTTTTACACTCGTTCGGGCATCCAACCAGGGTTGGATGCCCGAATCAAGGATTTCTAGCTAGGTCTTCTGCTTTATGCTGGCACTAGGCCGCCAACCTCTAGGAGGGGTTGGGCATGGAAGCTGGCTGAATGGTGAGCGTCAGGGTTTGACCGTTGCGGCGCACTTCGATCGGGAGGTCGTTGCCGATGGTCGCTTGCTCAACCACTTGCTGCACTTGGGTCGAGTCTGTGACGGTTTGATCGCCCAGCTTTACCAAGACATCGCCGGGTTGTAAGCCTGCCTGTGCAGCCGGAGAGTTAGGCACAATTTGCAGCACCAAGACTCCAGATTCTTCTTGGACTTGGAAGGGAGCATCTGGACTCTCGTTGATATTTTGCTTCAGCTCTGGGGTGAGATTAGCCATCTGAATGCCCAGAAAAGGATGCTCTACCTTGCCCGTAGCAATTAGTTGGTCTGCGATGCGATTGGCGGTGTTGATGGGGATAGCGAATCCTAGCCCTTGGGCATTGGCACGAATGGCGGTGTTGATGCCAATCACTTCGCCCCACTGATTGAGAAGGGGGCCACCTGAGTTGCCGGGGTTAATGGCTGCATCGGTTTGGATGAAGCTAGCGCGTTGATCGGGAACGCCCACTTGAGCGCTGCTCCGCCCGGTAGCACTGATGATGCCAGCGGTGACAGTGTTATCAAGCCCCAAGGGGTTGCCGATGGCGATCGCCCATTCTCCTGGCTGCAAATCATCAGAGTTCCCCAATGAAACCGACGGTAAATCGGTGGCATCAATTTTGATGACAGCGACATCGGTGATGGGGTCATCGCCCAAAACTTGGCCTTCAAAGGTGCGCCCGTCCCGCAGGGTGACGGTTACTCGGTCAGCTCCATCTACCACATGAGCATTGGTCATCACCAAGCCATCGGCATCAAAGATAAACCCAGACCCCACGCCGCGTTCAGTGCGCGAGGGGGGTTCTGCAGAACCCTCTTGGTTGCCAAAGAAGGGGCGCAGGCGAGGGTCATTTAACCCGGCTGGTAAGCGCTGACTGACGGTACGAGACGCATTGATCCGCACCACCGATGGCCCCACCTGCTGCACGGCCTCGGCAATGAAGTTAGAGTTGCCTTGCCCTAATACCGCGCTGAAGGGATTTTGGGAGGGGGTTAGTTGGCTAACAAGCGGTGCTTGAGTCGGGGAGGATAGCGCTTGGGAGTTGAAGAAGCGATCGCCCGCTACCATCGACCCGGCACCGAGGAGGACTAACGATACATAGAGGAGCGGTTGTTTGCGAATAGTGTGAAGCTTAGTCATGGTGGCTCAGAGATAGGTAAAGTCAGTAAAAACGTAGAATTAAACGGCAAACAAGGGTCAAGATCTGAGATATCTTTTGGGAAGATAAATAGGGAGATAAAGTTTCTGAGTGGCTAGAGGTTCTGAAGGGCTGAAGCTGCGTCGATACACCCAGTCAAGCCTCAGTATTGGAAAGCCATGGCAACGGTTAGTTGCAAATAGTTACGAGCAAATACCAACTCGGGCTATCCCTTTTTCTAAAGCAGTTTCTCTAGCGGTCTTTCAAGCCCAGAATATCTGTGCTTTCACCTTGTCCCTTTTTAACCTGTAATTTTCTACGTGTGAATTGTGAAGTGCCTTCCACTTGTGAATTAGTTTCCACTTGTGAATTAGTTTCCACTTGCGAATTGCCTTCTACTATAGAGAGTGGTTATGTCAGATAGGTGACAGAAGCATCGCAGGGGTATGAATCTTTGCTGCTTTCAGGGGGCTGCAATCACGGTGCTACGAGACTTTTCTAGTTGTCATAAGAACTTCATACACAAAACACTCCTTTGACACATTGATTTTTTATCGTGGCAAATACAGGTGAATGAATGCTACAAGGTGCGATCGCTCCGCCAGAGAGGCTCAATGGCAACTCAAGCGATCCGCCTTTTTTTTGCCTATTTTTCCCTGATGAATTGAATTGAACTGGCCAAGTCTCGTGCTGAGCCGTCCAGATCCACTGAGGCTCAACCTTTGAGCTACGCGGCTGAAGTTCTTGGTTCTGGATTGTATACGCCGGCACGCCGCTAGTCCTAGATCTGCCAGTCCCAGATTCGGTTTGGGGTCGTGATGCACAGGTGGGGCGATGATTTAGAATCGCCCCATCTTGGGGTTTCTTGGCAGGCGTCATCCCACTGTCACATCGAGGAAGAACATGAGGACAAAGCCGATCATGACTCCTGCTGTGGCCGCTTTTTCATAGCCTAGACGATGGGATTCAGGGATGATTTCATCGCTAATGACAAAAAGCATGGCTCCGGCGGCAAAGCCCATGGCGAGGGGTAGGAGGGGCAAAAACAAGGACACGGCCATGGCTCCTAACAGGCCTCCGACGGGTTCGACCAAGCCGGTGAGGAGGCTAATCCAAAAAGCGGTGGGGCGGGAGTAATTCTCGGTGAGCAGAGAAATGGCCACGACCAAGCCTTCAGGGATATTTTGAATGCCAATGCCCAGGGTGAGGGCGGTGCCGTTGGCAATATCGCCTCCCCCAAAGCTGACCCCAACGGCCAAGCCTTCGGGGAAGTTGTGGATAGTGATCGCCAAAATAAACAACCACACGCGCTTAAGATTGCCAGCCTCTACCCCTTCTTTTCCTTTGAAAAAGTGTTCGTGGGGAAAGTAGCGGTGGCTCAGCCATAAAAAGATACCGCCTAGCAATATCCCGCTGCCTACAATCAGTGCGGCTAAGAGGTTATTTTCGGTATTTAATTGGGCGGTTTCTAGCCCCGGAATAATCAGGGAAAAGGAGGTGGCTGCCAGCATTACCCCAGCTCCAAAGCCCAGCAACACGCCTTGGGTATTTTGGCTAATGTGGCTAAACAAAAAAATTGGCAAGGCTCCGATGCCTGTGCATAGGCCAGCAATGCCGCTCCCCACTAAGCCCAGTAATACAACTGAAGAATCATCCACGACGCATTCTTTTGCATGATGTAAGTTTGCCGGATTGGGCGCGCACCTACCTGGCAGGGGGGGCACCTTGGGAGGCGATCGCATAGCTGCGCCCGCGCCACTGAGTCGGGGTTTGGATGGATGATAGCAAAATCCGCAAAACAGCCAGGGGATCGGCCAAGGGAGAGAGCCAATAAGCCCAGAACCCAGGGGAATCAGTGCGGCTGTAGGCAGTTTGGATCGCTAGCAACAGGGCAAAGCGAATGGTTAAAAGGACGACGTTGAGGGCGATCGCCCCTGCCACCACAGGAGACTGCATAAGCAGCCCTAAATGCCCGGTGAGCGCCAAGATCCCTACCCCCAGACAGATGGGGAAGGGCAACCCCTGCACCGCCCCTAAAAATAGCAAATCTCCCCATTTTTGCACCGCTGAGGTGGCATCTTTGAGGTCAAGGGAGCGTCCCCATTCTCGCCAGGTTTCTTGTACGCCTTCATACATCCGCACTTGGAGCAGATTGGCACC
>Ga0105049_10003021_pt1 | contig 19930 bp, 16 predicted proteins | sample MAT06_FD_78087 | JGI IMG/M metagenome (GOLD analysis project Ga0105049, IMG submission 78087) | Freshwater microbial communities from Lake Fryxell liftoff mats and glacier meltwater in Antarctica - MAT-06 | ecosystem: Environmental > Aquatic > Freshwater > Ice > Liftoff microbial mat | place...
ACTTGCAGGCCCATCACGCCGGCCCCTGCCAGCACCGCCGCGCCGGCTGCGCCTGCACCGATCACAGCGGCCGTCCAGTTGTGCAGCGTCGCGGGGAGGCCCAGACCGCCTGCGAGCCCCGCCGCTGCAGTCAGCAGCCACGGGCCTGCGCCCACGACAACTCGGCCCAGGAACAGCCGATCGAGACGGTCGGCCAGCCCCGTTGCCGTCGCGAGTTGCTCGCGCAGCGCCGCCACCAGCCGCGCGGCTTGGGTGTCCGTGGCAGTCGTCTCGCCCGTCGGCACGCGCGGCACGACAAGCGGGATGGCCGCTCCGCAGCGCTTGATGAGCAGCGTGCCGATGGTCTCCAGCCCCGCAGACTGCCCTTCCAGCCCCTTGATTGTCGAGTCTGTCTGCTCGAACGCGATGCGCGGCTTGTCCTTGCTGGAGTCGAACAGCGTCTCGGTCATCCACAGGCTTTCCTGCAGGCGGGTTTTGGACGCCGCCAGATCGAGGTCGGCCCGTTCGCGCGTGATGGCCTCGCTGCGGTCGCGCGTGCGGGTCGCGTCTTCCAGGCCCGTGCGGGCGGCGTCGAGCATGCGTGTGGAATCTGCCTCGTGCTCGGCGCTCGCGATGGTGTGGGCCTCGGACGCCGCTTCGTCGGCGCGGCTCACGGCCTCCGCCCACACGCGCTCGGCCTCCGCCGTCGTGGCCTCAAAACGCTGCTTGGTGCTCAGTTCCTGTGCGGCTCGCTCGGCGCACAGCGACTGTGCCGTCCGCACAAGCGCCCGCTGCCGAGATGAGAACGGCCCTTCCCGCATGAGGCCTGAAGATAGCCGACCCGCCGTGGCGGTCTGCTCGGCCGGGGCCGGCGAATCGGCGCGAGGGTCCGTCGGCAGCGTGGTCATTCCTGGTCACTCCCGCAATCGCGCCGAGCCGCGGCGATCACCTCGCTCATCCGGCTCATCGCGCCGATGGAAGCCAACACGCGGAGTTCCAGCGGCTCGATCACGTCTTTGGTGAACTCGCGAGCGGCCGCGTCGTCCCAGTCGCCGCGAACGGTTTCCCAGCGGGCCTTGAGGTCGCGGAGCGCGTCTTTGAGTCGGGCCTGGGCCACACCGGCGCTCATGTCGCGTCCTCCTCTGCGATGCCGAGCCCGCCGCGGAGCAGCGGTTGGTCGTGGCCGTCGAGCACATGATCGAGCCGCCCCGCGTATGTGAGCGCCAGCGAGCCCATCGGCAGTTCAAGCAGCCGGGCCAGCGCCGGCGACGCGGCCGCGAGGGCGGCAAACGAGACGGCGCTGAACTCGCGCAGCGTGCCCTGGGTGGCCGGGCCGACGAACCACCCGCTGTCGCCGGGCTCGGGCGAGTGTTCGCGGACGAGCAGCAGGTCGACGCCGTGCGACCAGCCTTCGCCCAACACGACTTTGTCGGTGGGCGCGGGCGTTGAGGTGGCGAGCCCGATTGCGTCCAGCCAGTCTTTGGACGGGCTTTCCAGGCTCAAGACGCCCGCGCCGCCGAAGGCGATGTCGTTGACGATCAAAGCCGACCTGATGGCGGCGGAGGGTGCTCGCCTGCGCCACGCCACGGTGTCGGCTAGCGCGTGGGCCACTGAGTCGATCGGCGCGGCCGCCGCCATGAAAACCTGACCGCCCGCGACGGACTCGGCCTGCGTCGGCGTACGGGCATAGGCCTCCAGGCTGGCGACCATGCGATCCAGCCGGGACATCGCGTGCGGGATGTCGCGCTGCAGCGTGTCGCTCATGGCGTGGATCTGCCCGCGATACAGCGTGTGCTCGCGCTCGAAGAGCCGAATCCAGTGCTTGGTCTTCTCCAGCTTGTCCTCGGCCACTTGCAGCGAGCGGTTGGCCTTCTGCAGAGCCTGCCACTCCTCGATCGCTTGTTCCTCTTCCTTCATCGAGATCAGTTTCTTGCGTTGGAAGGCGATGCGGGCCTGCGAGGCAGCCTCGGTGCGGACCTTCACTTGCCGCTGCCAATAGGTAATGCGGTCGTACTGGAGCCAGTTGAGGGTTTTGATCGCGTCGCCGTCGATATCGTTGAGGGCCCCGCGGGCCTCGTCGACGAACCGCGCCAGCGCCGTCCGGCCTTCCCGGAGCGATTCAACCGATCTGACCCGCGCGGGCGTCGTCATCCTGGCGATTCTCCCCAGACACCCACTCCCGGCGCGATCAGCGCTGGTTGAGATACTCCTCGATCTTCTCGGCTTTCTTGACCAACAGCGGGATGTGCTGGTTGGACTGGTCCGTGAAGCGGGCCAGCACCTTCATGGTCTGGTCGAACTGCTCTACGAACTTGTCGTGCTCCTGGTCGCGCCACGATTGGCCCAGGGTGGCCAGTTTGCCGGCCAAGACCGACATCTGCCCCTGCAGGTTGGCATTGAAGCGTTTGAGGTCCTGCGCGAAGCGGCGCAGTTCGCCCGGATCGACAATCGCCTTTGACATACCTGACTCTACGGTTCGAACTCGGCCCCGCGGCGGATCCCTTCCTGGGGTCGCCAGAGGACTAGCGACCTTTAGGCGTGGGTCTCGGTCTTGCCGACCTCTACGGAGGGTGCAGGCGCGGTCGTCGTGGTGGCGGCGGCGGTCGAGGCGACGGGCGGCTGCGGGATGACCCGGACCCGCCCGTGTTCGTCGATCTGCGTCACGCCCAGCTCTTGCAGGGCCAGCAGGGCCGCCGACTGCTCGGCCGTTTTCTTGCTGGCCCCCCAGCACGACGGAAAACGCCGCTCGCCGATCTGGACGCAGACGTGAAAATGCTTGGCGTGGTCCGGTCCGCGTTGGTCGATCATCGAATAGGTTGGCGTGTCGTCCATGTTCTGCTGGGCGTGCTGCTGGAGGATCGACTTGAAGTTCTCTTGGTGCCCCGACTCGAAGGCCCGCTCGATCAGCGGCTCGACCTTGGGGAGGAGGAATGCACGCACCTTATCCATCCCGCCGTCGATGTAGATCGCCGCGATCACCGCTTCCAGAACCGCCGCTGCCAGCGAGCTCGGGAGCGCCTCTTGCACGCGCATCCCTTTGCCGAGCGCGAGCAGTTCGCCCAGGCCCATCGCCAAGGCGATCTGGGCGCAGGCCTGCCGCGAGACCACCGTCGATTTGATCTTGGTCATCTCGCCTTCGAGCAGCAGAGGATGCAGCTCGAAGATCCGCTGGCAGACGATCACGCCCAGCACGGCGTCGCCCAGGAACTCCAGCCGTTCGTTGGAGCGCAGTCGCGAGTCGGCCACCGACGCGTGCGTGAACGCCTGCTCCAGCAACGTCGAGTCCGCAAACTCGTATCCAAGTCGTTGCTCGGCGAGTTTTTTCGATTCGCTGTTCATGACGTCGACGCGGGTGCCACCGGCCCAAAGCCCTTTGGATCGTGCCCTCTCCACCGGACTCGCTGCGGCCTGTGCCGGCTTTCCACCAACGCTGGTGGTGCGCGGTCCCGCCAAGCACCCGACCAAGTATCGGCGAGCCTTCTGAGCGACTATACGGGTAAATCGGCTCGGGAGCCGTTGGATGCCGCTCCCGAGACTGCCGGGCGCGGCTACACCGAAATAAATCCGAACGAGCGGCAAAGGGGGCTGAGAACGTGACCTCCAGCAAGGATGGGCCTATCGTCTAGGCCCGTCCGGTCGGTCTCACCTCCGTCCCGTGCCCGTTGGGTGCCGCGACGGCCGCCGACGAATCGAAAGGTCAGTTCGCCATGCATTATCCCCATCGAGTGAGCCGGCTGAAGCGGAAGCGTTCCATCGGGTTCCGTGCCCGCATGAAGACGCGCAATGGTCGCAAAATGATCAATGCCAAACGCCGCGTGGGCCGCTCGCTCAACATCGCCGACAAGTAAACAGGCCCCTCCCTCACGCAGGTAGGCAGAAAGGGCACCGTGATCAGCGCCGGCCCGTCCTCAGGCCGTTGCTGGTACCCCCACGCCCGAGGACCGCTGCAGGGAAAACCCCCGGCGACGCGGGCCTATGGGGCGGCAACTCGCAGCGATCGTTGCAGTAGTCGAGAATCCAATCGATCGCGCCGCTCCGGTAAAGATCTGTCAATAGATCGACGGATTCATCGCAGTACCACGTCTCGCGCTTGCTGTTGAGCTCGACGATCGCCCGCTCTGCCGCGGCCGCCCCGACGTCGGTTCGATATGGCCGGACGCTCGTGAGGGCGTCGAAGCTGTCGATCACGGCGAAGTACCGCGCCGGCTCAGGGATTTCGTCTCCCTGGAGATGATCGGGGTAGCCGGTGCCGTCCATGCGCTCGTGGTGATGGCGGACAAGCTGGAGCACCAGCTCGTCGGTCTCGCCCAGGGCCTTGAGCCACGCGTGGCCCGCGGCGGAGTGGGTCTGGATGACGGCGTATTCCACATCGGTCAGTTTTCCTGGTTTTTGAAGGATCTCGTCGGGGATCTCGAGTTTGCCGATGTCGTGCAGCGCGGCGGCGTGGGTCAGGCGTTCGATGAACTCGGGCTTGAGGCCGGCCCGCTCGGCCATCGTGCGCGTGTAGAGGACCACCCGCCAGGTGTGCGCCGCCGTGGTGGCGTCCTTGCGTTCGATCGATTGCAGCATTTCCTGAACAAGTTCTGATTTCAACGTCGCGCTCCACCAGCCCTCGCCGCAACCAATTCCGCTACCTGTGAACGCACTGGAGCTCGGATGCCGCCCGTGCCCACTGGTGCCCGGAGACTGTTCACACAAGTCTACAACACCGGGCGCTGGCGGCCGCTTATTCGGCACGCCCGAGAACCGTGGTTCAGTCCGGCGGGCCCACGCGGACCAGCAGCAGGGTCTGGTCATCCATCGCCGTGCCGTGGGCCGCGACGCGGCGCTTGAGCACCGCGTGCATCAGCGGCAGGTCGCTAATGGCTTATCGCACAACCATCGCGGGGACTAACTCCAACCCCAAGTGGTGTGGGGTGGCTTGGCGACCGCGTCGACGCGCCGGTCTATAACGCCGGCGCGACGCCAAGCTCGTCGAGGCGGTCGCTGCACGACATGCGAACCGGGGCATAACACGCCAGCTCTGCGAAGCGGCCCTAAACTCCCGCCTCTGGAGGCCCACTTTGAACAGCCGAACCCATCTTCGCCGCGGTCCATGGATTGTCGCGTTCGCCGGTCTCGCTGGCACGCTCCTGCTTTTAACGCTCGGCGGCTGCTACGAGCGCGTCATCGAGGCTCGCGGCCTCGGGGCGGATTCCATCCAGACCGAAGAGCCCTATCAGGAATCGGGAGAAATCGATCGATGGATCTTCGGCGACGACCCCGCCACCAAGCAGCGCGAACGCCGGCGTTGAGCCGACTAGGCATGCTCGGCGTGCATATGCATTACAAAAGAGCCCTTTTTAGGCTGCCAACGGCCCCTGACTCTGCTGCGGCGATTCATTGGCGACGGCGGCCCCCGCGTTCCGATGAAGTTGCAGGCGGGTGCTTGCATTCCCGTGCTACTTCGGCCATGCTGATGTAGGTATTGGTCCCTGGGTGGAGGGCCTTGACGGATGCCGAGGCGAGACAGGATTGCGATGTTGTTGGCGGCGGGGCTCGCTGCCCCTGCGGTCGCGTGGAGTGCCGAGGGGCCGCTGGTCGTCGCGCCGGCCGCGCTGAACTGGCCCGCGCCGGTCGCCATCCCGCCAGCGCTCGCCGCCCCGGATCGACCCGCGGCGAAGGCCTACGTCTGGCCCGCGGCGGCCGTGGTGGGGGCCGTGGTCCGCATTGAGCTTGTCTCGGGTGAGTCGCTCCGCGGGACGGTATTGGCCGTGGATGCCACCAAGATCACCATTCAATCGATGGCCCTCGGCCCGCAGGATCTCCGCCCCGATCAGATCAAGTCTCTCGCGGCCGACCCGCCACCCCCGCCACCCCCGCCACCCGCCCCCCCCGCGCCGGCTCCTGCTGCGGTTGCGGCACCGTCGCCCGCACCAGCACCACCAGCGGCTCCCGCAGCGCCTGCGGCCGAGCCCGCAGCCCCGGCACCAGTCCCTCCGCCTCAGCCCGCCGCCCCCGCCCCTACGACTCCGCCGCCGCCCGCGGGCGAGCCGCAGCCGGTCTGGTCGGGCTCGGTGGGCTTCAGCCTCAACGGGGTCACCGGCACCTCGCGCGAGCGCGTCGCCGTCCGCACGGATGTCGAGGCCAACCGGACGCTTCCGACCGAGGCCCTGCTGTTCAAGGCCAACTACGCCCACGCGTGGGAAGAGGGCGAAACCAGCGAGAACCGCCTCTTTGGCGATAGCCGCTATCGCTGGAACTTCCCCGAGAGCGAGTTTCAGGGCTTCATCGCGTTGACACTCGAACACGACCAGTTCACGCCGTGGGACTGGCGCGTCGCGTCGAACCTGTCGGTTGGCTACCCGATTTACAAGGACGCCGACGCCCGCGTCCTGATCCGCGGCGGCGGGGGCGTCTCGCGCAAGTTCGGCGGGTTCGACAACCGCATCATTCCCGAAGCCATCTTCGGGGCCGAGGCGACGTATCGCATCACCGAGACGATCAAGTTCATCGCCGGGTCGGACACGTTCATGGCCGTCAACCTGCTGGACCTCTCCGAGATCCGGGCTCGGTCGAACGCTCGTGTTGAGTTCGCCCTCGACCCCGAGTCGCGCCTGACGCTGAGCCTGGGCCTGGAACACCTCTACGACGATACGTCCAATCTCCGCACGCAGAACGACCTGCAGTATTTCGTCCGCGTTGGGTACTCGTTCTGACGTTCGGCGTGCGCGGATGGGGCGGGGAATAGTGCAGATGGCTCAAACGTGCTTGAGCTTGTTGAGGCCGTTAAAGGCGGCGATTTTGTAGCACTCGGCGAGGGTGGGATAGTTGAAGACGGTGTTGACGAAATATTCGACGGTGCCTTTGAAGGCCATGACGGCTTGTCCGATGTGGACGAGTTCGGTGGCGTTGGTGCCGATGCAGTGGACGCCGAGGATGGCGTGGGTCTCCTGGTGGATCAGGAGCTTGAGCATGCCGATCTCGTCGCCGATGAGTTGCCCGCGGGCGACTTCCTTGTATTTGGCGACGCCGGCTTCGTAGGGGACGTTGTCTTTGGTGAGTTTCTCTTCGGTCCATCCGACCATGGAGATTTCGGGGATGGAGTAGATGCCGTAGGGGATGAGCTCGTCGACGGACTCGATCGCCTGGTCGAACATGTGGCAGGCGGCGAGGCGGCCTTGCTCCATGGAGGTGGAGGCGAGCGCCGGGAACCCGATCACATCACCCGCCGCGTAGATATGCGGCTTGTCCGTCTGGTAGTTCTTGTTCACCACGATCCGCCCGCGGTTGTCAGCAGCCAGCCCGGCGGCCTGCAGATTCAACCCGCCCGTGCAGCCCTGCCGACCGATGGCATACATCAGGCAATCGGCCACGATCGTCTTGCCCGACTCGAGCGTCGCCTCCGTCACCTTGCCCGACACCGACCGCGAGCCCTTGGGCGGCTCGATGGCCCGGATCGCGACGACCTTCTCGCCCATACGCAGCGTGCAGCCCATCTGCCGCAGGTGATACTGCAGCGCCTCGCAGACTTCTTGATCGATGAAATCGAGAAGTCGCGGGCGGGCTTCGATGAGCGTGACCCGGACGCCCAGCGTGGCCAGCATCGACGCGTACTCGGTCCCGATCACCCCGCCGCCGACGATGATCATGGTCCGTGGGAGCTGCGTGAGCTTGAGGATTTCATCGGAGGTGATGATGGTCTCGCGGTCGAAGGGAATGTTCTCCGGTTTGGCCGGGGTCGTGCCGACGCCCAGGAACACCCGCTCGGCATTGATCCGCTCGACGCCCCGCGGCCCGTCGCACTGGATCGTGTGCTCGTCGATGAACGAGCCGTGTCCGTTGAGGATTTCGACGTTGTTGCCCAAGAGCTGCGACCGCGTGATGTCCACTTCCTTGCGGATCACGCGCTGGCAATACTCCACCAACCGGCCCAGCTTGGCCTCGGGGCCGAGGAACTTGTCGGTGATCTCGCTGACATACTGCTGGGCCGCGTTGACAGCTAAGACGGCTTCGCGCAGCGCCTTCGACGGGATCGTCCCCGTGTTGATCGCGACGCCCCCAACGACCTCCATTCTCTCGATCAGGACGACGTCCTTCCCCAACTTCGAAGCTTGAATGGCCGCGCGGACGCCGCTGGGGCCGGAACCGATGACGCACAGGTCGCAGTTTCGCATGAAGAAAGCTTTCTGATCGAGAGTCGAATCACCCCTCAGTCTACCCGTACTACCACGTTCGGGTCACGGTCGGCCTGCCTAATCTGGACGAAATACTGGCACATCACGGATAATGGTGGTAACCTCATCTCGTCGTGTCGCACTGCCCGTGCTGGGCGGTGTCCCTGGTGAGAGAAGGAGCGATTCTGTGAATACTTGTGCAGCCGTGGCGTTGGGCTTGGTTTCTTTGACCAGCGCGGCCAGCGCTGAAATCATCGTCGCTGTTCCCGGCGCCTCCAACCCCTGGCTTGCGGGTATGCCGAACGGGTCGATGGGGGGCTCAGGCTTTGATTCGGCCCCGGCGCAGTCGCCGGTGTTGGCACCCGTCGCCGTCTTTGGCGGGGCCGTGTTCAGCTTTTCCACCACAGGTGCCGTCAGCAACGGGCCCGGCGGGGGCGGCCCCGGCCCGGATGGCGACACTCCGCCAAGCTTCACCTTCGTCCTTGTCGAGAACGGCATGGCGACTCTCAATGCGCCCTTGAACAGCCTCATCGGCATCTTCCTTGATGACACCCAGCCCGACCTCTCCGATGCGCCAGCCGGTCTGGATTTCAACGTGCTAGGGCTTGATTTCGCTTCGCTCTCGCCACTGCTGAAGCAGTCGTTCTTCATCGGTGACGGCCTCACCAGCGGCGCGGCGACCCAGACTTTCACTGCACCGGCCGGTGCCACGCGGCTTTACCTCGGCTCTATGGATGGCTTCCAGTGGACGGAAAACTCCGGCGAGTTCAGCGTAACGATCGTGCCAGCCCCGGCGGCGGCAGCGCTCGTCGGTCTGGCCGGGCTCGCCGCGCTCCGCCGCCGCCAGCGTTGAGCCGGGTTCCCTGGTTCGCCGAGATCCCGTATTGCCCGTGGCACCTCGTGACGTGCGCGGTCTCCGACTGAGCGTGGTCTCGCGCGCACGCCGCGGCCGCAGGCATTCTCGCAGGTGGTGATCAGAATACAAGAGGTTTTTCAACCGCGGCTTTTGAGGCTCAAGCGCGGGGCGTGTGGTGGCCCCATATGCTCTGCCACCATGGCCTCGCCACCTCTGTCGTCCTCGGAAATTCGCCGGTCCTTCATCGACTTCTACGCCAAGAAGCACGCGCACGCGTTTGTGCCGTCCAACGCTGTCGTGCCGCACGACGACCCGACGCTCCTCTTCACCAACGCCGGCATGAACCAGTTCAAGCCCATCTTCCTGGGCCAGGCGGACCCTGCCACGCCCATGGGCAAGCTCAAGCGGGCCGTCAACAGCCAAAAGTGCATCCGCGCCGGCGGCAAGCACAACGACCTCGATGACGTCGGCAAAGACACCTATCACCACACCTTCTTCGAGATGCTCGGCACCTGGTCCTTCGGCGACTACTTCAAGGCCGAGTCCATCGACTGGGGATGGGAGTTCCTCACCAAAGTCATGGGCATCCCCGGCGATCGCTTCTATGTCACCTACTTCGCCGGGAACCCCAGCGCCGGTCTCGAGCCCGACCTGGAAGCCCGCGAAATCTGGAAGAAGCACCTCCCTCCGGGCCGCATCCTACCCGGCTCCATGAAAGACAACTTTTGGGAGATGGGCGACACCGGGCCCTGCGGCCCCTGCAGCGAGATCCACTTTGACCGCATCGGCGGCCGCGACGCCGCCACGCTTGTCAACTCCGGCGACCCCGACGTCCTCGAAGTCTGGAACCACGTCTTCATCCAGTTCAACCGCGAAGAAGGCGGCAAGCTCAAGCCCCTGCCCGCCAAGCACGTCGACACCGGCATGGGCTTCGAACGCCTCGTCAGCGTCATCCAAAACGTCCGCTCCAACTACGACTCCGACGTCTTCGCCCCCCTCTTCGTCGCGATCGAGCAAGTCACCGGCACCCGCAAGCCCTACACCGGCAAGCTCGGCGCCGCCGACAGAGACAACACGGACACCGCCTACCGCGTCATCGCCGACCACATCCGTACCCTCACCTTCGCCATCACCGATGGTGCCGTCCCTTCCAATGAAGGACGCGGATACGTCCTCCGCCGAATCCTCCGCCGCGCCGTCCGCTACGGCCGCCAGACCCTCGGCGCACGTACCGGCTTCTTCAGCCTCCTCGTCCCGCGCGTCGTCGAACAGATGGGCGAGTTCTTTCCGGAACTCCGCAAAGATCCCGCCCGCGTCCAGGAAATCATCCGCGAAGAAGAAGAATCCTTCGGCCGCACGCTTGAACGCGGCATCATCCTTTTCGACGAAGCCTGCCTCCGTGCTTATTCCAAAGCCCGCCTCAGCCCACACCTCCAGGCCGCCGGCGCCACGGCCTCGGTCCGCAAGACCGACCAGGGCCACGCCGTCCTCGAGATCGCCGTCCCCAAAAACGCCATGCTCACCGGCTCCTTCCGCGCTGCCGAGATGACCCCGGCGTGGGCCGATACTTACTACGGCCCCACCCGCGGCCTCGCCGCCGAAGACGCCTTCAAGCTCTACGACACCTACGGCTTCCCCGTTGACCTCACCGTGCTCATGGCTGAAGAGCGCGGCCTCCGCGTCGACACCCCCGGCTTCGAGAAGCTCATGGAAGAGGCCAAGGAAAAGGCCCGCGCCGGCGGCGCCGGGCGCTTCGCCGCCGCCACCGCCGCGCTCGAACTCCCGCCGGAGGCCATCGCGCGACTCCGTCACATGGAGATCGCCCCCACCGACGACGTCGACAAGTTCCACGGCCGCGACGTCCGCGCGCGCGTCATGGCCATCTGGGGGGGCGACAGCTTCACCGACTCCATCGACGCCAGCCTGGCCATGAAGCCCGTCGCCGTCATCCTCGACAAAACCAACTTCTACGCCGAAATGGGCGGCCAACTCGGCGACGAAGGAACGATCACCGTAATGAGCGCCCGGCCCCGCGGCGACAACGACGACACCACCGGCACCTCCGAGTTCCGCGTCGATGACACCAAGGCCTACGGCGGCTACGTCACCCACATCGGCCACGTCCTCAAGAACGAACTCCGCGTGGGCGATGAAGTTCAACTCAGCCTCGACTCCGGACGGCGCGGCGCGATCGCGTCCAATCACACGGCAACGCACCTGCTCAACCTCGCCCTGGCGCGGACGCTGGGCCCCGACGTGAACCAGAAGGGTTCATTGGTGGCGGAGGATCGGCTGCGCTTCGATTTCTCGCACGGCAAGCCGGTGGCGTCGGAGGAACTGGTGAAGATCGAGGACGAGGTGCGCGGGCATATCGCCAAGGATCTGGCGGTGTTCGCCGAGCCGGTGCCGCTGGCGGCGGGCAAGCAGGTGCCGGGGCTTCGGGCGGTGTTCGGCGAGACGTATCCGGACCCGGTGCGACTGGTGAGCATCGGGACGCCGGTGGCCGACGCGCTGGCGGGCACAATCAACCAAACCGGGTTGGAGCGCTCGGCGGAGTTCTGCGGCGGGACGCACGTGGGCTCGACGGGCGCGATCGGGCACTTCGTGTTGCTGGCAGAGGAGGCCGTGGCGAAGGGTGTGCGGCGGTTGACTGGTTTGAGCGGGATCTCGGCGCTCGCGGCAACGAAGGCCGGCGAGGGATTGCTCGCGCACGTGCTGGCGGCCCAGACGCTCGAAGGCGACGCGCTCACCAAGGAAATCGCCGCCATCAGTCAGGAACTGGAGGCGATCCCGGTCTCGGTGGTGGTGAAGCATCGGGCGCGAGCGGCGATCGCGGGGATGCAGGAGCGGCTCAAGGCCGCGTCGAAGCAGGCGGCCGCAGGGCGCGCGGCGGAGGTCGTGTCGCGGGCCAAGGTGCTGGCGGAATCAATGGAGTTTGACCAGGGGGCGTTTATTGTGACGACCATCGAGGCCGACAGCGACCGCGAGGCGTTGGCGGCGGCGATGAGCACCATCCGGCAGCGGCGCGCGCGGCAGGCTGTGATGCTCATCAGTCCCGACGCCGAGGGCGGCAAGATCAACATCGTGGCGCAGGTGCCTGACCTGCTCATCAAGCGTGGTCTCAATGCGGGCGAATGGGTGCGCGTGGCCGCCACAGCTTGCGGCGGCAAAGGCGGCGGCAAGCCGGACGCGGCTCAAGGCGGCGGAACGGACGTCACCAAGCTTAAAGACGTACTGGCGGCCGCCAACGCCCACGCCTTCGGCAAATGCCCGAACTGAGGCGGCCCGTCGCGGGCCCGAGGCGGTAGACTGAGAGCATGGCGGGCGCGCAACAAGCCGGAGATCAAGACGGCAAGGCGAAGGGCGAACCTGAGCAGGTGTGGCCCGAGGTGCCGCTGTCGAAGCCGCCGCCGCCGATGCCGGAGTTGTTGAAAAAGACGGTGGAGCGCCCGGCGTGGATGAGGCCTCAGCAGGCGTCGCCGCTGAAGCCAGCGATGGCACTGGCGTCGTTGGGGATCGAGCTGGCGGTGTATATCTGCACGGCGGGGGCGATCGGGTGGTGGATCGATCAGAAGGCGGGGACCGGAAAGACGTGGACGCTGGTGGGCCTGCTGCTGGGGATCGCTGGCGGGGGGTGGCGGTTCTTGCGGGCGGCGAAGAAGGCGAGCCGGGGTTAGCCGCTTGGGGGTGGTTGGGCGATACGATTGGAGTAGTTGGCGAACCTTCCCGATCAACCCGGACCCGCCCAGCCGCTGGCCGACGTGCAGTTGTATCTGCACCCGCAGACGCTGGCGCGGCTGAGCTCGATGGACCTACGGGCGAAGATGATCGTTGAAGGGGTGATGTCGGGGGCGCACCGATCGCCGTATCAGGGATACTCGGTGGAGTTCGCGCAGCACAGGCCTTATGTGCCCGGGGATGATCTTCGGCACCTGGACTGGAAGGTCTTCGGGCGGACCGACAAGCTGCACCTCAAGCAATATCAGCAGGAGACGAATCTGGACCTGGTGGTGCTGGTCGATTCGTCGGGGTCGATGTCGTATGGCTCTCGGGATTTTTCGGACGCGTCGGGGTCGGGAACGAAGACTGGGCCGCACGGGCACGCGCACTGGACGAAGTTCGACCACGCGACGGCGACGGCGGCGGCGTTGTCGTATATCGCGCTCAAGCAGGGGGACCGGGTGGGGCTGGTGGTGTTCGCGGATGAGGTGCGGGCGATGGTAAAGCGGTCGTCGTCGCCGGGGACTTGGCGGCAGATCGTGGGGGCGTTGTCGACGCACCCGATCGATCGCGCGACGGACCTGAGCCGGGTGATCGACCAGACGCTGGGGAAGCTGAACAATCGGTGCCTGATCGTGATCCTGTCGGACCTGTTCGAGGACCCGGAAAAGGTGCGGACGGCGCTGGCACGGATCAAGCACCGCGGACACGACGCGATCCTCGTCGAGGTGCTCGACGAGCGCGAGCGGCTGTTTGACTTGCAGGACGAGGCGCCGTTTGTGGGGCTCGAGGGCGAGGCGGAGCTGAAGATCGACCCGCGTTCAATTCGCGAGGCGTATCTGGCGGCCATCAACGGGCACATGGCGGCGATCGAGCAGGCGGCGCGGGGCTTCGGGTTTGATTACATGACGGTCTCGACGCACGACTGGCTGGGCCCGCCGCTGTCGGCGTTCCTGGCGTTCCGCAACGCCAAGCTCAAGCGGAGCAAGCCGGCGTGAGTTTTCTGCACGCGGGGATTTTGGCTGCGGGGTTGGCGGCGGTGAGCCTGCCGATACTTATTCATCTGCTGATGCGGCGGCGGCGCAAGCCGGTGATGTGGGGGGCGATGCGGTTTGTGCTGGAGGCGTATCAGAAGACGCGGCGGCGGCTGCTGCTGGAGCAATGGTTGCTTCTGGCGGCGCGGTGTCTGCTGGTGGCGCTGATCGCCGTGGCGCTGGGCAGGCCGCTGTTGGGCGGGGCGCTGGGTCTGGGCTCGGACTCCGGCGGGCGCTGGGTCTATTTGCTCATCGACAACAGCCTGACCTCGGGCGCGATGGAGCCGGGCGGCAAGACGGGGCTCGACCGACAGAAGCTCATGGCGCGGGAGGTCATGGCGACGCTGGTCGAGGGCGACCGCGTGGGCGTGATAACGCTGGCGAGCCCGGCGGAGCGGCTGGTGGTGCCGCCGTCGGGGAACCTGTCGGCGGTGGCGGAGCTGGTGGCGGCGATCGAGCCGACGGACGCGCGGGCGGATGTGCCCGCGGCGCTGTCGGCGGTGGTCGCGGAGCTCTCGGCGTCGGGGGCGGAGCAGGCAGCGACGGCGGCGGAGACGACGGTGATCTTGCTGGGTGATTGGCGGGCGGGCTCGGTGGATACCGAGTCGGCGCTGGTCAAGTTGCCGCTGGGGGTCAAGGTGGTGGCGCAGAGCCCGGCGCTGGCGGGGGTGGACAACGTGACGGTGGCGAGCCTGGTGCCGGCGCGGTCTGTTCTGGTCTCGGGCCCGGCGAGCGCCGCGCAGACGGTGACGGCGAGCTTGCAGCGGAGCGGGCCGGGGGCGGCGGGAGAGGGGCTGTCATCGCTGCGGGTCAAGCTGGATGGCGGGGCGGTGGTGGGTGAGGCGGTAGTGCGTTGGGCGGCGGGTCAGCGGCGGGCGGTGGCGACGGTGCCGATCGCGTTGCCGGGGGATTTGGCGGCGCGGGACGCGACGCTTTCAGCGTCAATAGATAAGGATGCGTTGGAGGCCGACAACGCGGCGCTAGTGCCGATCGAGGTGCGTGAGAGCCTGCGGGTGGGTCTGATCGCGGCGGCGCGGTTGGGGTCGGTGCGGCCGACGTCGCCGCAGGAGCTGAGCGGAGGCGAATGGATGGCGTTGGCGTTGCGGCCGCGGGAGGATCCGGGGTTGGAGCTGGTGGAGCTGGATCCGGCGGCGATCGATGTGCCGCAGTTGGCGGCGCTCGACGCGGTGATCGTGACGGCGCCGCAGCGGCTGGCGGAGAGCGACTGGGCGCGGCTGCGCGGGTTTGCGCAGGGCGAATCGGGCCCGGGCGGGTTGCTGATCGTGACGCCGGCGGGCGGGAGCGGGGCGCAGACATGGCCCGACGCGATGAACCGGGGCATGGGGCTGACGTGGACGATCGCGCGGGAGCCGGTGGTGCTGGGTGCGGACGGCGCGGAGTTGCCGCGGCTTGTGGGCGGGGTGGAGGAGATGCCGGGGCTGACGGCGGCGCTCGATCCGCTGTCGTCGCTGCGCGGCGAGCTCGCGGAGTTGGTGCGGCCGGTGAGCGTGAGTCGGATGCTGCCGGTGACGGCGGCTGGCGAAGGGGCGACGGCGCTGTTGAACATGTCGGACGGCTCGACGCTGCTGTGGATGGCGACCTTGCCCGGGGGCAGCGCGGCGGGGGCGGCGGAGACGCCGACGGGCGTGCGGCGCGGGTTGCTGGTGTATCTGGCGGCGGCGCCGGAACTGGAGTGGACGGATCTGCCGGTGAAGCCGTTGATGGTGCCCTTGGTGCAGGAACTGGTGCGGCAGGGTGTGGGGCGGGCGCGGACTTCGCCGACGGCGGTGGCGGGCGGGCGAATGCAGGCCCCGCCGCAGACGGCGCGGCTGCAGCGGCGGGGGGCGGGGGCGGAGGGTGAGTCGGCGGTGATGACGGTGGACGAAACGGGGCTGTCGGCGGAGCCGGTGCGGATGCGGAGTGTGTGGGAAGCTTTTGACGCGCGGTCATTGCGGCGCGGGTTGGTGGTGGTGAACCCCGACGCGGCGGCGGCGGATACCGACGCGGTGGATTCGGCGGCGGTGGGGGCGTGGCTGGGGAGCGCGACGCAGGACGCCGCGATCACGTGGCTGCGCGGGGCGGACGCTGTCGACTCGGGCGCGGTCGCGGCGACGCCTGCAACGACGCGCGGCACCGCCGAGTTGTTCACGCGGGCGGAGGCGGGCCAGCCGACGGGGCCGCTGTGGCTGCTGGGCGCGCTGGGGCTGGCGCTCTTTGAACTGGCGCTGGCGCGGCGGGCGAGCCATCGCGTGGCCCCGGCGCGGCGGACGGGGGAGGTGGCGGCATGAACGGCCTCCTGGAAATGCTGCTCGGTTTGCGCACACTGAGGCTGGGTGAGCGCGGCGTCGAGTTTGGGTTCCGCTTCCCGCTGGCGGCGTGGGAATGGGCGGCGGTGGCGATCCTGTGCGGCTTGGCGGGGTGGTGGTCGTATCGGCGTTTGGACGCGGCGCGGCCGGGGCGGGTGGCGTTGGCCGTGGTGCGGGCGTTGCTCCTTGTTCTATTGGTGTTCCTGGCGACAGGCCCGCGCTTGCAGCGGCCTAATGACACGCTGGAACGCGACTGGGTGTTGATGCTGGTGGACCGCTCGGCGTCGATGCGTGTAGCCGATGGACCCAAGGGGCCAGACGGCGCACGGCAGACGCGCGAGGCGGAACTGAAGGCCGCGCTGGCGCGGCATCGGCCCGCGTTCGACGAGATCGCCAAGGGGCGCGTGGTGCTGTGGTCGGGCTTCGACGGAGGGCTTGTGGACTTGAAACCGGCGACGTCGGCGACGGGCGCGCCGGTGGAACTAATGGCCCCGGATGGGGCGCGGTCGGACCTGGGCCTGGCGCTGGAGCGGATGACGGCGCGGGCGGCGGCGCGCCCGCTGTCGGGCGTGGTGGTGTTCTCGGACGGGCGTTCGACCGACACGCCCTCGCGGGCGGTGCAAAGACGATTGGCGACGCTGCGGGTGCCGATCATCACGGTGCCGTTGGGAAGCGCCGAGGCGCTGGGCGACGCGGCGGTGCGGAGTGTCGACGCGCCGGGCGTGGCGTTTGTGGGTGACGCGGTGCCGATCCAGGCGACGATCGAGCGAAACGGCGCGGCGGCGAGGGGCAGGGCGAGGGTGGAACTGGTGAACACGGTGACGGGCGAGGTGCTCGACCGGCGTGACATCGACGCGGTGAGTGACGCGGAGGCGGACGGAGTACACCAGGACCGCGTCACGCTGACGACGACGCCGGGCGTGGCAGGTGAGACGCAGTGGGCGGTGCGGGTGGTGCCCGAGGGGGACGACCTGGCCCAGGAGAACAACTCGGTGCCGCTGCGGATCGCGCTGACGGACCGGCCGTTGCGGGTGCTGTATCTGGACGGATACCCGCGCTGGGAGTATCGATACTTGCAGGCGGTGCTTTCGCGTGAGCGGTCAATGGCGTCGACGGCGTGGCTGTTGTCGGGTGGGCGGCGGTTCATCCAGGAGGGCAACACGCCGATCGATGGGCTGCCGACGACGACGGAGGAGTGGGACAAGATCGACGTGATCATGCTGGGCGATCTGAGGCCCGAGGTGCTGAGCCCGGAGCAACTGCGGCAGATTCGGCAGCGCGTGGCCGTGGGCGGCGCGGGGTTGATGTGGATCGCGGGGGAGGCGTCGACGCCCGGAGCCTGGCGGGGGACGCCGCTGGCGGATTTGTTGCCGGTGGTGACTTCGGGGGACAGTGATTCGGGTCAGCGTGTGTGGGATCGCGACGTGGTGATGAAGCCGACGGCGTTGGCGGAGCGGCTGGGGGTGCTGCGGCTCAACAGTGCGCCCGCGGGCGGCGCGAATGGTGTGGCCGTCGGGTCGGAGTGGTGGCCGGCGGCGGTGAGCGATCCGGCGTCGGGGTGGTCGCACCTGCGCTGGGCGCTGCGGCTGGATGCGAGCCTTCTCAAGCCCGCGGCAGAGGTGCTGGCGACGGCGGTGCCGGTGGATGATCCGAACTCGGCGGGCGAGGCCCTGGTGGTGACGATGCGCTACGGCGCGGGGCGGAGTTTGCTGGTGGCGACGGATGAGATCTGGCGCTGGCGCTACGGGCGTGGCGAAGATTTGCCACAGCGGTTCTGGTTGCAGTTGATCCGGATGCTGGGGCGCGATTCGGTGGCGCGGTCGGGCAGGCCGGCGGTGTTGACGGCGACGCCCGCGCGGGCGGAGACGTCTCAGCCGGTGCGGGTGCAGCTTGAACTGATCGACCAGGGCGTGATCGACGCGGCGGGGGCGTCGCTGACGGTGCGGGTGACGCGGATCGAGACGGGCGAAGCGAGCGACGTAGTGCTCAGGCCGTTGGCGGAGGCGTCATCGCGGGCGGCGGGGGAGCGGCCCAAGTACGCGGGTGTGTGGGTGCCGCCGGAACGCGGGTTGTATCGGATGGAGCCGGTCGAGACGTTTGTGCGCGGCAACGGCGAGGCACTGGTGCGGGCGGAGGTGGATGTGCGCCGGCGCGATGACGAGTTGCGGCGGCCCGAGTCCAACCACGCGCTGTTGGCGGGTCTGAGCAAGCAGACGGCGGAGGCCGGGGGCGTGGTGCTGGCGGTGGATCAACTCGATCAGTTGCCGGGGAAGTTGCCGCGGCGCGAGGTGCGGGTGGCGCTGGCGCCGGATGAGCAGACGCTGTGGGACAGTCCGCTCGCGCTGACGCTGCTCTTGATGCTACTGACGGCGGAATGGGTGGGTCGGCGGTTGATCCGGCTGGTTTAGGCGGGCGGCAGCGCGAAGCTGGGAGGGTGTAATGGCGACTTACCCAAATGGAGCACGAACAAGGTTGGGCAAGAACGAACTGAGGCGCGTCGTTGAGCGTCAGGTATAAGGATTGGTTGATTGGGTGGTGTCGGCGGACTCGATGAATGGATGAGTGGCCCGGAGGCCGATGGGCGGCCCGAGGGACCTCTCTGGAAGGCACGCGACGCGCATGGCCGAGAGCAGGGCGGATGTTGAGTTGAGCCAGACGCCGACTTCGACGGCCGGTGCGGCGTCGTCGGCGCTGTGCGGGCAACTGGGTCGATTGCGGCTGGCCGCCCGCTGGTTGCTCTTGGGGCAACGGCTCGCGGCGATCCTCGCGGCGACGCTGGCGGGGCTGATCGCGCTGGCGCTGATCGATTTTGTGCTGCGTTCGCCGGGATGGGTGCGCGGGGCGCTGCTTGGCGGTGCGGTGGCAGTGGTGGCGTGGATGTTCTGGCGTCGGGTGTTCCTCGTGCTTCGATTCAGGCCGGCGCTGTCAGAGTTCGCATTGCGGCTGGAGGGGCTGGATCAAGACGGAGCGGCGGGGGCGCGCGGGGTCTTGGCGTCGGGCGTGCAGTTTGCGCAGGATCAAGCCGTGGGTGGGCTGGGGCGCGGACCCGCGCATCCGCTGGTAACGCGGGCGCTTGAGTCACTGCAGAAGCTGGGCGGTTGGCGTGTGCTCAAGCCCGGCGCGACGTTGGCGGCGCTGGGCGCGCTAGCGGGCGTGCTTCTGGTAGTGGCGTCGCTGTTTGCGGCTCAGCCGCGGCTGGCGCAGACGGGCGCGTCGCGCGTGCTGGCGCCGTGGTCGGACGCGCAGTGGCCCAAGCGGACGGACATCGAGGACGCGACGCTGGCGGAGTTTCATCCGCTGGGGGCGGCGCTCCCGTTGCGGGCGGTGTTGCTGTCGAGCACGCGGGCGGCGGATGAGACGCGGGTCGAGGCGGTGTATCGGTTGATCGACGCGGCGGGCCAGACCGGGCCCGAGCGGCGCTTGCTGCTGACGAGCCAAGATCGAACGATGGCGGTGCCAGGCATCGAGGACGCGACGGGGACGCTGTTCGAGCGGCTCTTGGAGCCGACGGTGCTGGTTGAGGCCGGATCCTCGGCGGGCACGGCGGCACCGGCGGCGATCGAGTATTCACTGGTGAGCAGCGACGACGAGACGCCCAAGCGGCGCGTGACGTTGGTGCAGCCGCCGCGGGTTGTGGCGGCGCGGGCGACGGTGACGCCGCCGGCGTATGTGCCGGTGGTCTTGGACGCGGCGGGGAAGGTCTCGCCGGCTGTGCCGGTTGAGTTAGGCGCGGGGACGGACGAGCGGGCGGCGTTGCCGGGGGTGTTGGTCGGTTCGCGGGTGACGTTGTCGATCACGCTGAACAAGAACGTGCCGCCGCCGGCGCTCGATCCGTCGGCGCGCCGGGCGTGGCTGGCTGGGGCGCTGGGCGAGCAGTTC
>Ga0105049_10003022_pt1 | contig 19925 bp, 21 predicted proteins | sample MAT06_FD_78087 | JGI IMG/M metagenome (GOLD analysis project Ga0105049, IMG submission 78087) | Freshwater microbial communities from Lake Fryxell liftoff mats and glacier meltwater in Antarctica - MAT-06 | ecosystem: Environmental > Aquatic > Freshwater > Ice > Liftoff microbial mat | place...
ATAGACTGCAAAGGCTTCGATTTTTCGATCAATCTCTTCCGTGATATCCACATAGTAGTTGGCTGGAAATGGCTGCCCATTCCAAAATGTAGTATTTGGGATTTCAGCGCAGATCAACGAAATGGGTTTTGATTTTGGACGCGCCAAAATTTTTGCGACCTCAAATGTTAAACGATGATCGTTGTTTAAATCGGTGTCGGTATGAGTGACAATGAGATCAGGGTTTAGCTGAAGGCTGATGGCTTGATTGGCGAGGTCGGCAATGGCCACCTGATCAAACTTTTGATCTTTGAAGCCCAAAAATACGGGTGCATTCTTTACTTTCAAATGCTCGCAGGCTTTTTTGGTTCCGCCTCGATTATCCTGGATTTCGCCTCGCACGCTCACCAGACCATCTGAGACGATGACGATATGTACGTCCCAAGCTTGCGCAAGCAGCTTTTGAATCAGACCCCCAGCACCCAGCGTTTCGTCGTCTGCATGGGCCATCAGAATCATCGCGCGTTTCTGTGAAGAATTATTGGGCCTAGTAGACATCGCTATCTCCTTGAGTGAAGTGCCATTCCTTTGAATTCGTGTTTCCAGTGTAGATCTTTCTTGTGGCGTGAGGTTCGAAATTCCAACCGCTTTCCTGAAATCCGCCGTGGTAGGGATGTGAAGCTGAACACCAAGCCGTCAGCAATTCTGCGGATGATTCGATCGCATAGTTCTCCACCCAAGAAAGTATATCTTTCAAGAGATTCTTTGCTTCCTCCCGAATGCAGAGATCCAGTAAATGCAAAATGCTCGTTTGATTCTCGTCTTTGTATTTTTTTAGAACAATATAGGCATCGTTTGAGAGAGAAAAAAATTCGTATGTCTGCCCGGGCTTTGAGTATCGCCAGTTTAGATAGGCTCTGCTTCTATGCACTCCCGTGGGAAGGGCGCTCCTTGTGAATATCTCTTCCATCGTGGGGGTGGAGACCTCTTGTCGCTCTAGACTCAACTTTGACTTCAAATGAGAAGCGTCTTGCTTTAGTTTCTTCCGAATCCAAGGCACGGACATGAGAGCTTGCCATCCCACGCGCTCAAAGCTTTTTGCAGATAGATCATTCGGAAATGTATAGCCAACGACATTTGAGGTTTTCATCCAATCAATATTTGTTTGGGCGAGTTGATGCAAAAATCCACGTCCCCTATAATGGGGATCTGTCATTACATCCTGCACCATGCATGCTTTAAATAACCCGCCATTCATCCAAAGTGTTTGTGTTACCGCGGCATAGATCGAAACGATTCTTCCCTCGTCCTCAATGCCCCAGATTTTTGCGGGACCACCGGGATGATCTTGAAACTGCCACATTAGGTATTCACTACTCCAAGGAATATGAGGCTGAATGCGATTGATGAGATCTAGGATCTCGGTGGATCGGCTCATCGGAAGTGGATGTACTTTTAAATTTTCTGCCACAGCTCGAAATCCATTTCTCTAGACAAACTTTGATAGCCACACTTCTGCGCCATTTTTTGAGAGCTCAGATTTGTCGAGCGGATCCAGGCTCGGCACGGATAAGGCCTTAAGCTCTCAGTTGCGAAGGTTAACATTTCAGATCCAAATCCTTGGGTCCTAAACTGCGAATCGATGAGCCAAGAAAGCTCGTATTGCTTCTCCACGGGTTCTGCTCGTATCCACCCAACTGCCACTTCACCGCCTTGTAGTTCAGCTATCCAAAGTTTTCTGCTCGGCTGCTCTTTGAGGAGTTTCGAAAACCAGTCATCATGATGAAAGCGCAAAACTTTCTTGCCATCTTTAGAGGCCGCTATTGATTCGGGAAGATTGCGCCAAGCAAAGAGCCTTTCACGATCTTCTTCCTTGGCCAGCCGAAATCCTAAGCGCTTGGATCCTGAATTCACCCTAAAACTCCCACGTCTAATTTTAGCATTAGAGAACTTAAGTTGATACTTTGATGCGGGGCTTCGTGACGCGTGCCGCGGCTAAAACCACCAGGTAGATCCAAATGATATCGGCCCAGAGCAGATGTGTAATCTTGAGCCAAAGCGGGGAGAGTGAAATGAGCGCTGCGATACCGATGACAATCCCGATGACAATGATGAGTGGAAAGTAACGCGCCAAGCGGTGTCGAACTTGGATTGAAAAGTAGATCAGGAATCCCGCAATCATTAAGGCCGCGAGTGGATGAAGCCAACGAAGTCTTACAAGCGACGGACTATCTGGATTGAAATCCGCGTGCCATCCACTGAGGAGAGAAGCGGATGGATAGAGCGTATTACTGAGTGACGAAAGTGAGCCAAGAATTGCAATGAAGAGAAAGCTCGCAAGAGCCAATACTGAGGGAAGAATTGAATCTCGCCATTCAAATTCGATCCGAGGATCTTCATCTTGGGCCCAAACATAGCTGAGTACCAAGCTCCCCAAGAGTACGAATGTGTTGATGGAGTGAAGTCCAACAACGAATACACGCAGCGAACTTTCGTTGGTATCCACGAGTCCACCCAAGACCAACCAGGCTCCAAGCAATGCTTCACTCAGAGTAAAGAGCGCAGTTGCGGTGGCTGCCTTTCGTGCTAAGTGTCCTGGCTTAAATATTCTGAAAGCCGAGATCAGTAGAAAAAGAATTCCCAAGCTCAAAAGGCCCGACTTCATTCTATGGAAAAACTCGATCCAAGTCTGAAGCAAGAGCGCAGCATCACCTTCGGGAATGATGGCCCCATGGCAAAGGGGCCATGACTTCCCACAGCCATCACCAGATCCCGACATCCGAACAATAGCCCCCCAGCCAATTACGACGAGAGTGTAGGGTATGAGGGCGAGATTGAGGCGTAGAAATGCCTTAGGGCTCTTAAGCCAACTAAACATGCGAAGAATCCTAAAGGCCTTTTCACTTTAATAAAAGAAGTCTTCAGAATGACAACACTGACCATGGACGCTCTCTGGAGTGGCTGTTATTCAGGCTACCAAGATGGCCACCAAAACTAGCTTCCAGTGTCGACACGCAAAAACCTCAGATGCATTACAGATCGCCGAATTCCAGGCCATGATGGCCTTAGAAACAGAGGAGATTCGATTGGATTCGCTGACCCTTGAAAAGGGAGTGGCGGCGGTATTTAAAGATCCATCCATGGGGACTTATTGGGTAGTTCAGAACTCAACAGATGAAGTGGTCGCCTCTACTTTGGTACTTAAAGAATGGAGTGATTGGAGAAATGGGGAGGTTTGGTGGATTCATTCTGTCTATGTTCTTCCACAATTTCGACGGCAGGGAGTTTTTCGTTTAATTTATGAGAGCCTCAAAGCGCACGTGGCAGCAAACCCTCAGCTTCGAGGGCTTCGCCTCTATGTTGAGAAGCAGAACTCAAGTGGAATTAGTACGTATCGCGATCTTGGAATGAGCGACGATCGCTATGCTCTATTCGAATGGATGAAAGACTACTAAACTATTTCTTCAACATAATTTTGAATCGAGTGATTTCATCTTTAACATCCTGCGGAATATTGGTTCCAGCGCTTCCTGTATAAGCAGCAGTCAATGAAGATTCTAAATCTGAAAAGCAGAGTTGAGCGCCGGGGGATGTCGGAAATCTTACGATACATTCCCGCAGATAGTTGTCAGTAAGCGAAAAATAATAGCCTTGTGAAATTAAAGCATCACAAAGTGCAAGCCGACGAAGCAGTTCTGGTGTGAGCGCGCTCGGCTTATTATTGACCAAGTCAAAAATTAAACCCGAAGCGGCCAAAATTCCCACGAACGATTCTGGCTGAAACCGAACCCCAGTTTTTTTAAGGATGGGATCGAGAGTTTTCTTTGTAAACCTTTCCACTTCCTCTGCGCTGGCTTTAAGTGGATCCGGAGCAGGGACCTTACTTAACTTCTTTAATCCCATAATCCAACCTTCGAGATCTGATCGGATCGCCTTGGGCAGAGATTTGTTCTTGAGATGTGGCTCCAGTGTCTTAATACCACTCGCGGGATCTCGAAGGACTCTCACATAAATGACAAGCTCTCTGCGAAGAGCAGTTTCTAATCGTTCGGCATCATCTTTTTTGGGATTAAATTTCTGAATGAATACTGCGTAATGATTCAGTGCCTCTTGGTAGTGGCGAACTGCAAATAAAAATTCGGCCCGTTCAAAATCATCTCCTTTGATTTCTTCTTTTCGAAAAGTCCATCCGGGCAGAGCGCGGCCCGGGACCTGAGTATGGCATGAACTACATCCGTCGAGCGTTGCGACTAGTAATTTTCTAGAATACTCCTTTCGTCCTGCCGAGAATGCCTCAGACATTTCACGAAGGTGCGATTGAAGCGCATCGGCCGATACCTGAAAAGCGGCGGTGCTTAAGCGACTGCTGTGGTCTAAGCGTTTTGAAATTTCAGATAGAGAGTGGAGACCTTCCCGAATTGATACATCATTCTTTTTGTCAGCAAACCCCTTGGGAGAAAACATAAAAGGCTGAAGTCGGTAAAACTGACCCATGAACTCATACATCACAGGCGGTACTTGAGCCGTCGACGCTGGAGCTGCAGCAGGCGAAGTTTGGGCAAAGACTGAAATCAGAAGCGAGAAAGAAGTAACAAGCATGATGCTAGCTTGAGAAATAACCCGACTAAAATCAAACGAAAGCTCAGAACTGATATCAGGCTGACGAATCCTGATCTTGCAGCGCTTTACATCCTCCATCGTACGAGAACGTCAGCCATTCAGGGTATGACTATGGCCCTACAACCTTAAGTAAGGCGACCCATTTGAGATAAAAGTATTAAAGGGATCTGAAGGGGGATCTACCTCATGATCATCAAGGATATCAGCTTCTCGCTTGTTCTCGTGGTTCTTTTAATGGGTTTATTCGTTGTTGCGGTGAACGGATTTGATTCGAAGTTTCTCAAAAATGGAGCAGAGACAGAGCGCTCCTATATACATCACAACCAGAGGTACTCCGAGTAGAAGCAGAGTATAAGGATCCGCAGGCGTCAAAACTGCGGCTAGCACGAAAATTCCAGCACTCACAGGCCTCCAAGTTCTCCAAAGAGTTTCGGCTTTGAGTAGTCCAATCAAATTCAGCAATACCACAAAAACAGGAATCTCGAAGAGCGCCCCAAATGCAAAGAGGAGTCCGGAGGCGAACGAAAGATAGTCTGACATCGTCAGCATCGGACGAATTTCGGGTCCAGCAACTTTGAGAAAAAATTCGAAGGCGAGAGGGAAAATAAAAAAATAGCCGAGCAAAGCACCGCCAACAAACATAATCGTCGCCACGCTCACAAATGGCACCACATACTTCTTCTCGTGACTGTGAAGTCCTGGACTGATGAATCCCCAGACTTGATAAAATATCCAAGGGGCGGCCAGAAATATTCCTCCCAGAAATCCAACCTTTAAATAAACCATAAAGGGTTCTGCAATCCCCGTATAGACCACGGGGCAGTCGGCCTGTCCAATTGCAGCGCACATTGGATTCATGAGCCATTGGAAAAGCAATTCAGAAAAATGGTAGACGCAAAGAAATCCAATGAGGACGCCGATGAACGATCGAACGATTCGCTTACGCAAGTCATTCAAGTGATTAAGTATGGTCATTTCCACTGGGCTTATTTCCAATATTTTTTTGTGAATCTTCATCGATCGATTTTTTAATTTTCTCGATGTCTTCGCGCACTCCCGCGGTGACGGAATTGACTTGATCCTCAACACCCTTCTTCACCTCAAGAACCGTTGATTTGATTTCGCGAAGGGTTTCGTCTTCGTCGACAGATCTTTTAAAATCTGCGCGAGCACCCGAGACCTCCTTCATAAACTTCGAAACACCCTTCATGATTCCAGGGATTTGGTCGGGTCCAATGAGGACCGCTATGATGATGATCAAGACGATGAGCTCAGTGCCGCCGATTCCAAACATCTTCTACTGATCCCTCGAATAAAAATCAGACTCCCTCAAAACCTGAGGTGTGGATTCAGTGGGCGCCGTGCCTTTGATGAATGCCTCGAAAAGGGCTGTCTTATCGGTTGGCTTAGCAAGAGCACCCGTCTTTGGATTGATGCGCGCAAATTCAATTGGCTCGGGAATGGGGAAATCGTTGATGGGATAGGGCTCGGTGGCTCGACTCATGAAATCGAGCCAAATAGGAACCGCTGCGCGAGAGCCAGTCTCTCCTTTGCCGAGAACTCTCAGATCATCATATCCCACCCAAACGCCCGCGACGAGATCGGGAGTATAGCCGATGAACCAGGCATCTCTATTGTCGTCTGTTGTTCCAGTTTTTCCAGCTGCAGGGCGCTTGAGTTCGCGAGCACGGCGACCGGTTCCGTACAAAATATTCTCCTTCAAAAGATTCGTCATAAGAAAGCTAGATTCAGTACTCAGTGCCTGACCTGGCCTAAGAGGTGTTGAAACAATGGCGCGTTCTTTCTTCTTCGGGCTCTGACCTTCCTGCAAAAAAGAGACGGAAGCGGATCCAGCGGAATCATCTTGATTGGAAAAGACAACGCTCGCTATTTGCTTTTTGACTTCAGAAAGACCATCACGAATAGAATTTGGAACAGATGCTTCAAAATCTTCCTTTTGATTTTCCTCTAAAACATTTCCATGACGGTCTAGAACTTTCTTAATGAAAACCGATTCCTCACGGTAACCACCAGTCGAAAATACAATATAAGGCTGGAGAATTTCGTTCAATGTCACTCCAGACGAGCCGAGTGCGAGTGTAAAATCTCGATCCAAATTGCTTTGAATACCCATTCGCCGCGCATTTTTAATCACGGCATCTATTCCAACTTCATTGAGCAGACGAATCGTCGGAATATTTCTAGAATCAATCACGCAGGATCGAAGCGTAACATCTCCCAGGAACTTTTTGTCATAGTTGGAAGGTCGCCATTTATCCATATCAGCGGAATTCTCAAATGTAATGGGCGTGTCTTGGATGATTGAAGCAGGAGTGAATCCAAAATCAAAGGCTGTCGCATAAACCAGGGGCTTGAACGAAGAGCCCGGCTGTCGCTTTGCCTGCAGCGCGCGATTAAATTGTGAGCGATTAAAGTCATAACCGCCAACGAGAGCTTTTACATGACCATTGTGAGGATCAATGGAGAGGAGTGCTCCTTCAACTTCCGTATGCTGCTCGAGCTGGGCTTCGAGGGGCGCATCAGATTCTTTAGAAAGTGCCTGTACGGAAAATAGCACTACGTCCCCATTCGTAAGAACGTCAGAGACCTTCTTGATTTCAGGAATGATTTCTTCTTCGTCTTCTTCGGTCTGAGTTCTTCGATGCGCCCATTTTAAATCATCAATTTTAACGCGGGCCATGAAGTTCGGTTCGTACTCAATGAGTCCTTCGCCCTTGTCGTCAGCAACTCTCACGACGACGCCTTCAAGAACATCCCCGGTATCAACCGCTCTTGCGGGCCTCATAAGAATTCTCCCTCGACCCTGAACCTCAGTAGCTGAAACTTCGAGTGGGGTGTCTCGTCCAGCACCTTCCTCTTCTTCGCGGAGTTCTCGATCCTTAAAGTATTCGTCTCGGCTTGTCGTTCTTAATGGTCCGCGGAATCCTTGTCGCTTCTCTAAATCTGAAAGCCCTTTGCGAATCGCATTCTCTGCGGCTTTATGCATTTCCAAATCGATGGTCGTAAAAACCCGCAGGCCCTCTTGTAAAACCTTTTGAGTGCCATACTTCTCCATGAGACGTTGACGGACATACTCGACAAAGTAAGGAGCAATGGTCTTATTTACATTCTTAGCGGGCTCAACAAAAACATCTGCGTTCGCAGCCTCTTCGAATTCTTGCTTTGAAATAAAGTTCTGCTCGAGCATCTGATTGAGCACATAGAGTTGCCGCCGCTTCACTCGCATTGGATTCTTTTGCGGCGAATATCGTGAAGGGGCTTGAGGCAGTCCACCCAGAATTGCGGCCTCCGCTACGCTCACATCTTCTAAGCGCTTTCCAAAGTAGACTTCGGCAGCAGCGGCCACACCATAGGAACCAGCGCCCAGAAAAATATGATTCAAATAGAGACTTAAAATTTCTTCTTTGGTCAGATAGTTTTCAATCTGCCAGGACAAAATGATCTCTCTAATTTTTCGTTCAAATGTACGCTCTGGAGAAAGCAAAAACGCCCTGGCAACCTGTTGAGTAAGCGTACTGGCTCCTTGACGAATTCTTCCCGCGACAACATTCACATAGGCTGCTCTCAATACTCCTAAAAAATCGATTCCCTTGTGATAATAGAATTGAGCATCTTCAGCAGCGATGAATGCCTGTTTGATGCGAAGGGGGATTTCCTTCTCAACGAAACGCTTTTCTTCAAAAAATTCTCCAATGACTTCCTCGTGTTCAGATAACACAAGACTCGTCTCTTTGGGCTGATATTCTTTGAGCGTTTCTAGGGATGGAAGGCCGCGATTCAGATAAACGAGAATAACAAAGGTCACTACCATTGCGCCCGCGATGACAAAGGCAGAAAAGATCGACGCGATGCGAATCCCTACTTTCCACCTTTTCTTTGCAGTTTCAGACATGGGCATTTTGGTAAGCCTCGAAGTTATTGATTAGACTCTGTTTTTTATCTAGCAATCTTTGCGTTTCCCAGTGGAAATTGTACAATGAATAATGGCAAAGCTCCACCATGCTCATGCGGGTTTGCTATTGATTCGCAATAAGCGTCAGATCATGATTCCGCTCATTAAAGATTTAACCACGATTGGTCGGAAGTTGGCCGATATTATTTTGGATGACCCCAAGGTTTCCTCGACCCATACAGAGATCCGTCGCGATAAGGCCAAATATTTTGTTTCTGATTTGAAGTCAACGAATGGCACATTCCTCAATCGAAAGCAGATCGAACGAGAAGAATTAGTGGACCAAGACGTCATTGAAGTGGGCTCTAGTACCCTTTGTTTTTTTGCCGATCTTCGTGAATTTCATGGAAACGCGGAAGAGACAACGGCGGGAGCGCGCCCACGTGAAGACTCAGTGAGTCAAAAGCCTGGGGATAGTTTGACGACTAGCAAAACAATGGCGCAGCTCGTCGTCACGCTTGAAATTGTGCGGGGTCCCAATGAGGGAAAGAAATTTAAGTTTAAGAAGCCGCATATTACTATTGGTCGTAATGAAGCGGATCTTGTTTTGATGGATTTGGATATATCGAGGCATCATTGCCTGATTGAGGTTCTGGGGCCCCAGTCCGTTTATTTGAGGGATTTAGGATCTACCAACGGGACCCAGTATTTGGGGAATCGAATTCAGTCTGAAAAGGTGCCTTCAGGTTCTGAGTTCAGCCTTGGGAATTCTACTCTGCGAATTACTTATGAAGTAGGAGCTGCCTAAGGTGGGAAAGAAAGTTTCAATTACTGTGGTAGAAGGTCCAAATCAGGGACTAACGCTGGCGTTTTCTGAGGGCGAAATTGTGATTGGTCGTGCAAAGGGGCAAATTATTTTGTCCGACAAGAAGATCTCCGGCCGACACTGTGCGATTCGAATTGAAGGTGATCGGGTAACAATTGAAGATTTTAAATCCACTAATGGAACCTTCATTGGAAGCCGTAAAGTCGAGGAAATATTAGAGCTAGAAAACTTGGATGAAGTTCTTGTTGGGCTGTCTAGGTTAAGTGTGGCCATTGTGGATGAACTCTCGGATTTCAAAGAGCAGAATATGGCATCGGGCCGAGTTACTTCGACTACCGGCCCCTTTGATCTAGATGATCTATCTGCTGAGGACGAGGATCCTCATCTCGACGGGCTACTAGAAGACTCCGAAAGTAGTTTATTTACGAAAACCAAAACAGGTCGGAACAAATCTTCAGAGGTTCAGCCGAGAGAAGAGGTCCCGGAAGTTTCTGTCAAAACCAATTTGCCTGATCCCGACGCTGTTTATCGCGAAACGGGAATTCATCGGATTGATAATCTGATTAAAGACGAGCTCGATACCTTTTCAAAATGGGATCATCCGGCTGCAGAGGGGACGAATCAGAGTGCGAGCGCGGTCGTTCCAAAAATAACGATTGAATTGAATCCGCGACGCGCGCCCGACGGCGTCGGAAAAATTCTATGCACTCAAGCCGTTACTTCATTTGGCCGGAAGGAAGTGGATATACGTCTCAACGATCTGGATGTTTCGCGCAAGCACGCCGCTGTTGAGATCGTGAATGGTCGAAAGGCCTTCGTTCGAGATCTTGCAAGCACGAATGGAACCTTTGTAAATGGAAAGAAAGTGAGCTACCAGGAACTTCGAAAAGGAGATCTGCTTCAGATCGGGCAGACAATCTTTGAAGTTGAGATTCTTGGCGATGGTAGCTGAGGGAGCTAATTGAAACCCATCCTCATTATTTTAAATGGAGATCGCGCGGGCGAGCGACTCATTCTCGAGGATGGAAAGAGATATATCGTGGGTCGCGATCAGACCACAGATATTTGTCTACCTGAAAAAAAGATCTCTAGACGACATTCGTGCATTTACTGGGAGAGTAGTTCTCAGAAAGTGACGATCGAAGATTTGAGTTCACTGAATGGAACGTCAGTGAATGGAGAGCTATCCACCGGAGCCAAGACCCTTCAAAACGGGGATCGCATTCAAATTGGTTCTTATATACTGCAACTTCAAATTCGAGAGATTTCTGCGGTGGCAAATGATCCCTATCAAACCGATAAACCACAGAGACAGTCTAAGGTATCAGGTCTTAAGGCGCTGCCCGCCGAAGAGCATTTTGAGAATATCGAGCCCATCGATGTGGATAATTCAGATTCTGATGTCCTGACCGGAGGACGGATGATCCATGGTCGCCTTCAGGATATATCGCTCGCGGATTTGCTACAGATGCTTGGGAATACGCGGAAATCCGGTCTCTTAGTTCTTTCGAACGAGAAGCTTTCCCGTCCTCCAAGTTATTCTGATGCGAGTTCAGAGACAGCTTTCATTTATATCAAGGAGGGTGATGTAGATTTTGCCGTGGTCAACGACCTTGAGGGGGAGGATGCTTTTTACCATGTGCTCCGCCAGCTCGAGGGCTACTTTGCTCTCTTTCCTCTTTCCAAGGACATTACCTACGCTCCAACCATTACCACGCCACTCGAGGCGCTTCTGCTCGAAGGGTTCAGGCGACTAGATGAAGAAAAGGCGCGTGGAACAAAAATCGCAGTCAACGACACCTTTGAAGTGCAGCAAGATGAACCATTAGGTTCATTGACGGGAGACGAGCTCAGTATTTTTCAGTTGGTCTGGAAGCATCGGAAGTATTCACTCATTTTGGAAAATTCGCCGTTCGACAAGGAGCAGACAGGTGCGTATGTAAGTAAGCTTTTACGCGGTGGGTTCATTAAAAAAATGAAAAAATCAAAGTCGAACTAAACTTCAGTGCCGACTTTCAAACGCTCAATATTTTCTTTGTGTCTATAGACAACAAGAATCATCATTCCCAATAGAATCATGGCAACGCGCCAGTCGTCGGCCAGAAAATAAGCAGTGATTGGAATCGTGATACTGGCCACAAGAGCTCCTAGCGCAGAGACCTTAGAAATTCGAACGACTAGAACCCAGACGACAAGGCCGATCACCCCACTCCAAAAAGCCGTGGGAAGTATTACGCCGAAAGCTGTAGCAACTCCCTTTCCGCCACTAAATCTCAGGTAAATCGGAAAAATATGTCCGATAAATGCAGCGGCACCGACCCACGCTGCCTGCAGATTATCCTGCAAAAGAATTTGAGCGAGTAAAACAGGCAAGAGTCCCTTAAGAACATCGGCCATTAAGGTGAATGCGCCCAACTTACGACCCAAGACTCGGTTCACATTCGTCGCGCCAAAATTTCCAGAGCCAAATTCTCGGACGTCCACGTCTGCAAAGATTTGACCGAATAAAAGCCCAAATGGAATTGCTCCAACAAAATAGGCAAATGCCACTAAGAAAAAAAATGTCATAAGGCGCTGGGATCCACTTCGTCTGCAAGATTTTCAAACCGAGTATATTCATTCAGAAATGCCAATTTCACCAAACCGGTTGGACCGTTTCGATGCTTTGAAATAATAATCTCGGCAATTCCAGGAGACTCAGTGTCGGGGTGATAAACTTCATCGCGATAGAGCATCATGATGATGTCAGCATCCTGCTCAATGGCTCCGGATTCTCGCAAATCGGAAAGAACCGGTCGCTTATCATTTCGTCCTTCGAGAGATCGATTAAGTTGAGAGAGAGCTATAACCGGAATGCTCAGCTCCTTCGCCAGGGCCTTAAGTGACATAGAAATTTCTGCGATTTCTCGTTCTCGACTTTCGACTCTGCCTTTAACTCTCATGAGCTGAAGGTAGTCGATGATGACGCAGCTCAAACCGTGAGTTTTGGCCAATCGTCGACATTTTGCTCGAACTTCAAAGCTCGAGAGTCCTGGAGTATCGTCGATAAAAATTGGAGCTTCAGAGAGCATTGCCGCAGCCTGAGTGAGCCTGGGCCAATCTTCGTCAGTGAGGTAGCCACCTTTCATTCTCTGGCCGTCCACACGAGACTCCATACAGAGCATCCGCTGAACGAGTTGTTCCTTGGACATTTCGAGTGAAAATACGGCTACTGGTGCGTGGTCACGAATGGCCATATGAGTTGCTATATTTAGTGCAAAGGCTGTTTTCCCCACAGACGGACGAGCGGCGATAATGACGAGATCAGATTTTTGAAATCCAGCGGTGATTCGATCCAAACCAAAAAACCCAGAAGGTAATCCCGTAATTGCCGATTTTTTTTCAAACCGCTCCTGGATTTGTTTGAAAGCGTCGCGCACAACCTCTCGGACTGGTGCCATGGACTCGCCCAAGCCCCGCTCAGAAATTTTGAAAATATCTTTTTCAACTTTATCCGAAAAATCAGTGACATCCATGGCGCCCTGATAGGCCTCTTCCATCATGGAAGTCCCGATTCGAATGAACTCTCGGTAAGTCGCCTTCTCTCGGATCAACTTGGCGTATGCTCCTACGCTTGCAGAACTCGTTACGGAATCAACAAGGCCGGCGATATTCTGAATGCCTCCGGATTGCTCCAAAAGATTCTGCGCGCGCAGATATTCTGACACCGTTAACAAATCAATCGGACTCCCACGCCGAGAAAGCTCAACAATGGATGCAAAGATAGTTTGATGGGATGGAAGGTAGAAATCTCTCTCGTCGACGAGTTCGCGTACAGCATCTACAGCTTGGCCATCGATCATCATCGAGCCAAGAACAGCCCGTTCCGCTTCCAAACTCTGGGGAGGAATTTTTTTAATTGCCCTCGATATCTCCGACTTCTCGAGATCCATAGGGCCCCACCTTAAATGCTAATCGAATTACTCGGAATCTTTTTCTGGCGAAGCTTCTTCTTTAGTTTCTTCGGCTGGCTCTTCAGACTTGCCAGCCTTAGATTTAGAGCCCTTTGCAGTTCTCTTGGCTTCTTTGGTGTCCACGATTCCTTTGATGATCAAACTAATCGTGGCAAAAACGTCTCCAGGTAAACGAACTTTAACTGAATAAGTGCCCTCTGCCTTAATCGTTTCGACTTCGACATCGCGCTTATCCAATTTGAGTTTGTGCTTCTCTAATTCGGTTACAATTTCTTGAATCGAGAGACTTCCGAAAAGTTTACCACCTTCATTTACACGTCGCTCAATTTTTACTTTGAGCCCGTTGATTTCGGTGGCGGCCTTTTCAGATTCCTTTTGAACTTGCTTTTTATGGAACTCAACGAGTCGCTTGTGATGTTCAAATTGTCGAAGATTTCCTGGATTGGCAGGAACTGCCAGCGAACGGGGGATCAAAAAATTTCGGGCATAGCCGTCGCGAACCTTAACGAGCTCTCCAATTCGGCCAACCTGGGGGATATCTTTTTTCAGTATAACTTGCATCACTACCTCACAATTAACGAACTCAGCGGTCTTTCCGCTCGGGATTTACCTTAGATCGAAGATCAAACCAAAGATCACCCAGGCCTGCAAGCACCAAAACCGGTATCGGATTGAGGAAGAGAAGGCCAAAAATAAGGATTAATATCAGGAAATTTACCCGTGGGATCAGAAACGAGAGGAGGGCAATACCTTGAACGAAGACCGGAAAGAGGCTGAGAACCAGCAAATTCCATCCGAGCACTTGAAGGGGGAAATTGCCTCCTTTAAAGCCCATATAATCCACAGCAATTACTATGAGGGCGAGCACAATAGGAACCAGGACAAATTCATGGGCCTTCCACTGGTTAAATCGGTCAAAAACTCGAGCTTGCCCTCTCAAGTTGGCGACACGAAAGCTCTTCAGCAGATTCTCCATAAGGGCGTTTACTAGAAATGCCATCGCCATGAGAGCTGCAAACCAGCCAATGATAGCTGGCCTTAAGATGGGCGCAGCAAATGTATCAAAAATATAGCGGTGCTCTTCTGGATAACGACTGCCATGGAAAAAATAGGGGAAGATGTCGGATCCCATTTGTTGAAGCGACCACGTCCCAAAGTTAAAGCCAGGCGTTTGAAGTCCAACTGCAAGAGAAAGTCCCAGGGCCGCAAAGAATGAGGAGATCAATGGCCAGAGCAAATAGGGAAGAAAGCCCTGCTTTGCATTCTTAAGACTCCAAAGAAAAACTCCCAAGAGATAAAAAACGCAGATGCCCAAGAGATCAAAGGATGTGAGACTCCGAACCCACCAGATGGGGCTCGTGATCGTGGCAATGAAGCTGACGATGCAGACGGATCTGCCAAGCCACTTTGGACTTTCCAAGGAGAGGCTAACTCCAACGGGGATAAAAAACCAAAAAACAGAAGAGACGGGCGCCAGCGCCATCACCAAAAAGCAGAAAATAAATGTCCAATCGAATCGAAATCGATTTTTAAGAGTACGAGCCCGCTTCAAGATCTTCCTCTTCTTGTCTTACCGACGGAGCCGAAGATTGTTCACGAGGGGCACGCTCAACTAGAACCGCAATCTCTTCGCTGCTCAAAGGATGATTTGAAAGAGCCACAGATTGATATCGAACAACACGAGCATCTAGTTTGAGATTTCGTTCAAATTCTCGAACAGCTTCGGAGGTTCCAATATATCGAAAATAAAAATACCGACCGATTTGATGCTTATCGATAATATGAGCAAGTCGCTTTTTGGCCCAATCATCTTGGCGAAGAATATCAGTCTTATACTGCTCAAGAGTGGCCACATTCTTTTTGATGACTTCCTGAACATCAGTCTCATTCAGCGTAGGGCTCAAAATGAAAATGGTTTCGTAATGTCGTCGTCGACTGGGAATATCTTGGGGATTGAATAAAATTACATTGCTCATACTTCCGAAACTTTTAAACGACTTTTGAGCCAGATCAAACACCAAATCTGAACAAAATCACGTCCCCGTCCTGAACCTGATATTCCTTGCCTTCGGAGCGCATTAAGCCCTTCTCTCGGGCCCCCTTTTCGCCCTGGAGCTGAATGTAGTCCCTGAATGCGATGGTTTCGGCGCGAATAAAGCCTCTCTTGAAGTCACTATGGATTACTCCAGCGGCGTCAGGAGCGCTGCAAACCACAGGAATCGTCCAAGCCCTGACTTCCTTTACACCGGCGGTAAAGTAAGTCTGCAAGCCAAGTAAGCGGTAAGCATCGCGAATAAAGCGATCCAGGGCGGGTTCGTTGATGCCATATTCCGCTTGGAATACCTCGCGATCGGCTGGCTCCATAGCTCGCAACTGACTTTCAAGACTTACACTGAGCGGGATAACGATCGTTTGATCGAGTTTCGCTGCTTCTTCCACAGCTGCAATCCACTTTTTTGTTTGAGCGCTCATTTCCTTCACATCGCCCTCAGCTATATTGGCAACATACAAAACAGGTTTAGAGGTCAAAAAAGTATCCTGACTTAATTTCTCTTTGGCGCCGGGGATCCGTCGAACAGGGATCCCCTTGCCGAGCCCATCCATAATGAGCTTCATCGCATCGGCCTCGGCCTTTGCTTCGGCATTTCCAGAGCGCGCGAGTTTCTCAACCCGATCGAATCTTTTTTTGGCGGTTTCCAAATCCGAGAGGCAGAGCTCGAGCTCAATGATTTCTATGTCTCGTTTGGGATCTACTCCGCCCATGACATGAATAATATTGTCATCTTCAAAGCATCGAACGACGTGTGCGATCGCATTCACTTCTCGAATATGGGACAAAAATTGATTCCCAAGTCCTTCTCCGTCGGAGGCACCTTTTACAAGGCCAGCGATATCGACGAAGGTCATGAGCGCGGGCACAACTCTCTCGGGTTTTACAATAACAGAGAGCTGATCAATGCGTCGGTCAGGCACATTCACAACACCTCGGTGAGGATCGACCGTACAAAAAGGAAAGTTTTCTGCAGGAACACCCGCCGCTGTGAGAGTATTAAAGAGAGTCGACTTTCCAACATTTGGAAGGCCCACAATTCCACATTCAATTCCCATCAGTTCGGTCTCCAAAATATCGTGCATTCATTTTGTTCATTGCCATTTCAAAATTTTCGCAGCTTAGGGAAACATAGTCCTTGAGCTGACTTCCCGCATCTGCCAGCAGTTTTGATACTGCTTTTTTTTCGGGTCCAGAAAACTTTTCGAGTACATGATCAATTGTCTCCTCGCGGACACCATCTACGCTTGGACGTCCGACACCCAGTCTAAGTCGAGGTACTTCTTGAGTTCCCAGTCGCTCAATAATGGAGCGCATCCCTCGATGACCGCCATCGCTGCCCTTCTGTCGGAGTCGCAATTTGCCAACGGGAAGATCCATATCATCAAAGACAATTAAAAAGTTTGAATCTCCCTGGTGCTTTTGCTTCCACTCAACCAAGGCTTTCCCGCTTTCATTCATATAAGTCTGAGGCTTGAGAAAATGTATCTCGTATGGATTTCCATCCAATTCCAATTCCGCTTCAAACCAAAGTGAATTAAATTTATTCGTGAATTTAGGGGCTGATTTTGATCCAGACGAAAAGACCTGAGAAACTGCGGAATCGACCCAATCAAAACCAATATTATGCCGCGTACCTTGATAACGAGGGCCCGGATTTCCCAGACCCACGATACAAAGCTTGTTCGGAGCCATGAATTACTTCTTCTTGGCGGCGTCGTCTTTTGCGCCCGCAGCAGCCGGAGCTCCAGCAGCCGCTGTCGAAGCAGCAGCAGCAGTTCCTTCACCAGCAACAGCGCCTTCAGCCGCTGCAACAGGGGCCACAACAACTTCTTCCTTTTCAGGCTCGTTGACTGCGACTACAGGGAAAATTCCGGAGTCCAAAACTTTCACTTTTGCCGGAACCGTGAGTTCGTTCACATGGAAACTCGAATTCAATTTGAGTTCAGTAATATCAACCTCGATGAAATCCGGGAGGTCTGCGGGCAAAGCTTCAATTTTGAGTGATCGTCGAATAACCTGCAAAACTCCACCGTCACTTTTAACTCCTACAGGAATACCTTTGAAGTGAAGGGGGACACTTACGGTCAATGGACGGGTCATGGAAATTTCGTACAAGTCCACATGCTCGACTTTCCAAGTTGGGGATCGAGAAATATGCTTTAAAATTACTTTTTTCCCTTTTAGCTCAGGTGAGTCAGAATTCACTTCGATAATCAAATTGGCTTCGAGCTCATTATTGAAAGCCTTTCGAAGCTCTTTTTCATTAAGAGCACAGCTTTGATTCGGAATACCTGGTCCGTAGATATTGGCTGGAACGAGTCCGTCAGCGCGAAGCTTTTTGAGTTCGGGTTTTTTTCCAGCTTTTCGAGCTACCACATTTACTTGCACCTGATGCATATCGAACTCCTTGAGACGGTTTAAAGCGCTAAATAAGCGAAAAAGCCCGATTAAGAAAAGCTCAAAAACGCCAAACTTTGGATTAGACGAAAAGCGAGCTTACTGAATCAGAGCTATGAATTCGCTTTATGGCATCGGAAAGAAGTTCAGCCACTGACAGAACTTCAATCTTGGAGCCTGGCGAGGCCTTGTTACCCAGGGGAATCGTATCGGTAATGAGAAGCCGTTCAAGAGGTGAATCCTTGATCCGCTGGACGGCTGGACCGGATAGAACGCCATGAGTCGCGCAGGCCCAGACCTTTTTGGCACCTCGTGCAATCGTGACTTTCGAGACTTCCTGAATGGTTCCGGCGGTATCGACGATATCGTCCAATATGATGGCCTCTTTGCCCTTCACATCTCCGATGATATTCACTTCGGCAATCTGACCTGGTGAATCTCGGCGTTTGTCCACAACTGCAATTGCGCAATCGAGTCGCTTTCCAAACGCTCGAGCTCGTTCTACGCCGCCCGCATCGGGTGCGATCAGAACCAATTCATTTTTAGATTGATCGGCAATCTCCCTAATTCGCTTGAGCAAAACAGGCGCCGCAAACAAATGATCCACAGGGATATTGAAGAATCCTTGGATTTGCGCAGCATGAAGATCCAAACAAAAAATTCGATGAATGCCCGCAGCCTGTAGAAGGTCCGCTACCAAGCGAGCAGAGATAGGAGTACGCGGTGAGTCTTTTCGATCCTGGCGAGCATAGCCATAGTAGGGCAGCACGGCTGTAATTCGTCGAGCGCTTGCTCGCTTGAGTGCATCGATCATTACAAGGAGTTCCATGATGTTCTCGTTTGCAGGTGCGCATGTCGATTGCATAACAAATACATCTGAGCCTCGAATATTCTCTTCAATTCGGACAAATGATTCACCGTCCGAAAACCGCTTCACAACTGCGGCACAGAGATTCGTCCCCAAATGTTCGGAAACAGTTTGAAACAAGGCTGGGTTGGAATTGCCAGCTAGAACTTTCAGTTCACCAAACATCGGAGTCTTAGGGGGAATTGATGACACTGGAATTTAAGATCTATCGTAATTTGAAGCTTTGAGCTATCTCAAAGCATGCGTTGGAATGGCAGAAAAATTGATCAGTTAAGAGATATCAAAGTGATCCCAGCTCCTCAGAGGGATCCAGCTGGAAGCGTCATTATTCAGTGGGGTCGAACGCATGTTTTATGTGCCGTTCAGATCGATGAAAAAGTACCCAACTGGATGCAGTCGAATGGAACTGGCTGGATTACGGCTGAATACGGAATGCTCCCCGGTTGTTCGGATAAGCGCATTCAGCGCGACAAGATCAGATCGACGGGGCGGACTCACGAGATTCAAAGGTTGATCGGACGAAGCATTCGGGCATGCATGGATATGAAGCTTTTAGGACAGCGAACCGTCCAGATTGACTGTGATGTCATTCAAGCGGATGGGGGCACGAGAGTTGCTTCTATTACAGGAGCCTATTTGGCTCTTCGCTTGGCATTTCAGCGCCTCAAAGAAAAAAAGATCTTGAAGGAAATTCCACCGTCTCAATTGGTGGCCGCGGTTTCGCTTGGGCGAGTGAAGGGCGAGATGATTTTGGACCTCGATTACGAAGAGGACGTGGGTGCCGAGCTCGATTCGAATGTGGTGATGAATGAACTGGGAGAGTTTATCGAAATTCAAGGCACAGCTGAGAAGGGAACTTTCAAGAGATCTGAGTGGGACTCTCTTATGGATTTATCGATTAAAGGTTGTGAACAAGTTTTTGAAATTCAAAGGCGCTATTTAAAAGAATGGGGACTTACTCCCTAATCTCCCTTCGAGGAAGTCTTGATGCTCACGATTGCTCTGGCGACCGAGAATCCAAATAAAGTTCGAGAAATTCAAAATGCCTTGGGCGCATTCGTAAAAATTCGCTCGATGGCAGAAGTTGGATTTTTGGGAAAGCTTCCACCCGAGACGGGGGCAACTTACGAGGAAAATGCACTGATCAAAGCGCGAACGCTTGCGGAGGCAACCGGTGCACTCAGTTTCGGTGATGATTCTGGATTTGAAGTTCACGCAATGAATAATGCTCCGGGACTTTTTTCAGCGCGCTTTATGGGGACCCATGATTCTCGACTCCAGTGCTTGGAGATTTTAAAGCGAATAAAGAATGCCCA
>Ga0105049_10003026_pt1 | contig 19920 bp, 13 predicted proteins | sample MAT06_FD_78087 | JGI IMG/M metagenome (GOLD analysis project Ga0105049, IMG submission 78087) | Freshwater microbial communities from Lake Fryxell liftoff mats and glacier meltwater in Antarctica - MAT-06 | ecosystem: Environmental > Aquatic > Freshwater > Ice > Liftoff microbial mat | place...
TTCATGATCCAAACCGGCTCACGGCGCTTGGTGACCCCTGCCCAGCCCGGCCCGACGAGTTTTTCATTGCTGAGTTTGTGACAGGCAAGGCATTTCAACTCATAATTGGCTTTCCCAGCGCTTACCCACTCTTTATTGAGCGGAGTCGTAAGTTCGATGGCTTTGACTTCGGTGCCGTGTGTTTCAGGCTGTGGGGCAGCTGCTTCACTAGGGTTGGGCGATTTTTTGGCAGCGTCTTCTGCTTCTTTTTTAGAGGTGCACGCAAAGATTGCGAGGATGAGAAGACCTGCGACGAAAGTTGTTTTTCTGAACATGACTGAAATTGAATTGACAGGGTGGAGCATGGTAAAAGCGTTAGATTTTCATTTCCTAAAAAGAAATAAAGAGATCAAACTCTTTTTATTCACAAAAGTATTAGACCTTTGAAAAGCGGATTGATGAGCAGCATCAGTTTGAGGGATGATTATGGTCAACCGGCTCAATTTCCTTAAAGGGCGTACTTTTGCTACATGTTTTCAAAAACATTCGGATACGCGCTACGCGCTGTCACATTCGTAGCCATTCACGGGAGGGATGGGAAAAAGATCAGCTTGCTGGATCTCTCGCAAAACCTGGAAATCCCACATCATTTTCTAGGAAAAATAATGCAGGATATGGTTCGGCATGGTATTGTGGATTCCACAAAAGGGCCGAATGGCGGATTTTTTGCCAACGACCAAACTGCCAAAACGCCTCTGCTGAACCTCCTGACAATTACCGATGGAAACCTGATATTTAGCCAATGCGCACTCAACATCAAGCGCTGCAACGCACAGCACCCCTGCCCTTTGCACAACGATTTTGCAGCGTGCCGCGATGGGATGCTGAAAGTTTTGGCCGTAAAAACAGTGGAAATGATGGCTGCGGAGGTAGACGCTGGGACGGCTTATTTGGTACGCTGAACCGTACGTTTGGAATGGGAATCGTTCTTAGCAACCGTTTCTTTTTCTACAAAAGCAACCAGAAAAATTTCAAAATCTGCAACGGTGTTTCCAATTTGCATGGCATTGTCAGGGCGCATCAGTTCATAGAGACAGCTTTTTAGCAAGCAGGTATTTCCAATCAACGAACATGCTCAACGAATGATTCCTCGGAGGATAAAGCACTGTTTATTTGCTCCAGAATGAAAGCGAGCAGTCTTTGCAGAGAGACTTCTTCCGTTTCCTCATGCGTATGCAAGACGAGGTGGGGTGCTGACGGGGGTTCGTAAGGCGCACTGATCCCTGTGAAATGTGCCAAATAATCGGGATCATCTTTGGGAAGCAGGGCACGTTTATACAAGCCCTTTTTGTCATTTTTCTTTAGGGCCTCTATTGAACAGGATAAAAAAACGGTTCTTACAAGGGGACTTTCATTTTGCAAGGCACTTCGCGCTGCTTCATAAGGATTGATGGCCGCCAGGATAGCAATTACGCCTTGTTTCGCCAAAGTAAGACCTATGAAGCCCAATCGGCGGATATTTTCAATCCTATCTGATTTTGAGAATCCCAAATCGCTACAAATATGACTGCGATATACATCCCCATCTATTACTTCTACCTTGTAATCTAATGCCAATAGGCGTTGTTGGACGGCCTGCGCTAAAGTTGATTTTCCTGCGCCAGAGAGGCCAGTCAATTGGATTAATAACATAAAATGGAAGGTATAAAAAGTTGAGGTAACACCTCCTCCTTCGTCGGAGATGTCACCTCTACTTTTAAAAAATAGACAATTATTCTTTTATGATCTTCCTCAGAACAAATTGCCCGTTTGCATCCATAAATTTCAGGAGATAAGCCCCGCTATTCCAATCTCCTACTTGGAGCGTAGTAAGCGCGCCATCATAGCTTTTAACCAATTTGCCCATTGTATTATATGCCTCCATTTTTTCAAAAGGCATATCCGTCTGGATGTTTAATACCTCCGCTACCGGATTTGGATGCAATGTGAGGGAAATATTGGCGTATTGTTCCTGCGTCCCAACAGGCGTAGTGTTTTCAAAATACTGCATGGAGCCCTCATATTCGCCTACCAAAAGATCCATGTCCCCATCGCCATCCAAGTCAGCAAATACGGGAGAAGCAAGATCATAAGCTGCAACCAAACCAAATGGATTCTGCACGGGCGCTGCAAATTGTGGGTTGGCCGCAGAACCTGTGTTCTCATAAAACTGCATGTTTCCTTCATACTCCCCAATAAGCAAATCGAGGTCGCCGTCCACATCCAAATCCGCAAAAGCTGGGAAACCAACCGTATTGACTGGGCTTATCCCAAACGCGTTCTGCTGTGGCCCTGCAAATTGTGGGTTGGTTGCAGTGCCTATGTTTTTAAAATACACCATAACGCCATCATACTCGCCCGCTAACATATCGAGGTCGCCATCAGCATCCAAATCGGCAAAAGTTGGGATAACGAAATAGTCTGACGAAGTTAAACCAAACGGATTCAGTGCAGGAGCCGCAAACTCGGGAGCATTAGCATTGCCAATATTTTTAAAATACAGTACGTTGCCATAGGTTTCGCCAGCAATCAAATCCATGTCTCCATCATGATCCAGGTCAGCAAACGTGGGAAAAAGATACATGGAGTCAAGCGTGATCCCAAACGGATTTTGAAGGGGCGGGGCGTATTGCGGATCGGTATTAGTGCCGTCATTTTTAAAATACTGGATGCTGCCAGTATAATCACCGAACTCACTCACCAGCAAATCCAGGTCGCCGTCAGCATCTAGATCAGCAAAAGCCGGGAATGCATAAGCATAAGTAGAAACCAATCCAAAAGGGTTCTTTTCCGGCGGTGCAAAGGATTGTGCCGCTGCTGGCGTACTAATAGAAACACCCAGAATTAAAGCAGCTGGCCCCAGAATCCTTTTTAAGTGAAAAGGGGCCAAAACGCAGGACAGTTCTTTGACCAGCGCTTTGACTTTTCTAACCAAAGCCCCCATTTGTTGCTGAGCGTTGTGCTGGGAATCGGTTGAAAGGGCTTTCAACCTTTTGACAAGGTGCCGAAGTTGTCTTTGTTTTCGTGCGTGAGAGATTTGTTTCATAAATGATTGAGTAGTATTGTGAAAGAATTATTCAGGTTTTGCCCAAAAAGTAGACTCTGGTATCATAAGGCCCAATTTATAGTCCGGCGTTGCCGTATTTAAAATGTTGGGACGAACCTTATCCCCAATGATCTGCACGTCGTAAATTTCGTCGAGGGACGTGAGGTAATTGATTTTACCCACCATGCTCCCGGTAGGTAAGTGGACGATAACAATACCCGCCTGGTTGGCTTTTTCTGCAAATTTCAGCTTCCCAAAGGTAGAAGAGTTTTTCCTTAGTTTAGAAAGTCCGATAAAAAGGTAGTCTTTGTACAAATCCATCCCCCTTACAAACCCGTCCAACTGAACGATGACTTCCTGTTTTCCGCTCTCAACATCCACCCGGACCAATTGGCCAGAAGCAGAAAGCAACACGTACAGGCCATCCCCGAACCATCTGGGCGAATGCGGCATGGCCAAACCGCTCGCCACCGTTTCATTGGTTTCCAAGTCAAAAACAACCCCCGTCGTAGTGACATGTTCCCGCCAACTCTGGAAACTGTTCCCCTGATTGAAAGCGGTGGCATACTTCGGAAGCCCGTCTTTCAAGGCCAGACCATTCAAATGGCAGCGGTCTTCGGAAACGAGTTGGTCAATAAACGGCGGCTTCCAAAACGGCGTGAAATTATATAGGTCGTCAATGGTTACGAGACAAGAAAACAAGGTGTTGACGGCGTACAATTTTCCATCCTTGCCAAAACACAGGTCGTGAATATCCAAAGGCCCCGTATGGTAGGTGGTGCGCGGCATGTACAGCGCATCATATTTTTGGGGAGCAGGGGGATAGTGTGCTGCCAACTGCGGGGAATTGGAGAACACCACGATCTCATCTTTGCACGCGAGGGCCAATTGGTCGGTCTCCTTATTTTCAGCGATCCCCATGGGTTTTGGAAAAGTTCGGGGCAACTGGACCAAAGCATCCTCGTTTTGGGCAGAGATGAAAACTAATTTGCCTGCCTGATAGGTCGTGATGGCAATCGTACAGTTAAGCCGTAGCAGCAATTCCGGGACTTGCGGGGAATATTGGCAACTAAAGGGCGCCAAGGAGGCCTCTGAAGGTTTTTCGTTCATTGTTTTTCCAAATTATCTGCTATTTTGAATTGCAATGGTAAGAATAATAGCAGTGTCTTTGGAATCAACCCTACCGAAATTAACTTTATTTTATTTGCCTGCAAGCGCTGAACAGTAACAAAAAAGGCGCAAGCCATCCTTTACCAGGAAGACTTGCGCCTTTTACACCGCAACACAACGAGCCGCCTTTAGGAAGCGCTGTCATGCGCACTATTTTTTCAAGCGGCACAGATCATCGCTGCAAGTCCCCTCAAGGGCTGATCTTCGCAAAGATAATACCCACCAAAATGGCCTGAAATACGCCATAGAGCAACCAGGATATCACCAAGCCAAGGGATACGGACATCGCACTGAATATCATCCACATCGCGGGAAGGGTGGCAATCAGTCCGTACACCAACCCCATTTCGATTCCGCGCCACCAGAATGGCCCGTGAAACAAGCTCTTGAATCGCCGCCAAAACCAGGCCAGCGCAAAACTCAGGATAAAGGGGTGTATAAAATACAAAACCGCTTTTTCCCCCTCAAAACTAAATACAGGGTCATAATACTGCTCAGCAAGGCTGGGGAACAACGCGACAACCAAGTACAGCGCTGCATAACTAAATCCCAATAAAACCGCACCCGCGATCAAACCTTTGATTAGAAATTTTTGCATGATAAAACCTTTGAATTTTTTATGAAATAACAGGCGAATACAAACAACTCGATTGCACCGCCACCGGATCACTGTATTTCATCAACGAGTATAATAAGGTCAAAATGAAAGGTAATCCAGTCGTTTACTTTGATCATTCCCATCATGGCTTCTGGAGGGTCAATGTCGAATGCGCTCATTTGCAGTGCGTTTTGTCCGCAGAGTTGATAGCGGTTCGGACCGAGCACCCTTGCCCTGGCTGGTATGGACTGCAGCTTTGTTACATTCGTGATGGTTATATTGACATTCGCCTGCACATCGAACCAACCCTTATACTCAGCTTCCAGGCATTTGGGATCCTGCCACGTATCTACCAAAGAGATTTTGATAAAGGGAAAGTGTTCTGTCTTGAGCGCCTTCTGCATATCATGATCAATCTTTCGATTGTGGCAATCAAAATTCTTTGACTTTATATGGAGATCAACATTGCGAAAACGAGCATACCCCCCTTTTCGGTCTACCTCCAACACTTGCCCGGCATATTGATCCTCACAATCACAAGTGAAGGAGTTCACGTTTGAAGTGCCTTTTAGATACAACCTGCTGCCACTTTCTATTTGATAGCGTTTTTTCTCGCTGGCAGTGGTGCTGCCCATCAAGCAAACAATCCCTATCATTAATAGGAAATTGAAAAGCCAGGTGGTTTTATCGAAAAACATGAGGCAAGATTTAGGTTGTTGAGGGGTTGAGGGCAGGGCAAACGCATGAAGTTAGTACTGACCTCAGAGAGGTCTAACGTTTGTAGAAATAACCGGTTTTTCGCGACCAAAAGACCTCGGAGAGGTCTAACATTTGCGTGTTGGAGGGCATATTACAAACGTTAGACCTCTCCTAGGTCATAAACACGCACAAATGGAACAATTTCTACAAACGTTAAACCTCTCCGAGGTCAGTTCTGGCCTTCATGCGTTTGCCCTGAGGGGTTGAGGGGTTGAGATTGTTGAGGGGGTTGAGGTTGTTGGGGGGAGTGAGGCTGTTGAGATCTTGCACGAGAATGTTCAGGGATCTGTGTCAACTGCTGGTTACACCCCCTCATCAACCTTTAAAATTAGAACCCTATAACCGCCTGAACCATAAACCCGCTGAATTTACCCTCGTTCCGATAGTCGGTAGTGGGAAAATCAGTGTAATTCTGGAGAACATATTCACCCTTCAGAAGCATGTTTTTAGTTGGGAACCAACCCGCAGCGAAAGCCAAACGATCAATGCTTACTTCAATCTGATCGCCATTAGCGTCCAAAATACCGCGTGGTTCAGCTTTAGCTCCAATGTATCGTGCGCCTACATATAATTGCTCGTTCGCAAGGAAACGATACACCCCTTCTACAGAATACTGTGTGAAGTTGCGTTTTTCCCAGACTCTACGTTCAACTGGACCGCTCACATCGGCATAGTTGCTGCCGCTGATAATTTCATAAGAACCAAATACTTCCAACCCCTTGTATTTCACAAATGGGTTGATCATGATGGCCTGTACCCGGTTGGGCACGTCAGGATTGAAACGACCAGAGCTGAACTGTGCACTTGCAGCCGATGCGGTACCGTTGGCTTGCAGCGCTGGTTCCATGACCATAAAGTAGTGCGAACCTGTACGGTCGCCGGCATAAAGTGTATTGCGTTGAATGTTACTGTTGTTGTACAAAGAAGCGGACAAGCGGAAACGCAAATCATCAAAGGTTTTATCATAAGCCACTTTTGCAGTGATAGAAGGGCTCTTTTTTGTGGCTACAGCGCCTGAAGCATTGATTGCTTCCGGATAATTTTCAATGTTGCCATTGATAAAACCAGAGGTCATGCCCACCATTGCCATAAAGCCGTCTGCAGGGAAAACATAAACCTCACCACCAATTTCCGTTGTAAAAGCATCGAAAATATGGTTTTCAACAAAGGGGTTGAACATGGCGTTGCCACCATCCGTGCGCCGGAACTGCATATCACCAAAGTTGGGCTGGAAGTGGCCGATTTTGACCCGAAGGTATTTTTCAAACCACTTCGGATTGCCCAGCATGGGCAATTTGTCAATCTGGATATAGCCGCCCTTCACCCAAAATTCAGCGTGGTGCCTGGTTGACATGTAGTTTTCCAAACAAACACGGATACCATCGGCAATCTGGAAATCTAAGTTGAGGTTGGCCATTGCCGAATTAAAACCTGTGAGCGATGCAGAAGTGGAATCCTCGCTTTTTACCACACCGTAAAGCAAGTTTCTATTGGTAGCGTTTGTACCTGACACTACCATATAAGTGGGGCTGTTTTCGTGCTTGATTGATTGAAAATCTTGAGTAAAACTGCCGCCAATACGCATTTTGAATCCGGTGTACTCGACAGAGTCGTTTTTAGAAGGTTCAAAAACGTTGATGGCACTTTGGTTCCAGCCACGATAATATTGTAGCGCTGGTTGTTGAGCATAAGCCCCATTAGCGCATACAAGTAGCGCAAAAACAGAAAGGAAAAGTCCTTTTTTCATAATTAAGGAAATTTTAAGTTGTGTGTAAGTTAGTTTTAGAATTGTTTCAAGGTCACTTGGAATACTATTTCAATCTCGTCGCCCGTAGTCATAGTACCCATCAGGGCAGTGGGTGGCTTGATCTTGTAGTCGGTCATTTTTAGTTTTTTCGATCCGCTGAAGGTGATGCTGCCGTCTCCGCCAACCGTACCCAGCACATATATGTCAATTTTTTGGGTGGCGCCTGCGATGGACAAATAGCCCGTGGCGTTGATGTCATAACTGCCCGCGCGGTTATTCAGACCACTCACTTTTTCCAATTTGTACTGGATGTTCGGAAAACTGTTGGCCTTGAGCGCATCATAGGTTTTGTTGTCCATGATGGAGCCTTTGGTACTTTTGATGGTTTTGACCGGGACTTCCACGCTGAGCGAGTTTATGGATTTCAGTACGCCCGCAGTTATGGTCACAGAACCGTTTGCCCGTACTTCATTGGCATTGGACTGCCAATCGTGTAGGTTAGAAGTTCCTTTGATCGCCAAAGAAAAATTGGATGCGCGATAATTTTCTTGTCCATAAGCAAACGAAAGCGCGAAAAAGAACAGAATAAAAAATTTGCTTCTCATCTTAATTAAGTTTGACACAAAAGTATCGGGGACGGAAACAGAGCGATGATGACTTGGCTTAGGTCGTAGCCTGACCTTAGTCACTTTCAAGCACGACTGCTGATAGCACTCAATATGAGCGAACTGAATTCTTTGGATTCCCTATTTCTGGAATGTGGTATCGAACCTGCCTGGTAGGTGCTGGCCAAATTGTGCGAGCATTACGACAATGCCATTTACGATGGCCTGGGCTTTTGGAGCGCGCACAAGCACAAGCACCTGATGGGGGCCATAGGACTGGAATATAATACCCAGCAAAAAAAGCAATCAGGTGCTGTACATCCAGAAAATAAAGAAGCGTTAGATTGCCGCCTAATCTGCCAATCACCTGTCAACTACTTACCAGCCTAGCATGACCGCACACCTCCTTACCATCGGCGATGAAATCCTCATCGGCCAAATCGTAGACACCAATTCGGCTTGGATGAGCCGCCAACTAAACCTCAACGGCATCGCTGTAGTGGGTAAAAGCAGCGTGGGCGACACGAGACAAGCGATCGTCGCGGGTATCGAACACGCTGCCACCACGGCCCAAATTGTCATCATGACAGGCGGCCTCGGGCCTACCAAAGATGATGTAACGAAGGCTACGCTCGTGGAAATGTTTGGTTGCCAATTGGTTTTTCAGCAAGAAGTATATGACCGCATCGCTGCATATTTTCAAAAAATCAATCGCCCATTGCCCGTTGAATTGATACGCAGCCAGGCAATGTTGCCCGACAAAGCGGTGGTGCTTCCCAATAAAGTCGGCACAGCTTCCGGCATGTGGTTTGATTTGGATGGTAAGGTGTTTGTCTCTTTGCCGGGTGTGCCGTTTGAGATGGAATACCTGCTGACGCAGGAGGTATTGCCTCGTTTGAAAGCGCAGTTTGCCAGTCGCCCCATCGTGCACCGCACCTTGCAGACTGCCTGCGAAGGCGAAAGCGTGATCGCCAAGCGCATCGAAACCTTTGAAGACCGTCTGCCGGACCATATCAAACTGGCATACCTGCCTGCGCTGGGCATAGTCCGGCTGCGTCTCTCGGGCAATTGGCCGGGTGAAGTCACCCCCAACTCAGAAGCGGACTTAAATGCTGAATTGGATGCTAAAAAGAAGGAATTATGGGCACTAATCCCAGATTTGGTTTTTGGAGAAGAGGAAGACAGCTTGCAGGGGGTAGTCGGAAAAATCCTGCGCCAACAAGGCAGGCAGTTTGGCACGGCGGAAAGTTGCACAGGAGGCTATGTGGCACACCTGATCACCTTGGTGCCGGGATCTTCTGATTATTTTCCCGGCTCGGTGGTGAGTTATTCTTATGAGATGAAAAGCAAGTTGTTGGGGGTAAAAGCTTCTACCCTGGAAATTTTTGGCGCCGTAAGTGCGGAGGCCGTGGCTGAAATGGCCGAAGGTGCCAGAGAAACCTTGGGCGTAGATGTTTCGCTCGCCATCTCAGGGATTGCCGGCCCAGGTGGAGGCATGCCTGAAAAACCAGTGGGGACGGTGTGGATGGCGGTGAGCGATGGGGAGCGCACGCAGGTGGTCAAACATCTATTTGGGCGGGACAGGGCTAAAAACATTCAACTCACCGGAGTGTACGCATTGAACATGGTGCGGAAGTTTTTGTTGGAGGAAACGCTTGTCACAACTTGAGTTACTTACCTTTGTTGAAGTAGCCGAGATTCGCCAAAGTCGGCGGACGAAACGGCCAGATGCCATGATCGCTGCTACTCCAATGGTGCATGGCAGTATGTTGGTTACAAAAAAGGCCGCAGACTTCTCCAGTTTATCGGATCTAATGGTGTTGAACCCATTTGATCTGCAAGAAAGATAATCGTTGGATTGGGATACGATCACCTGTTGTGTACCCTTTCATTTTGCAGTTTGCAAGTAAAATTACAATATTCTTTATGCGCTCCATTTTTTGGACGGCGGCACTCGCTGTTTCGCTTTCAATTCCCTCCACCCTTGTTTTTTCCCAAAAAACAATCGTCACACTGGTGAGGGGTAAGGTCACGGAGGAGGAAACCAAGGAGGGGCTGGCGTTTGTGAGCGTTTCTGCTCCCGGCTTTGCAGCAGGTACCCGCACCGATATAAATGGTTTTTACCTGCTCCGAACAGAGCAAAAAATAACCCGAATACAGTTCAGTTATCTTGGTTATGTCTCGCAAGTACTGCCCGTAAAAACAGGAGAGCAACAAACGTTGGATGTAGTTTTGTCGCCAGCAGCAACGCAATTGGAAGAAGTGACGATCAAGGCAAAAAAATACACGCGGAAAGACAACCCGGTGGTGGAACTCATCGAACTCGTTATTGCTCACCGCGATCAAAACCACATTGCGGATCTGGCCACTTATCAGGATGAGCAATACGAGAAAATTTTTCTGGGCCTCAGCAACCTCAATGAAAAACTGAAAACCAACCGGTTTCTTCGTCCAATGCGGTTTGTGTTTGAAAATATCGACACCACCAAGCTGGGAGGCCTGCCCGTGACCCCCATTTTTTTGCAGGAAAACGTGATGGATTACTTTAGTCAATCGGATCCAAAACAGTGGAAAAAGTATATAAAGGCTTCAAAATCAGTGCGATTTGGGGAAATGGTGGATGATGATGGAATGGACAAGGGATTGCAATACTTGTACCAGGATGTGGACATCTACGACAATTATGTCAATATGCTTTCGGATCAATTCATGAGTCCGATTGCCAAAAACGCGCCGCTTTTTTACCGCTATTATTCCGCAGACACCCTCGAAGAGGCGGGTAAAAAAGTGATCCGGCTCGAATTTTATCCCAAGAACAAACTGGATATGCTGCTTCAGGGCGACCTGTATATCGCCCTTGACAGCACCTATGCCGTCACGCGGATCAACTTTTCAATCAACCCAAATATCAATCTAAACTGGGTGAAGGAATTGGTGGTAGAACAGGATTTCCTGCTCCTTCCCTCCGGCAAACGGGTGATGGCCACAGAAGACTATCGGATGCACTTTGGTTTGAACAAAAAAGGCGTGGGCATGGTAGCGCAACGGCTCGTGACCCACCGAAATGCGCTCATCAACCCGACGCTTCCTGATTCCGTGCTCAGGGGCAACATTTCGGAAATAGTAACCTTGCCCAGCGCATCCAAAGTGGTGGATAATACCTACTGGGAAACTACCCGCCCTACCCCGCTCAACACTGCCGAGGCCGCCACCTATACCAACTTGGACAGCCTCCGCAAGACGCGGTTTTACAAAGTGACGACCAAAATTGGCTATGCACTTTTTGGGGCACATGCCGATTTGGGGAAATTTCAGATTGGCCCGATGAGCTCGTTTATTTCCTTCAACGAGGTAGAAGGCACTCGCCTGCGCTTCGGCGGGCGCACAGGCCCCAAAATGAGCAAACGTTGGCGTGCAGAGGCTTGGGCTGGATATGGCTTGCGCGACCTTCGTTGGAAGTACAGCATTGGTGGGGTGTATGGACTAAATGGCACTGAATTCAATAAGTTCCCCAACCATGTCCTGCGCGTTAACTACTTGCATGATGTCCTGCTGCCCGTTCAAAACTTTCAAGTGAGTTCGGCTGCCAACTTCGCCAATTCCGTGGTGCGTGGAGCGAACGACAAGTTTTTTTATTACAACCGTTTCAATGCGCAGTACGAGCGCGAGTTTCAGAATCACCTTTCTTACCTCGTCGGGGGAGAAAACCGTCAGTTCCGTCCCGCAGGCGCACTATTATTTGAGCCCGCCGGAGGAGGGACACCAACACAAGATCCGGTGTTGGCTTCAGCCGCTTTTGCGCAGATTCGCTATTCCCCAGGTGAAACATTCTATCAAAGCGGCGCATCGCGCTCCATTATAGATTTCAACTATACCGCCACCCTGCGCTATTCCAAAGGCTTCAAGGGAATAGCAGGTGGTCAATACGATTATCAAGAGTTGGTAGCGAGTCTTTACAAATTCACCAATACGCCGCCGTTTGGTTACAATAAACTCTATGTGGAAGCGGGGGGCGTATTTGGCAAGGTTCCCTTTCCATTGTTGACCATTCACCGGGGAAATCAGACCTACATAACCCAACAGTTTTCCTACAACTTGATGAATTTCATGGAATTCGTCAGCGACCGATACGCTACCCTGATGTTTGAGCATTATTTCGGTGGCTTTTTCCTGAACAAAATCCCTTTGCTCCGCAAATTCAAATTGCGCGAAGCCTGTTCGTTCAAAATACTGTATGGCCAAGTATCGTCGCAAAACCGCCCGAGCGAAGATTCCAACCTGCTCAAATTCCCAGAATTCCCGGACGGAACCCCTATTACCTACACTTTGGAGCAAAAGCCCTACATGGAGGCCAGTGTGGGTATTACCAACATCTTCAAATTTCTTCGGGTGGATTTGATCCGCAGGTTCAGTTACCTTGAACATCCGGGCGCGGCTAAGTATGGAGTTCGGTTTGGGGTTTGGGTGGAGTTTTAGAGAAAGTTAAAATTAAATTGCATACATCCGATTGGTAGTAAAAACTATATTTGCCCGATCCAATTTTGCAATATTGATTTAAACTGCCTTTCCAATGAAAAAAACATTCCCTCTTTTTGCACAGCTGTGTCTTTGTTTATTCCCTGCCAATTTGCTGTTCAGCCAAGATGCCGACCTCTATCGCGAAGTGATTTCCAGTGCTGGTGGCGACGCTTTTGTTGGGAACAAGCACTTTGAGTACACTTTGGGAGAACCCTTCATCGAGACCATCGAGTACGGAGACAAGCAGCTCACTCAAGGCTTTCACCAGCCTGAAACGTACACTGTGGGCGTTTCAGAAATCGAAGAAGCCTCCGGCCTTAAGGTTTTCCCCAACCCTACCGCTGGGGCGCTCCATTTGGAATTCTCTTCTCCAAAAGGGAAAACCTTCCAACTTCAAGTGTTCAACGCTGCGGGCCAACTCATGCAGGCTTTGCCCAAGTCGGACGATACCCAGACCAATATCATAGACTGCAGGGCGCTGCCCCCCAGTGCCTATTTCCTTGTGGCGCGAACTTTGGATGGCGGCTTTTTTTTCCAAGTGCCGTTTGTCAAAGCAGACCGCTAACAATCTCTTCCACGCTTCCTGTTTTTGCCACCCGGACGAGCACTGCTCGCCTGATTTTTTACATTTCCAAAACTTTTTTCCCCTATGAAAAGAAATTTCCTTCTCCTGCTTATGCTCGCCCTTTGGCTTGTTCATTTGAATGCCCAGACCGTACCGCAAGGCGTAAATTATCAGACTATCGTGCGCGGCATGGATAATCACCCAGTGGTAAATGCCGAGGTGAGCCTCCGCTTCCAATTGAAAGATGTCAATGGGGCGCTCCTGTACGAAGAAGTGCAAAAAGACACCACCAACAACCATGGGCTTGTCAACTTGATCGTGGGGACAGGCGCACCGCTTAATTTCCAAAACATAGATTGGAGCGCTGGCCCTAAAACGCTCACTATTGCATACGAGACATCTCCCGGTATTTTCGATGATCTGGGTACTATGCAATTGATGAGTGTGCCTTATGCTTTTTATGCAGCGAAGAGCAACGAGGCATCGGTTGCTGGCAATCTCGTTGACCTGGGTGCACAGGTGGGACAGGTGTTGCAGTGGAACGGGAATACTTGGGTGCCGATGACTTTGCCAACTGATACAGACACTGATCCGTCTAATGAGTTGCAAAACCTCTTGCTAACAGGTAATCAGTTGAGTCTTTCCAACGGAGGTGGTATGGTTACGTTGCCTGTCGAAGTAGATGGATCGATAACGAATGAGATACAGGCGCTCTCGCTTTCTGGAAATCAACTTAGCCTTTCCAATGGGGGAGGTATAGTCGTCTTACCTACTGGGACTACCTATACCGCAGGGTCAGGCATCAGTATATCTGGCTTGGACCAAATTTCTGCCACCGATCCCAGTATCACCAACGAAATTCAAGCCCTATCACTTTCGGGGAATCAATTGAGCCTTTCCAACGGGGGAGGCATGGTCGTGCTGCCCACAGGTACCACCTATACTGCAGGGTCAGGCATCAGCATATCTGGCTCGAACCAGATTTCTGCCACCGATGTCAGTACCACCAACGAGATTCAAACCCTATCGCTCGCAGGAAATCAAATAACCCTTTCCAATGGCGGTGGCATGGTGAATCTTCCAGCGGAAGTAGATGGATCCATCACGAATGAGATACAGGCGCTCTCCATTTCGGGCAATCAATTGAGCCTTTCCAATGGTGGAGGCATGGTGACGTTGCCCGCCGAAGTAGATGGATCCATCACGAATGAGATACAGGCGCTCTCCATTTCGGGCAATCAATTGAGCCTTTCCAATGGTGGAGGCATGGTGACGTTGCCAGCCGAAGTAGATGGATCCATCACGAATGAGATACAGGCGCTCTCCATTTCGGGCAATCAATTGACCCTTTCTATTGGTGGGGGTATGGTAACCCTGCCACCTGCAACGGGCGACAACTGGGGAACACAGTCCGCCATGGTCGGGGCCGCCTTCACGGGAAACGGAACAGCCGCCACGCCGCTCAACGTGGCCACAGACGGGATTACTACGACCCATCTGCTCGATGGCACGGTAGCCACCGCTGACCTGGCGGACAACGCCGTAACCAACGCAAAAATGGCGGACAACGCGGTCAACACGGCAGAATTGGCCAACGGCGCGGTCACTGCTGCCAAACTGAACCAGATGAGCGCAACCACAGACCAGGTGTTGCGCTGGAATGGTACAGCCTGGGCACCCACCACCCTGCCTCCTGCAACGGGCGACAACTGGGGTGCTCAATCCGCGCAGGTGGGCGCTGCACTTGCCGGAAATGGAACCCTTGCTACTCCCCTCAATGTCGCTACAGGTGGGATTACCACTACCCATCTGCTCGATGGTACAGTAGCAACCATTGACCTGGCGGACAACGCCGTAACCAACGCAAAAATGGCGGACAACGCGGTCAACACGGCAGAATTGGCCAACGGCGCGGTCACTGCTCCCAAACTGAACCAGATGAGCGCAACCACAGACCAGGTGTTGCGCTGGAATGGAACGGCTTGGGCGCCTGCAACCTTTGCATATACTACCTGTGGACGCGTAAACTCGCCTGACGGCCAGGAGCGAATTATGGTAAGCAATCAGAGTCTGTGCCCTAGTGGAGCACAACTGGAGGTGAATACCACCCTTGCCGAAGGCGTTGATCTAAAGGTTGCTGGAGCGGGTGATGTAAAAGGTGCTCGGGTTGAAGCAACAGGAGGTAGCGGATCGAACGACGGCATTATTTTGTTCTCTAGAAGTGACAACAACGAAGCAACCGGTATCAACCTTGCCACTGGAAGAAACGGGAATACTACTGATGCGGTCGGTTTAAGGGTTTTATCAGGTTTTTCAGCCAATAATATGGATGATATCAATTATGATTTTAATGATGGGAACAGCAGTGACCAGAATTACGGTATTCATACTGCGATACCCGATATCGTCTCGAATAACAGCGAACTTTATAACAATTTTGGCAGAAACCGGGATATTGGTATTTATGTAAGCACTCCAAATCTGAATGATTGGACAGCATATTTTGATGGGAATATGTATGCGATCAACACATACGTGGAAGACCAACTTCATGTCTTGAATTACTCAACTCAAAACAATGTTAATGCTGATTGGCGTATAGATGTGATCAATAATGCTGCTTGGCAATATGGGCTTTCTTTCTTCTATAACAACAATGCTACCAATGCCACTCCTAAATCCTATATTGATGAAGTAAATGGCAATTATATGCAACCCTCAGATAGAAGGTTGAAGGAAGAAATAATGCCTTTGCAAGCCACCCTTTCAAAGGTGATGTCCTTAAATCCTGTGTCATACATATTTAAAGAGGATGAGAAAAGGAGCAAGAATGTAGGTTTTGTTTCTCAGGAGGTAAATAATGTCTTTCCTGAGTTTACCAAAAAAGTACTTCTTGAAAATGGTTCTGATGTGCTAATGGTTAATTACGCAGGTTTTTCCGTCATCGCCATAAAAGCCATCCAGGAACAACAGCAAATCATAGAGGCACAACATGCCAAACTAGAAAAACAAGAAGACCGGTTGACCAAACTAGAAAAAGAAATGGCTGAATTGAAAGCCTTGTTCATAGCTTCGGCGCCTGAAAAATCGGGCAAAAAGTAAAACATTGTTATGCAAAAAAGAGGGGCAAAGTATTTGTCCATCAGCTTGTTAGGGCTGGTGGCGTGGCTGCTTGCAAGCAACACCACTGCCCAAACCTCCGCCAAACAGGTAAATGCGTTATTGCAGGCATCTGATCAGTTTTTGGAGCGCGGGAAATTTTTGGATGCCTTACAAAAAGCGTTTGAAGCAAAAGGCAGTCTCACGATTTCAAATGCCACGCAGGACACTACCGCTGCCGAAACCTATCTGCAAATCAGTCGGTGTTATGGCGCCCTGTATGAGCGTCCGCGTGCCATTCTTTATCTGGATTCGGCACGGGCATTTTTAGGAGCCGCCCAACTGTCTGTTTACTACGCGATCGAACATCAACTTGGCTTGCGCAAAAATGATCCCTCCCGCATTCGCAGCGCTTTGGCGTATTACAGAAACAAGGATTTGCGACAATATGCAGAATGCCTGCTTTCTCTCGGCAGCCTTGGCCTGACCAGTAAAGCACCCAAAGTGCCGGAAGAATTGCGCGAGTGCCTTGCACTTCTGGAAAAGCAAGGGCTTGCCGAGTCTTCCGCTACCGGACGCTGCAATATGCTGTTGGGGTATTATTACTGGAGAAACGCCAATCAATATGACCAGGCACTCGATTATTTTAAGGCATCCGAGTCTGCTTTTGTTAAAACGGGAGGAGATCAAAACGGTTACCTGGCCGTCCTGTATGTCAACATGGGGGCCTGCCTCGACGATATTGGTTTGCCGCGTAAAGCCATTGCCTTATACGAGAAGGCTGTGGAAATATTTATTGGCTTGAACAAGAAGCACCCGAACCTCGGCAGCGTTTACAACAATTTTGGAAGGTCACTCAGCGACTTGGGGGAATACGCGGCATCTATCCAATATCTGGAAAAAGCCAAAGCGCTTGATCCCGAAAATGGCCGCTACTGGAACAATCTGGGCGATGCTTACCTGAGTAGAGGCGAATACCCAATGGCAGAATCCTGTTTTGAAAAAGCAAAACAACTGCTGCTGGCCTCTGAAAAAAAGAACCTCCCCGAGATTGCTCGCCCCTACCATAACCTTGCCGTAATCTACCGCCAACGAGGGCAGTTGGACAGTGCCCTTGCCTACGAGCTCCGCTCTTTGCCTTACCGAAAAAGTGACTCCACTGCGCTACTCGACATTGCGCGCTCCTATCTTGGCACAGGAGAATGTTACGCTGCATTAGGGAAATACGTCGAGTCGCTGCTGTACCTGGACTCTGCGCTGTGGCTTCAAGGCCGTAAATTGCCCTCACACCAGTACCCGGAGACTTCAAATGCTTATGCGGCTAAGGCAAAGGTCAAGGCCGCATTGGGCGACTACAGAGCAGCCTTGGTACTCATAGACAGCGCCTTGTACGCCACTGGATATAGCGGGAAAGGGGTTTGGAATGAAGTGAGTGCGCCCCCTGAATTATTGTCTGCTTTAGAACAAAAAGCGGCACTTTATTATGGTTTTTTTGAAAAATCGCATCAGGAAGCACCGTTATTAGCGGCCGTACAATGTTACGATACCGCCGTCCAGGCCATCCGTTTTTTCCGCAATACGCTCCTGGACAGCGAATCAAAGGCAACTTTGGCCGGGCAATTCCGTGGCATTTTGAGCGGCGGCTTGGAGGCCGCACTTGCTTTGCACCAGCTTCGCCCTGAAAAGGATACCTATTTGCGACTTGCATTCGCCTTTACCGAACAAAGCAAAGCCCTCGTGTTGCTCGAAGGGGTGCGCAGTGCCGGAACCTTAAAATTTGAAGGCATTTCCGATAGCCTCCTCGACCGTGAACGGAGCTTGCGGCAAGCCGTGACGGACGCTGAAGCGGGCCTGCGAAAACGGCTGGCCAGGGGCAGTGCTGGTGGCGATTCTCTGGTGGCAAAAGCCCGTAATGAACTGTTCGAGCGTCAACGAGCCTTCGAGGCGTTCCAACGGATCCTGGCTACGGGTGAAAACGCCCGGTATTACAATTTTCGTTACGGCCTCTCGCTGGCTACGCCTGAAGAAATTCAGGCTCAATTGCTCGACCCCAAGCGCAGTCTGGTGTCCTATTTTGTTGGAAAAAAGGGGAGGATCACTGCGTTTGTAATTCAAAAAAACGGTTTTCAGGCCATCGAGTGCCCTGGAGGGGAATCATTGGACGAACAAGTGCAGGCATTGCGGGAAGGGCTTTTTGGGTATTACACCCTCCCATCGAAAAAACGCAGCGATGCGCTTTACACGAAATCCTTGGATCAATATGTCAGCGCTGCCAGAGCACTTTACAATATTCTGATCGCCCCGCTGGAGTCGTTGCTGGGCGAGGAGGTCGTGATTGTCCCCGATGGAATTTTGAGTTATATCCCCTTTGAATTGCTCTTAACCGAAATGCCCGCCCAGCCTGCAAACTTCTCGGAGTATCCATATTGGTTTAGGGCCAAAAACCATTCGGTGAGTTATGCCTATTCCGCTACCTTGCTTCGAGAAATGACCCAAAAACAACACCGGAAAAAAACCTCCAGGACGCTACTGGCCATGGCGCCTTTTTACCCGGGAACCCGCGCAGATTTAGCCGCGGCCCTTGGCAACGGAGCGCTGGATGAAAACAGAAAGGGACTCAATCCACTGGTTTACAGCGGACAAGAAGTGCGCGACATCAACCGAATTTGGGGGAGCGATGATTTTTGGGTGGGTAAAGAGGCCAGCAAAAGAGTGTTCCTTCAATTCGCCCCCGATTGCCAGATGTTGCACCTTTCCACCCATGGCGTGCTGGATAGCGCTGCCGATTTCTCTTATCTGGCTTTTGCCGCATCCACTGCGGAGGAACCCTCCGAACCGCTTTTTGTCCGGGATCTTTACAGTTTGCAACTCAATGCTGATTTGGTGACGCTTTCTGCCTGCGAAACCGGGGTGGGCAAATTACAAGCGGGCGAAGGTGTGATCAGCCTGGCCCGGGCCTTTGCTTATGCGGGCGCGAAGAGTATTTTCACCAGCCTATGGCAGGTGAATGATGCTGCCACCAAAGACCTGATGACCTGTTTTTACAAAAACCTGAAAGCCGGGAATAGTAAAGATTGGGCGCTTCGCAAAGCCAAACTGGAATACCTGAAAACCCATGCCGGGGAGCGGGCGCATCCGTTTTTCTGGGCAGGTATCGTGGGGGTTGGGGCTATGTCTGCGCTTGAGATACCATAACCTTAAATCCAATATCGTCAATTGTCAATCGTCAATTTCCTCGCTCTTGCCTCGAAAGGATGGCCAGGCTTGATAATCTTGGCACGCAAGGCCTCATAGGCCGCTTTTGTTTTGGGCAAACGCGCGGCGTGGCATAGCAGCAAGTACCATTCTGCGTCATACCGATAAGAAACGCTTTTGGTCAGCTCCTGAAAATCTGCGGCTGCGCGGTCGTAGCGCCCCAGACGAAATTGCGCATGGGCGCGTAATTTCAAAGCATCTGTGCGGCCTTCTTCGGGGAGCGTTTGCAACAAGGACGCGGTTTCCAGATATTGTTTCTTGGCGTATGCCTCGCCGGCTTTTTGAAGCGGGCTTTCGTCTGGCTCATCGCCTTCCCCCATCAGGGTGCCCACATCAAAGGGGGATTCGGAGTAGGCTTTTTGTGCCAATGCAGCGTATTGCTTTGCAGGTGGAAAGGCATTCGGTGGTGTATCGGCTGGTGTTGGTGTTGTTTGCGCGATAGGCTCTTGTTGCTGGACAGGTGTTTGCATTTGAACGCTGTCGGTCGGCGCTGGAGTTTGCTTCCCGATTTCTGAGTCGACAGGGTGTTGTATCCACCAA
>Ga0105049_10003029_pt1 | contig 19909 bp, 21 predicted proteins | sample MAT06_FD_78087 | JGI IMG/M metagenome (GOLD analysis project Ga0105049, IMG submission 78087) | Freshwater microbial communities from Lake Fryxell liftoff mats and glacier meltwater in Antarctica - MAT-06 | ecosystem: Environmental > Aquatic > Freshwater > Ice > Liftoff microbial mat | place...
CGCGGTCCCGGCACGAACCCGCCGTCGATGGCCTGCCGCAGGGCGACATCGGCGAAGTCCGGGCCACCGACATTGCGCACGGTGGTAAAGCCCGCGTTCAGCGTTGCCAACGCGTTGGGCACCTGAAGCACCGGGCCGAAGTCGTCGGCGTAATCCAGCTCGTTCCAGCCCGAGATATAGGGCGTCGAGGCCAGATGGACGTGCATGTCGATCAGGCCGGGCAACAGGGTCAGGCCCGGCAGGTCGAGCCGGCGCGCATCGGCGGGCAGGTCCGTCGGAACAGTGGTCCCGACCGAGACGATACGCCCGTCGGTGACTACGACGACCGGATTGTCGACATAGCGACCGCGCTCCACGTCCACCATGCGGGCGGCGGTGACGACCAAGGTGTCGGCGGCGGCCGGTGCCGCAAGGCCCAGCGCGAGCGCCAGCACGGCGGCCGTTGCGGCCAATCTGTTCAGCATGACGGTCTCTCCTGTACTGGCGAAGCTGACATGCGGCGCGGGTCGGAGCAACCACGCGCACCGCTTGCGTCAAATCCGGTCGCACCCCCATCCAGGCCCCCTGCCCCGCCGCCGCCGACTCCTGTAAGCCGTCCCCATGGCTCGAGATGGTGCGATCTATGTCTGTCAGTCCTGCGGGGCGGTTCACGGCAAGTGGGCGGGCCAGTGCGGGGGCTGCGGCCAGTGGAACACCATCGTCGAGGAGAGCCGCTCGGCCCCGCCCGGCGCGCTGAAACCCGTCAGCGCGGCCCGGACCCGGGGCCTGCAGTTCGAGACCCTGCAGTCCGACACGCCCGAGCCGCCGCGCATCGTCACCGGCGTGACCGAGTTCGACCGGGTCTGCGGCGGCGGCGTCGTGCCGGGCTCGGCCATTCTGCTGAGCGGCGACCCGGGGGTCGGCAAATCGACCCTGTTGCTGGACGTGTGCGGGCGGGCGGCGCTCAAAGGGGCTCGGGTGGCCTATATTTCCGGCGAGGAGGCGATCGAGCAGATCCGCGCGCGAGCGCGACGGATGGGGCTGGAGAAGGCCCCCGTCGAGCTGGCCTCGGCGACGGCGCTGCGCGACATCCTCGGCACGCTTAAGCGCGAGAAATTCGACATCGTCGTGGTCGATTCGATCCAGACGCTGTGGTCGGACGCGCATGAGGCGGGGCCGGGCTCGGTGACCCAGGTGCGGGCCTGCGCCGGGGAGATGGTGCGGCTGGCAAAGTCGCAAGGCTCGGCGGTGATCCTGGTCGGCCATGTCACCAAGGACGGCCAGGTCGCCGGGCCGCGAGTGGTCGAACATATGGTCGATGCGGTGCTGAGCTTCGAAGGCGAGCGCGGCTATCCCTTCCGCATCCTGAGGGCGGGCAAGAACCGTTTCGGGGCCACCGACGAGATCGGCGTGTTCGAAATGGGCGACGCCGGCCTGCGGGAGGTGGCCAATCCGTCGGCCCTGTTTCTCGGCGAGAGCACCGAGCGGGCCCCAGGGTCCGCCGTCTTTGCCGGTATCGAAGGCTCGCGACCGGTGCTGGTGGAGATGCAGGCGCTGGTGTCGAAGTCGGCCTATGGCACGCCGCGCCGCGCCGTGGTCGGCTGGGACACCGGACGCCTGGCCATGGTGCTGGCCGTGCTGGAGGCCCGGTGCGGCTTCGGCTTCGGCGACCAGGACGTCTATCTGAACGTCGCGGGCGGCCTGCGCATCAATGAGCCGGCGGCCGATCTGGCGGCTGCGGCGGCGCTGATCAGTTCGGCGACCGACACGCCCCTGCCGCAGGGTTGCGTGGTGTTCGGCGAGATCAGCCTTTCGGGCGAGGTCCGCGCCGTCGGCCGGGCCGAAGCGCGGTTGCGCGAGGCCCGAAAGCTGGGCTTCGACCAGGCCCTGACTCCGCCGCTGACGGTCAAGGACAAGGGAGTCGCGGTCACGGCGGTGAGCCGGTTGACGGAAGCGGTCGAACGAATCTCTCAAAACCGCTATTGAAGCCGGACCGACAGTAGTCTGGGCGCGCATGACCGGTTTCGACCTTATCGCCATTCTGGTCATCCTCGCCTCGGCCGCGGCCGGCTGGGTGCGCGGCGCGACGCGCGAGATCATCACCCTGCTGAGCTTCGTGCTGGCGGCCTTCATCGCCCTTGTGGCGCTGCCGATCACGGCACCGATCGGGCGGGGACTGATCAATCCTGATTGGGCCGGGACCATCGCGGCGGCGATCGGCTCGTTTCTGCTGATCTATTTCGGCATCCGCATCTTCGGCTCGACCCTGTCCAGACAGGCGCAGGCGCATCCGCAGCTGGGCGGCATCGACCGGATCGTCGGCGTCTTCGTCGGGGCCGGTCGGGCGCTGGTGCTTTTGGGCGCCATCCATCTGGTCGTCGTCGCCGCCCTGCCCGGCGAGCGGACGCCCGGCTGGCTGAGCGAGGCGAGACTGAGGCCGGTGACGGCGGGCGCGGCACGGTTGATCCAGATCGTTCTGCCGGGCATCGGTCGCGGGGCCGATGCGCTTTCGCCGGTCGTAAGTTCATCCGTAAGCAAAGGGTTTTCTGACCCCGAAGCCTTGCCCTCGCCCCAAACAGACAATAGTTCGCCCCCGACAGCCGCCCGCTAGAGTCCCCGCATCGTCGGAGCCCCACGATGAGCAGCCCCGTGCATTCCATCGCCGAGCCCGTCGTTCACAGGGCGCATCACCGCGACGCGGACGATGACCGTCCGCGTCTGGAGTGCGGCGTCTGCGGCGTCTGGGGGGCCGAAAAGAACGCCGGCTCGGCGATCGTGGCCCTCGGCCTGCACGCCTTGCAGCACCGCGGACAGGAAGCCTGCGGCATCGCCAGCGTCAACGAGACCCGCTTCCATACCGAACGTCACATGGGCCTGGTCGGCGAGGCGTTCGGCGGGACCGACCTGCCGACGCGCATGCCGGGATCGGCGGCCGTGGGCCACACCCGCTATTCCACCGCAGGCGGCAGCTTCCTGCGCAATATCCAGCCGATGTTCGCCGATCTGGACTCCGGCGGGATCGCCATCGCCCACAACGGCAACCTGACCAACCACCTGTATCTTCGCAACCAGCTGGTCGGCGAGGGCTCGATCTTCCAGTCGACGTCGGATTCCGAAGTCATCCTCCACCTGATCGCGCGCAGCCGGAAGGCCAAGATCGTCGATCGCTTCATCGACGCCATCGGCCGGATCGAGGGCGGCTACGCCCTGGTCTGCCAGACCCGGTCCAAGATGATCGGCGCGCGCGATCCGCTGGGTATTCGCCCGCTGGTGCTGGGCCGTCTCGGCGACGCCTGGGTGCTGGCGTCCGAGACCTGCGCCCTTGACACCATCGGCGCGACCTTCGAACGCGACGTCGAGCACGGCGAGGTCGTGGTCATCGACCATGAGGGGCTCAAGTCGCTGAAGCCCTTCCCCACCCGCGCGGCGCGGCCCTGCCTGTTCGAATATGTCTATTTCTCGCGCCCCGACAGCGTCGTGAACGGTCGTTCGGTCTATGGCGTGCGCAAGCGCATGGGCCGAGGGCTGGCGCGTGAGCACGGGGTCGAGGCCGATGTGGTGGTCCCGGTGCCCGACAGCGGCGTCCCGGCGGCGCTGGGCTATGCGCAGGAAAGCGGCATTCCCTATGAGATGGGAATCATCCGCAGCCACTATCTGGGCCGCACCTTCATCCAGCCCAGCCAGGGTGCCCGCCAGAAGGGCGTGCGGATGAAGCACAGCCCCAACGGCTCGGTGCTCAAGGGCAAGCGGGTGGTGCTGATCGACGATTCCATCGTGCGCGGGACGACGTCGGTCAAACTGGTCCGGGCCGTGCGGGCTGCGGGCGCGACCGAGGTCCATCTGCGCTCAGCCTCGCCGCCAATCCTGTGGCCGGACTTCTACGGCATCGACATGCCGGAACGGGACCAGTTGATCGCCGCCAATATGACACTGGACGAGATGCGGGCACATCTGGAGGTCGACTCGCTGGGCTTCCTGTCGGTCGACGGCCTGTACGACGCGATGGAGGCCGGGCCGCGCGATTCGAACAATCCCCAGTTCACCGACCACTATTTCACCGGCGAATACCCGACCCGGCTGAGGGACCGCGAGATCGAAGAGGGCGGACGCGAGGAGCCCTACCGGCAACTTTCACTGCTGGTGAGCGCTTAGACCGTCATGATCCAGCTCGGATATTTCACTGTCGACACCCCCGATATCGACAAGGCGCGCGCCTTCTTCAGCGCCCTGTTCGGCTGGACGTTCGACGAAGCGGCGGCGGGTGCGTCCTATGCGCATGTCGCCGACAGTGATCCGCCCTTCGGCTTCACCAAGGCCGAACGGGCCAGCCAGCTCCCCCATCTGTATTTCCGCGTCGAAGACGTCGACGCCCTGTGCCAGCGGGTGACGGAACTGGGCGGCAGGGCGGCGATCCCTTCGGCCAGCGCCACCGGCCGCTCGGTCGTGGTCAGCGACGACCAGGGCGTCAGCTTCAGCCTGTGGCAACCGGCACCGGGGCTTTAGCTTTCGCTGAACCGGACGGCGCGCTATCAGGCGGCCATGACCGACCATCCCCTGAAAGACCGCATCGCCCTCGTCGTCGGGGCGTCGCGCGGCATCGGCTATGAGACCGCCTTGGCTCTGGCGAAGGCTGGCGCGCACGTCATCGCCACGGCGCGCACGGTGGGCGGTCTGGAAGAACTGGACGACGCCATCTATGCGGCCACCGGCAAACACGCGACCCTGATCCCGTTCGATCTGGTGGATGGTGGCGCGATCGACCGGCTGGGCGGGGCCATCTACGAGCGGTTCGGGCGGCTGGACATCTGGGTGCAGGCGGCGGCGACCATGGGGGCCTCGGGCCTGACTCCCGTCAGCCACGCCGACCCGCGCGTCTGGGCCAAGGTCGAGAAGACCAATTTCACCGCCGTCTATCGCCTGATCCGATCGCTGGAGCCTTTGCTGAAGGCGTCGGACGCGGCCCGTGTGATCTATCTGACCACCAGCGTCGCCGCCGTGCCCAAGGCCTTCTGGGGCATGTATGCGGCGACCAAGGCGGGCGCCGAGGCCCTGGTCAAATGCTGGGCCGACGAGATCGAATCCACCCCGGTGCGCGTCGCCATGCTCGATCCAGGCCGGATGCGCACGGCGATGCGGGCCCAAGCCTATCCGGGCGAGGATCCGGAGGACATCATCCATCCGTCGGCGATCGGCCCGTTGATGGTCGAACTGGCCCGCGGCGATCTGGAGCCGCCGCTGGAGGTCAAGTTCAAGGACTGGGCGAGCGAACCGAACGTAGCGGCGCTGATCTGATCCGGTGATAGCCGATATGCCGAGGCCGCCATGTTGGAACTCGTCGTCATCAACGGGTGGCGTCCGGCCCGACCGAAACAAGGACTCTACCATCTGATGTCGAGGGTCCGGAGAAATCCACCGTGCGCCTTATCCATGCGTCAAGCCTGTCCTGATAAAGCTCCTGTCTCCGTTGCCGTTTTGAGAGATTGGAAACTTGGGCGATCCCGTTATCTTCGTCGTAGCCGTAGTCATTGCCGCAGCGCTTGGCGTCTATGGCGAACAGTTGCGCGCGGCTCGCGCCCGCAAAAAATGGGCGGCGAGGCGCGACCAGAAGGCCGTCCACCTTCGTCCTGTTCCAAGCAAGGCGACGCCGCCTACTGATGGGGCGGAGCAGCTTCGCGCCGTCATGGCCGCTACCTTCGCCAAACGTCGCATTCTCTCCAAGTCGGAAGCCCAAGTGTTCCAGGCCGCCGAGCAAGCCATCAAGACCCAAGGCCTCGGCTGGCGCGTTATGGCCCAGGTCAGTCTCGGCGAGGTGCTCTCGTCTCGTGACGCGACAGCCTACGCCGCCATCAACAGCAAGAGGGTCGATCTTCTCGTCATCTCAAGCGGTGGAGAGCCAATCGCTGCCTTCGAATATCAAGGCAGCGGTCATTATCAGGGCTCGGCCCCCGTGCGTGACGCCGTAAAGAAGGAGGCGCTTCGTCGCGCTGGCGTTCGCTACGTCGAGATCACGCCGGAACACGACGCGACCGACATCGCGCGCGAAATCGCTCGGCTAGGCGGGACCGTGGCGCCCTCGGCGGCTTGAGCCAAAAACCCTACTTCTTCGGCAGATGCTTCTGCCCGGTCCGCACGCGGCCCGAGCGGGATACCTGACGCGCCCCACCCCTCGCGCCCTTCTGGACCGCGACGGAGGACCCGGCCTTCTTGGAGGCGCTGGCCTTCAGACCGGCGATCGGCTTGAGCCTGGTCTTGCCAGCCTTTTTCTGCTCCAGCGCCTTGCCGGGCAGGTTGGACAGCATCTCGGCGCGCTCGGCCTTCTTGATGACCTTGCGCGGCGCGGTTTTGGCGTCGCCCTTGTAGCGTTCGGGGCCCGACTTCGAGCCGCCCGGCGCATAGGGGTTATCGCTACCGGACTTGACCAGCAGGCGGATCGGCGTGCCGGGCAGGTCGAACGACTCGCGCAGATTGTTGACCAGATAGCGTTTGTACTGCTCGGGCATGGCCTCGGCGCGGCTGGCCATCAGCACGAAGGTCGGCGGGCGGGCCTTGGTCTGGGCCATGTATTTGGGCTTGATCCGCTTGCCGTCGACGGCGGGGGGCGGGTGCCTTTGGGTCGCCAGGGCCAGCCAGTCATTCAGGTCCTTGGTCTTGACCTTGACCGACCAGGTCGCGTGGGCCTGAAGCACGGCGGGCATCAGCCGCTCGACGCCGCGGCCGCTGTGCGATGACAGGGCGACGAACGGCGATCCCTTCAGCTGGGGCAGCTTGTCCTCGGCCATCTGGCTGAGCTTGGCCAGTCTGGCCTGGGGGCTTTCCTCCAGGTCCCATTTGGCGGCGACATAGACCAAGGCCCGGCCCTCGCGCTCGACCAGATCGGCCAGCTGCAGGTCCTGGGTGTCAAAGGCGTCGTCCTTGTCCATGACCAGAACGACCACCTCGGCGAAGGTGATGGCGCGGATGGTGTCGGCGACCGACAGCTTCTCCAGCTTCTCCTGCACCCGGGCCTTGCGGCGCATGCCGGCAGTGTCGACCAGGCGGATGTTCTGGCCATCGTACTCCCAGTCGACCGAGATGCTGTCGCGGGTGATCCCGGCCTCGGGACCGGTGAGCATCCGGTCTTCGCCGATCAGGCGGTTGATCAGGGTCGATTTGCCGGCGTTGGGGCGGCCGATGATGGCGATGCGGATCGGCTTGTCGGGCTCGTCGACCTCTTCGATGAAGATATCGGCGCTGGCGGCGACCACGGCGGCGTAGAGATCGGCCATACCCTCGCCGTGCTCGGCCGAGATGGCGACCGGTTCACCGAAACCCAGCGAATAGGCCTCGCCGATGCCGCCACCGCTCTCGCGGCTCTCGGACTTGTTGGCCAGCAGGATGACGGGCTTGTGCTGTTTGCGCAGCCGGTCGGCGAAAATCTGGTCCAGCGAGGTCACGCCTTCGCGGGCGTCCATCATGAACAGGATCAGGTCGCCGTCTTCCAGCGCCGCCTCGGTCTGCTCGCGCATGCGGGACTCGAGGCTGCCGTCGGTGACGTCCTCATAGCCGGCCGTGTCGATCAGCGTCAGGTCCATGTCGCCGATGTTGCCGTCGGCATAGCGGCGGTCGCGGGTCACGCCCGGGCGGTCATCGACCAGCGCGAGACGCTTGCCGACGAGTCGATTGAACAATGTCGACTTGCCCACATTGGGGCGGCCGACGATGGCGACTTTGAGAGCCATGTCGGCCTTCTAACGCAGTTTGTTGTCCGGCGTCAGCGAATGCTGACGAGATCGCCGTTGTCGGTGAGGACGTACAGGGCACCGTTGTAGGCGGCAGGAGCGATATACGACCCGCCCACCCGGATCGACGCGGTCTGGGCACCTGTCTTGGGATCGAAAGCGACCAGGTCGCCGAACGAATTGACCAGCACCAGTCGGTTGGACGCCATGATTGGTCCCGACCATTCCGGGCGAACGGTGCGGTCGAACACGCCGAGGAAGCCGCCTTCCTGACGTACGCGGCCCTCGTTAAGGTCGCGGGTCCAGTATATCTGGCCGCTTTCGCGGTTGATGACGGTCAGGGCACCATCCTTGGACACGACATAGACGACGTCACCGACCGGCAGCGGCGCGTTGACGCCCGCGATCGGCAGGGGCTCCCATTTGGGCTGGCCCGAGCGGATATCCAGCGCCGACATCAGGCCCGAGTGGCTGACGGCATAGACGATGCCGCGGCTGATGACCGGGCGACCAGCGATGTCGCGTATTTCGGACAGGGCGCTGGTGCGACTGGTGCGCGACAGGACCTGCTGCCAGACGGCCTGGCCGGTCGATGCGCGCAAGGCGACGATCTCGCCCGAGGAGAAGGGGGCGATTACGGTGTCGCCGGTCACAGCCGGGCTGGAGGCACGCATGACGCGGGCGGGCTCGGGAATGCCCCGGTAGGACCATTCCTGCTCGCCCGTGGCGGCGTCGAAGGCCATCATCTGGTTTTCGACATCGACCACGAAGACGCGCGAGCCCGAGACGGTCGGGGCACTGTGGATCGGAACATCGACCGGCGTGGTCCAGATGACTGCGCCCGAGGCCTGGTCGATCGCGGTGACGGTGCGGTAGCCGGACGCGACAAAGACCTTGCCGCCGCCGACGGCGACGCCGCCGCCGAAGCCGCCGCCGGTCGAATCGCCGCCGAGGCCGAGGCTGAACATACTGCGCCGGCCTTCGCGCTCGTCAGGCTTGAGATTGACCTTCCAGGCCTGGGCACCGGTACCGGCGTCGAGCGCCGAGACGGTGGCCTCGCCGTCCATCACAAAGACGCGGCCGTTGTCGGCCACGACCGGAGCCAGAACCTGACGCGTGCGCGACGACCCCGCGCCGACGCCGCGGCGCCAGGCGACGGTGAAGGCCGGGGCGGCGATGACGTGTTCGACGGCGTTCTCGGCGTTCCCGCCCGGTTGGGTCCAGGCGGTGGCGGCCTGGGGTCCGGGAATGAAGAAGTCGCGTCCGGACAGCGCGGCCGACGGGACCAGCGCCTGTTCGAACTCCAGCACCGAGACGCGTTGCCCCTCTGTGGCTGTGGCCTGGGGCTCCTTGGAACCGCCCAAGCCGAACGGCAGGGACTGGCGCACCGTGCTGCACGAGGCGACGGTGACGGCGAGGCCGCTCAACAAGGCGACTTTAAGCACGCGATTCATGGTGGACGTCCTGAAAGCGAAGGTCACTGGCCCGCCGGAGCGGCACCGGGCGCGGGCTGGAGGCCGCCCGGCTGGGGAATGACGACGAGAGCGGGCGGCAGGGCCGCCTGGGCCTTCAGGATGGCCGCCAGACCGGGGGCGCTGCCCGAGTCGATGGCGGCGATCGCCACATCGGCGCGCTGGCTGACGATCTCGGGGGTGTCGAGGCCGTTCTTCAGCAGGACCAGAGCCTCGCGGGCGGGAGCGGTCTGGCCGTTCTGAAGGCGGGCCATGGCCAGGGCTTCCAGGGCAAAGTCGCGGAGCGGGCGGTCATCCTTGGTCAGGGGCACCAGACGCGCCTCGATATCGGCGAGCGGCGCGGTGTCCATCAGCAAAAGGGCGGCCTTGTAGGCGGCCGGGTCGGTCAGCAGCGGATCGCGCGACGCCTTGGCGGCCTGGTCGAAATATTCGACCGCCTCGGGGACACGGTTGGCCTGAAGGGCGATGCCGGCGCGCTGCATCAGCGCCATGGCCTTGTAAGCCCCGTTGCCTTCCTTCGCCGCCAGGGCAAAGGCGGTGTCGGCACCGACCGTATTGTTGGCCTGCAGCGATTCCAGGCCGCGATCGTACGCGACCGAGGCCTTGGCGGCCCGGGAGGTTTCCCAGTTCTGCCAGCCCCACCAGAGCAGGGCCCCGACCAGAGCGACCAGGAGCACGCCGCCGGCGACCGGCAGCCAGGTGCGGGCGAGCCGCTTGTAGCGGTCGGAGCGAAGCTCCTCCTCGACCTGCTCGAAGACATCAACCACGGATACGTCGCCCCCAGAAAACGGAAATAGACCGCTGAAATTCAATCCGGCCGGACCCTAGAGCGTCGGCCTGCCCGCCGCAACGCGCCGCTCAGGGCATTGCGGGCTTTTTCGAGAAGTAGGTCTCGACTTCGGCAGGAAAACGGCGGGCTTTCACATCGGCGGCATAGGTGGCGACCGCCCGGTCGATCTCGACGCGCAGATCGGCATAACGACGGACGAATTTCGGGGTCCAGTCGAACAGGCCCAACATGTCCGGCGTGACCAGAATCTGGCCGTCGCAGGCCGACGAGGCCCCGATGCCGATGGTGGGCTTGTCGATCGCCTCGGTGATGTCGCGCGCCAGGCCCTCGGCCACGCCCTCGATGACGATGGAAAAGGCCCCGGCGTCCGCCGTGGCCTCAGCCTCCGACATGACCCGCAGCCGTTCCTCGTCGGTGCGGCCCTTCGCCTTGAACGCACCATCGGTCAGCACGGCCTGAGGCCTGAGGCCGACGTGGCCCATGACCGGGATGCCGCGCTGGACCAGATAGGCGATGGTTTCAGGCACGGTCGGGCCGCTTTCCACCTTCACCCCCTGCGCCCCGGTCTCCTTCATCACGCGGGCGCAGTTCTGATAGGCCTGCTCCTTGCCGCCCTCGTAACTGCCGAAGGGCATGTCGATGACCACCATGGCCCGCCTTGAGCCACGCATGACGGCCTGGCCGTGCAGGATCATCATCTCCAGCGTCACCCCGACCGTGTTGGGCATGCCGTGGACGACCATGCCGACGCTGTCCCCGACCAGCAGCAGGTCGCAGTGATCGTCCAGCAGGGCGGCGGTCGGGGCATCATAGGCGGTCAGGCAGACGATCGGCTCGCCGCCCTTGCGCGCCCGGATATCGGGGGCGGCTATGCGTTTGACCGTTGCCTGCTTCTGGCTGGACATGGGGAAGCTCCAGAGGTTGGACGCTGTGAATACTCCCGACGGCCCGCCCCGTCATCCCTTGGCGGATCAACCCGGGCATGGGGTCAGACGTCCTGCGACAGCTTCATGACCCCGGCGGCGGCCACCGCGATCAGGGCGCCAGTGGCGATCCAGAACAGCTGCATGCCTCCCATCGAGCCGAGTTCCAGATGGGCCAGGCCCAGTTGGTCGAGACCCGACTGGACGGCGGCCTGGGTGTTGAGCGAGGCCGACTGGATACCATTGCCCAGCGCCGCGCCCGCCACGACGCTGTCGCGCGACCCCATGTCGAGGCTGACGCTCATGGTCTCCCGCACCGCCACGACGCCACCGATCAGGCCGGCGAGGGTCAGCGCCAGGAATCGGACACGAGAGCCCTTCTGCAGCTTCTGTTCCAGCCGGGCGGTGAACAGGGCGGCGTCGGGCATGTGCGGCGCGCGCGCGAACAGGCGCTCGATATCCGGATCGAACTCGTCAGCCGACATGCTGCGCGCTCCCCAAGGACTGTCCGGCTGGCGGCTGAAGCCGCGCGCGGAGTTTATCCAGACCACGTTTGACATGAGACTTCACCGTACCGAGTGGCAAGTTGAGGGCGGCGGCGATTTCGGGATGCGCCATGCCCGCCCCGTGACAAAGGGAGATACAAAGTCGTTCGGGTTCGCTGAGTGTATTGAGGGCTTCGTCGAGGTCGACCCGGCCCGCATGATCGGGCGCGGGTGCAGCGTCCTCATTGTCGATTGCCGCGACATAGCGGGCCTCTTTCGCCACCCGCTTGATATAGAGGCGGGCCGCGATCCGCTTGACCCAGCCGGCGAAGGTGCCTTCGCCGCGGAACTCTGCGCACCGCTCGAAGGCCTGGATGAAGGCATCCTGGGCGATGTCATCGGCCAGCGAAGGCTGGGCCCCCATCCGCCGCAGCAGGCCGCGCACCGCAGAGCTGTGGCGGCGCACCAGTTCGCCGAACTCGCGCCTGCCGCCCGCCGCCGCGAGGGCGGCGAGCTCGACGTCGTGCCTGTCGCCCAAGGGTTGGGTCATGTTGGTTTCCCCCCTCCGACCCGGCCTCAGTCCTTGTTCTTGTTGAAGAAGCTGAGGACGATGAAGGCCAGACCCATCGCGCCAGGAATGGCGGAGAAGGCACCGAAACCCCAGGCCTCGGATTCACCGAAATGCAAGCCGATGAAGGTGAAGGTGGCGGCGATCCCGACCGACAGGGCCAGCAGGATGACCCCCGTCCGCAAATCCCGCGAAGCGGTCGCCGGCGGTTTGACGGTTTGACGGGTCAGGGCGTCAATAACTTCGGGCGGCAGCGACTGACCCTTGTCAATCGAAGCACGCAAGGTCGCCTGCATATCCCGCCGCTCCTTGCTCTTGAGCCATGTCGGAACGATCACAATCGCTGCGATCATGGCGAAAAACATGATCGGTATAAAAACTTCATCCATCTCGATGATTCCCTGATTTCCAGTTGGGCCGGAGCCAGATGCCTCGACCTTCTGACGACAAGAGGCTCCGGGAGGGTCCTGCGGATGCGCGCGGGCAGATGAAACTTTCGTAAGGCACCCGGTTCGCCGCGAAGCCGGGGCGAACGTTCAATGTCAGCGCAGGCTGAAGCGCCGCCCGATACAACGGGACAGCCACAGGGCCAATACGGCAGTGACCGCAGCGCCGGCCAGCATGGCGGCGGCGGGCCGGAGCGCGGCACCGAGGCTGTCGCTCATCGGTCCGACCACCGGGATCAGGGCCCACAGCACGGCTACGGCGGCGACGGCCCACGGCACCAGCGCAGCCATAGTCATCCATGCCCGGCGCAGGGCGATCGCTTGGGCCATGCGGGCCTGAAAGGCGTAGTCGCGCGCGGGCGGGGCCTCGGCGGCGAACAGGGCGGACAGTTTCTGTTCAGGTGTCATCCGGACCTCCCAGCGCCTTGAGCAATCGCGCCCGTCCCCGCGCAACATGCGACTTCACCGTGCCGAGAGGCAAGCCCAGCGCGATCGACGCCTCGCCGTGCGACCAGCCTTCGGCCAGGCACAGTGCCACGCAGGCGCGCACATTGGGGGGCAGGTCGGCCATGGCGGCGGTGACCGATATCCGGTCTTCCGGCGAGACCCCGGCGGGCGTCTCGACGGTTTCCAGCCAGATACCGTCGCGGGCCGCGCTGCGCCGTGACGTCCGAATACGATCCTGGGCCTTGCGCCAGGCGATGCCGCACAGCCAGGCGCGGACCCCGGCGGGCTCCTGGAGCGAACGCAGCGCCCCCCAGGCCGCCAGAAAGGTGTCCTGGGCCACGTCGTCCGCCTCGGCCCAACCGCCGCCCAGCATCCGCCGCAGAAAGCCGCGCACCGCCGCCTGATGCCGCTCGATCAGCCGCGAAAAGGCCGCGTCCGAGCCGGCGAGCGCGCGGGCAACCAGCTCGGCGTCGGTCTGTAGTCCCCCCATATCCTCCGTCCCCGGCCAGCATCAGGCCTGCGGACCGCGCCCGCCGCTGCGCAGGGCCGAGACCAGCGAGGCCAGACACAGGGCACCCAGCACGAAACTGACGATCAGGAACGCTTCGCCCGCCTCATAGATATCTGTGTAGCTGGCATAGGCGAAGCCTGCCGCCATGACCCCGAACAACACCACCGAGAACCACGACCCGTCGCCGGGCCGGCCACCCCGGTTGCGGGTCTGCCAGGCGTCATCGTCAGAGTCGATCGGGCGGTCCAGCACCTTGAGCAGAGCCTCCGGCGGCTCCTGGCCTCGTTCGGCATAGGTCTGGATCAGCTTCAGCGTCTCCTTCTGGCGTCGATAGTTCAGAAAGCTGTTGAAGCCGCCGAACACGAACCAAGCCAGCGGAAACAGCAGCCACCAATAGGACCGGAACAGGTCTTCCATAGCTATTCACCCCTCTTTGCGCGAAACCCGTCGCCCGCGTCTTCATAGGGTAGTCGCCACCGTCGTCGCCAGCGGATGCGCCGCCCCGCAGATTTTTCGGGCGGCCGCCAGATCGGCCCGGGTGCAACGGCCCGCCCCGCCCTGCGTTTTCAGGCCGACGCCCTCTTCCAACCCATGCCGGAGCCTGATCCATGGTCCAGATCACCTATCGTATCGTCGAGCACGACGGAGGTTGGGCCTATCAATTGGGCGGTACCTTTTCCGAGACCTACCCGGACCACGACGCCGCCCGCGCTGCGGCGGTCGCCGTCGCCCGCGAGCAGAAGGTCCCCGACGAGAACACCCTGATCGAATACGCCGACGCATCGGGCCGGTGGATCACCGAACGCGCCGACGGCCATGACCGGCCCGAGGTCGATGTCGAGGGCTGAGCGCCCGCCCCCTCAGACAATCAGGGAGGCGTAGAGGTCCGGCTTGAACCCCACCAGCGTGCGGTCACCTGTTTCCAGCACCGGCCGCTTGATCATCGACGGCCGAGCCAGCATCAACGCGACGGCCCGGTCCGTGTCCAGACCCGTCCGGTCGGTGTCGGTCAGCGCCCGAAACGTCGTGCCGGCGCGGTTCAACACCGTCTCCCAGCCATGCTCGGCCACCCAGGCCTCCAGCCGCGGCGGGTCGATCCCCGCCTTCCTGTAGTCGTGGAAGGCATGGCTCACGCCGTGCTGGTCCAGCCAGACGCGGGCCTTTTTGACCGTGTCGCAATTGGGGATGCCGTAGAGGGTCGGGATCATGACGGCCTGTCTGCCCGCAGGCCGTTGGAACCGCAAGCTGGCGAACTGGAGCGAGCGGGGAACGGATGCGGCGGCGCGGCGCTAACCAAGCCTTGCAACAGGCGCAGCCGCCCCATGACTGACGATCTGAACCCGCGCGACTTCTGCGACCCGGCGATCCTCTTGGCCGGGACCGTGGATCAGATCATGTACGTCCGGTTTCGCGAACAGTTGGACAAGGCCCCGAAGCCGGGGCTGGTGGTTGTGGAAATGACCACTCTGGGCGGTGATCCGGAGGTGGCCAGGATGATGGGCGAGGATGTGCGCTTCCGCAGCGAAGCCCAGCCCGAGCGGCGTTTCGTGTTCCTCGGCAAGGCGGCGGTCTATTCGGCGGGCGCGACCTTCATGAGCTTCTTCCCACGCGAGAACCGGTATCTGTCACGCGGCACCCGGCTGATGATCCACGAACGCAAGTTGTCGGATGATCTGCGGATCGAGGGGCCGCTGACTACCTGCACCGCCGGGCTGAAAGCCAAGTTGCACGAGATCGAGCATTCGATCCTGATCCAGAACGAGGGGTTCGAGGCGCTGATCGCGGGGTCTGGCGTGACGATGGACGAGGTCCTGCGGCGGGCCCCGGAGAACTGGTACATCGAAGCGCGCGAGGCGGTCGATTTGGGCCTTGTCCGGGCCGTGCTGTAACGCCTGGTCGCTGTCCGCTTCCCGTGACCCGGCGTCGACCGGCGCGGCATCCCCGTCGAGCGCGCGGCGCAGCGCGTCCCGGTCCAGCCCCTTCTCCCACTTTGCCACGACGATGGTGAAGGCGAAGGCTCCGAACGCTCCGATCGGCGCCGCCTTCATCAGGATGGCGACCAGTTTGAAAAAGGCCTCGGACACGCTCTCCAGCAGCGTCAGGACCGGTTGGGCGCGAGCGCCGATGGCGGCCAGCGAAATGCCGAACAGGATGGCGAAGAACAGCGCCTGCAGGATCTCGCCGCCGGCGAAAGCACCGACCACGGTCTTGGGGATGATGTTCATCAGGAAGCCGACGATGGTGGTGTCGTGGGCCCTGGATGCGCACTGGGCCACGGCCGTCGGATCGAGGGTGGCGGTAGCGACGTTCATCCCGGCACCCGGCCGCACCACATTGGCGACGACCAGGCCGATGATCAGGACCAGGGTCGAGAAGGTCAGGAAATAGGCGAAGGCCTTGCCGACCACCTTGCCGAGCCGCCCGAGGTCCCGCAGGTGGGCGAGGCCGGTCGCCACCGTCAGTAAGATTACGGGGGCGATGATCATCTTGACCAGCCGGATGAACGCATCGCCCAGCGGCTTCAACTGCTCGCCCAGACCCGGTTCCGGCCGGCCAGCGGCATCAACGCCACTAGGATAGAAATGTCCGATCAGCGCTCCCAGGGCGATCGCCAGCAACACCTGGAAATACAGGTGGGTCCAGAAGGGTTTCTTCGACGGCGGCGGCGGCGCGGTCCCGTCCGGAACGGCCACGCCCGGCGCGGCCTTGACCACAGCACCCCCGGTCGGGGCCGATGGTGTCTCCGGTGCGGTCGGCTTGCGCGCCATGGCGGTTCCCCTTTGCGGCCTCCGATGCGGCGGGCGATTCTTCGAGTCCGGCCTAGGCCGCCCCGCGCAAGCCGCAACCCAGATATCGCTTGATAATGAGAATGCTTCGCATTAGAGCTCACGGCCGTTCAACCTCCACCAGAAGTCGACCGATTTATGCGTACCCTGTTCGCCTCCACCGCCCTCCTGATGGCCCTGCCGACCCTCGCTCTCGCCGCCGGGGAACCGGCCGACCAGTTGCCCTCGATCCTCGTGACGGGCGAGGCGCGAGGCTATGTGGCGCGGGATTCGGTAACGGCGACCCGGACCGACACCCCGCTGCTGAACGTGCCGCAGAGCATCACCGTCGTGACCCGTGAACAGCTGGACGACCAGGCGGTCTACAGCCTCGGCGACGTGCTGCGCTACATCCCCGGGGTCACGGTCGGACAAGGCGAGGGCAACCGCGACCAGATCACCCTGCGCGGTCAGAACACCACCGCCGACTTCTTCCTCGACGGCGTCCGCGACGACACCCAGTATTTCCGAGGCCTCTATAATCTGGAGCGGGTCGAGGTGCTGAAGGGCCCCTATGCCCTGATCTTCGGTCGGGGCGGCGGCGGCGGCATCGTCAACAGGGTGCAGAAGACGCCCAGCGCTTCAGGCGTCTTCATGGGTGGCCGGGCCAGCGCCAACAGCTTCGGGGCGTGGGACGTCTCGGCCGACATCAACGCCCCGATCAACGCCATGGCGACCTTCCGGATCAACGCCGTCTACGAAAACCTCGACAATCACCGCGACTTCTACGAGGGCGAGCGCTACGCGGTGAACCCGTATCTGGCGGTGGACCTGGGGGCCGGCTGGCGAGCGGGTCTCAGCTACGAATACGTCAACGACGACCGGGTGCCGGACCGCGGGGTTCCCTCGCTGGGAACCGCGCCGCTGACCGGTTATCGCGACCAGTTTTTCGGCGTTCCCGGCGTCAACCGCACCACGCTGGAAGCCAGCATCGTCAAGCTGCGGCTGGACGGCGCGCTGACCGACACTGTCGAGGTATCGACCACCGTCCTCTATGGCGACTACGACAAGCTTTACACCAACGTCTACGCCAACGGGCCCGCCACCGGGCAGACCGGCACGGTTCCGCTCGCGGCCTATACCGATCCCACCGACCGCCAGAACCTGCTGATCCAGGGCAATCTGGTCTGGGATGTGCGCGCGGGCGGCATGGACCACAAGCTTCTGTTCGGCCTCGAATATGGCGACCAGGACTCGGCCAACCAGCGGCGCAACGGCGTCCTGTCGAACGCGACCTTCGACCTGACCAATCCGGTGTTCCCGACGGTGACCTTCCCGGCGATCAACCGCGACACGGTTTCGAACGTCGAAACCCTGTCGGCCTATGTGCAGGATCAGATCAGCCTCGGCGACCATGTCGAGGTCGTCGCCGGCCTGCGCTACGACCGCTTCGACATCACCGGGCTCGACCTGCAGTCCAATCCGGACCGCCCTTTCGCCCGCACTGACGACAAGGTCTCGCCGCGCCTCGGCCTGATCTACAAGCCGCAAGCCAATGTCTCAATCTACGGCAGCTACAGCCAGTCCTTCCTGCCACGCTCGGGAGACCAGTTCCTGAGCCTGTCGCCGACGACGCAGAACCTCGAGCCCGAGGAATTCACCAATCACGAGGTCGGGGCGAAATGGGACATCCGGCCCGACCTCAATGTCACCGCCGCCGTGTTCCGGCTGGACCGGACCAATGCGACCACCCCGGACCCGCTGAACCCGACGGTGAGCATCAATGTCGGCGAGACCCGGACCGAGGGCGTGGAACTGGCCGTCACCGGCCGGCTGACGACCGGCTGGCAGGTCAGCGGCGGCTATTCGTATCAGGATGCGCGGCTACAGGGGAACGACACCGTCCGCCTGGCCCAGACGCCGAAACAGCAGGTCAGCCTGTGGAACCGCTATGACCTCAGCCGCCGCCTCGGCTTCGGTCTGGGGATCATCCACCAGTCCAGCCAGTTCGCAGCCATCCGGACCACGGCGTCCACGACCCGGTTGCCGGCCTTCACCCGCGTCGATGCCGCCGTCTTCTACGCGGTCAGCGACACGGTCGATCTGCAGCTGAACGTCGAGAACCTGTTCGACACGACGTATTTTTCGGACGCCCACAACAATTTCAACATCTCCGTCGGCGCGCCGCTGAACGCGCGACTGACACTGAGTGCCCGGTTCTAGAGGAGTGCCGTCAATGGGTTTCGGGGGCCGCCTTGGCGCGGGCGAAGAAGATCGTCACCTCGACGCCTTCGCCCGGTGCGGATTTCACATCCAGCCGGGCATCGGCGTTCTGGCGTAGCGACTTGACGATCAGCGCGCCCAGCTTGCCGACCTTGGGCCATTCGACGCCGTCGGCGAGACCGATGCCATCGTCGGAGATGATCACGCGGCAGCCCTCGTCATCGACCAGGCTATGCAGTGTGATCGTCCCGCCCTCCCGCCCGGTGAAGGCATGCTTGAGGGCATTGGTCAGCAGTTCGTTGACCACAAGGCCGGTCGGCATGGCGACATTGATCGACACCGGCCAGGTATCGACCTGAAGGTCCAGACGGATGCCCTCCACCGCGTGGGCCTGCATCACCGCCGAAGCGATCTGGCTCAGATAGACGCCCAGATCGACGCTCTCCCCATGCCCCTCTTCGGACATGGCGTTGTAGAGCAGGGCAAGGGAGTTGACCCGCCCGGCCAGCCGATCGAAGCGCTCGCCCGCCGCGTCGTCCGGCATGTTGCGCGTTTCCAGACGGATCAGCGCCGTGATCATCTGGAGATTGTTCTTCACCCGATGCTGCAGTTCGCGCAGAAGGGTGTCCTTGTCCTGCACCCGCTTGTGGAGCTCGGTCAGTCCGGGGCCGTCCCTGGTGGCGACCGCAGCGAGCGCCACCAGTCGAAACATCGGCTCGCCGCCGTCATCCAGGATGACGTTGGACCACGCATCGACCACCACGGTGGCACCGTTCTGCACTGTTTCGAACGCACCGACGTAGTCGTCCCCGCCCGAGATCGCGTCGCTCAGTTTCTGATTGTCGTCCTCGGCAGCGGCGATCGCCGTCAGCCGGTTCCACGGTTGACCCTTGACGTCGGCCGCCGACTGTCCGGTCAAACGCTCGAACTCGAGGTTGGCGTAGGTGATGCGCTCCGACGGATGCAATTCGGCGACCGCGACAGCGACGGGAATATGGTCGAGAAACTGTTTGAACCGTTCGCTCTCGAGCGCTTCCGCCAAGTGAGACGTTTCAAGCAACTGCTCGGCCGCTCCGGGCGCGTCTTCCGTCATCACTCTACCCAATCACCAAACGACCGTTGTCCTAGCAGATTTCTCCTGCCGCGCGATATGGCTCCTGCCGCCTATTCCCACTCGATCGTGCCCGGCGGCTTGGACGTGACGTCATAGACGACGCGGTTCACGCCCCGGACCTCGTTGACGATCCGCGTGGCGCAGCGGCCCAGCACCTCCCACGGAAATTCGAAGAAGTCCGCCGTCATCCCGTCGGTCGAGGTCACGGCGCGCAGGGCCAGCACCTTTTCGTAGGTGCGGGCGTCGCCCATGACGCCGACGGTCTTGACCGGCAGCAGCACGGCGAAGGCCTGCCAGATGCTGTCGTAGAGGCCGGCCTTGCGGATTTCCTCAAGATAGATGGCGTCGGCCTGTTGCAGGGTCTCGACGGCCTCCTGCGTGATCTCGCCGGGGATGCGGATGGCCAGACCCGGGCCCGGGAAGGGATGGCGTCCGACGAAGGCATCGGTCAGGCCCAGTTCGCGGCCC
>Ga0105049_10003035_pt1 | contig 19900 bp, 17 predicted proteins | sample MAT06_FD_78087 | JGI IMG/M metagenome (GOLD analysis project Ga0105049, IMG submission 78087) | Freshwater microbial communities from Lake Fryxell liftoff mats and glacier meltwater in Antarctica - MAT-06 | ecosystem: Environmental > Aquatic > Freshwater > Ice > Liftoff microbial mat | place...
CCGTTTGCCCAAGAGTGGAGCAAATATGCCAATCTCAAGTTTGTCTTTGGCAACGACCCGAATGCCGAGATCCGCATCTCCTTTAGCCAGGCCGGCTCTTGGTCCTATATTGGCACCGATGCCCTGACCATTCCCAAAACACAACCCACCATGAACTTTGGCTGGCTCACGTCTTCAACGCCCAATGATGAATATTCACGCGTGGTCGTCCATGAATTTGGTCATGCCATCGGCTGTATTCATGAACATCAAAATCCATCAACCAATATTCCCTGGAATACAGCTGCCGTCTACGATTACTATGCCGGGCCGCCCAACCATTGGAGCAAAGAGCAAGTTGATATCAATCTCTTTACGCGCTACGGTGCCGATATTACGCAATTTTCGGCCTTTGACCGCGACTCGATCATGCTCTACCCGATCCCCAATGACTTTACCGTGGGTGACTTTGAAGTCGGCTGGAATAGCGTGCTATCCAAAACGGACAGGGACTATGTCGCCACGCTCTACCCTGGGGTTGCCAAACCAGAACATGAACTCACAATCGATGCCCCCGCACGCGCCGCGTCGATTGGGGCCTTTGGCGAGCTAGACAAATACACCTTTGTTGTGACCACAGCCGGTCGCTATCGTATGGAGACAGAAGGCGAGTTGGATCTGGTCATGAGCCTCTTTGGCCCCAATACTGAAACCCGCTTTATTGATCAAGACGATGACAGCGGACGTCGCCTCAACGCGCGCTTGCTTGCCAATTTGCAGCCAGCGACCTATACACTCAAAGTGCGCCACCACAACGCACGGCGCACCGGCAATTATACAATTGGGGTCTATCGCGTACCCTAATCGGCCACTACTGTGCCATGATTCATCTATCAGATCGGAGAACGCATGACCATGATGCCAAAAACTTGTGTTGACCGCTATTTGCCAGGAGAAAGTCCACACGAACAGGGGCAGCCGGATGCTGCAGGTAATACAAGGGCGGCCGCGTTACGCGATAAACTGTGGACCCCGGTGGGCCGCACGTTGCGCGTGCGTTTTCTGGATGGCGATGCCGGGGTCCAACAAAAGGTAATGCGCTTTGCCCAGGAATGGACGCAGCTTGCCAATCTGCACTTTGATTTTGGCGACGATTTTGGCGATCCTGCTGCTGCCGAGATCCGCATCTCTTTTCAGCAAGCCGGTTCCTGGTCCTTTATTGGTACCGACGCGTTGGGCGTGCCAGCCAGCGAACCTACTATGAACTTTGGCTGGCTGACCCCCGCTACGCCAAATGACGAAGTGCGGCGTGTCGTCTTACACGAATTTGGCCATGCGCTTGGGTTGATTCATGAGCACCAAAGCCCCGCCGCCACCATTCCCTGGAATCGCGCCGCCGTCTATGACTATTATGCGGGGCCACCCAATAACTGGAGCCGCGCCGAGGTCGATGCGAATCTGTTTCAAACCTATGATGCTGAGAGCACGCAACATTCGGTCTTTGATGTGCAGTCGATCATGCTCTATCCAATTCCACCCGAATTTGCCCTTGACGGCTTTAGCGTAGGCTGGAATCAGACACTGTCGGCACTGGATAAAGCTTATATTGCAGCCTGGTATCCCTATCCTATGCCCGTCCGCGGGTAACGCTGGCGCAGCGCACGACATTCATCCCGCAAAACATCCATAATAATCTGGGGTGGCGCGCCCCAGACCGCAATATCTTGTGCGCTCAGGATCGGATAGGGGCTGCTGACACCGCCCACCACGTTGGTCTCTGCCCCAATCACGACCGTGTTGATTTGGGTTTCGCGAATGGCATAGCTGCACATCCAGCATGGTTCTGCCGTGGTATAGAGAATGCAGTCTGCCAGATTCAATGTTTGCAACTGCTGGCAAGCCAGACGAACAGCCAGCACTTCGGCATGGCCGATCACATCCAGCGCTTGCGGTAATTGCTCGCTTGCTGTGGCAATTACCTGTCCCTGGCGTACGATCAGCGACCCAACAGGAATGTTGCCGGCCTGCAAAGCGCTTTCGGCCAGTTGCAAACATTGTTGCATATAGGCGATATGCTGTGGATCAAGCTTCATAACTGCGTTACTCGGCCAATCGATGTTTCACGGCGGCGGCGTGGGCGAACAATCCTTCGGCTTCGGCCATGCGTTGGGCCGCGGGTCCAATTGCTTGCAGCGCGCGCTCGTTCAGCCCAATCACGCTGATCAACTTGACAAAGTCATTGACATTGACCGGGCTGGTAAAACGCGCTGTGCCGCCTGTGGGCATCACATGGCTGGGACCGGCCACATAGTCGCCCAACACTTCAAAGCTGCGCTCACCCAGAAAGATGCCGCCTGCATTTTGCACGCTATCCAAATATTGTTCGGGCTGATCGACCAGCAAGCAGAGATGCTCTGGCGCATAGGTGTTGGCTAGATCAAACGCTTCGGGCAGATCGCGTGTGACCACGATACCACTACGGCTGGCCAGCGAGTTGACTAATTCTTCGGTGTGATCCAACTCTTCCAACTGCTGCATTACCGCGATTTGCACCTGTTCCGCCAGGGCGCGACTGGGCGTGAGCAGAATTGCACAGGCCAAAATATGTTCGGCCTGGGCCAGCAGATCGGCGGCCACTAATTGCGGATCTGCACCTTCCTCGGCAATCACCAATGTCTCCGTTGGGCCGGGCAGACCATCAATGCCCACAATACCAAAGACCTGCCGTTTCGCCAGCGTGGTGAAGATATTGCCGGGGCCGCAGATCTTATCAACTTTGGAAATGGTCGCCGTACCAAAGGCCAGCGCACCAATCGCCTGTGCGCCACCGCCTACATAGACCGTATCAACGCCAGCAATATCGGCAGCCACCAACACGGCGGGATGGGGCAAGCCGGTATCGCGTTGGGGTGGCGTGATGACCACCAGTTGGGGCACACCCGCCACACGCGCCGGAATCGCGGTCATGAGCAGCGAACTAAAGAGTGGTGCTTGCCCGCCCGGAATATAGATACCTACCCGCGGAATCGGTCGTACCAACTGGCCCAGCAATCCTTCCTGATCGGTGTGCGACCAGGCCAGTGATGGTTGGCGACGATGAAAGGTTTCGATGCGTTGCGCGGCGATTTTCATGGCGGCGACTAACTCATCATCTACTTGTTGATAGGCGGCGGCGATCTGGCTAGCGCTCACCACCAAAACGGTGGGGGTTACCCGATCCAGCCGTTCGCTCCATTCGACCAACGCCGTATCGCCGCGTTGACGCACATCGGCCAAAATACGGCGCACGACCTCTTCGGGACCAATGCGTTCGCCGAAGAGCGCTTCGTTGCGTTCCAGCATGGCCGCCGGTATTGCCCATTCATCCCACGTTGTCCGGCGCAAAATTGTCTGCTCTGCCGCCGCAACATCCAGTATTCGCATGAGTGTCATAAATATCCAACTTGTCTAGGTGCTACGTGTTTGCGCTACAGTGAATTTAGTCACCAATGCTCACGGATCACTACAATCGCGCGTGAAACCACAGACCTGGCAGATGATCTTACACTGCCGTTTGCTGACGGGCCCTTGACACAGCCAGCAATAGGTGTCTTCGCTGGCTTGATAGCGATATGTGGCGTCATCAATATTGTCAACATTGTCAACATTGTCAATGGGCTGCCGTGTGCCGACTGGCTGCGCAATTACTTGCTGTGGTGTGTAAAAAGCAACCTCATGATCGTGAAGCTGCCCATCCAAATAGGTAAAGCGACCAGAGAAAAAAGCATCCACATCCAGCCACGGCATAAAGATGCGATCGCCGGGCCACAGGGGCAGTTCGGGCAAGCGCGCATCATCGATCCACGCCAACACCCCTTCGGGCGAGTCGATCAACTGGCCGGTAAACTGGTGGCACACAAACAAAAAACAGTACCAATCTTCGTCATTGGCAAAACCCGGAAAGGTGATCACCCCACGCAGCAGTGGGTTGATCATGGTCAGGCCGCTTTCCTCTTGCACCTCGCGCACGGCGCACTGCTCTGGCGTTTCACCGGGCAAAAACTTGCCACCCAAGCCATTCCACTTGCCGGCGTGCATGTCATTCGCCTTCTTGATGCGATGCAGCATGAGCGTTTTGCCGCCATTACGCACATAACAGAGGGTTGCGAGTTTCATCACCGATTCGCTACTCAAATCGCTACTCAAAAGGCTGCCAATTCTTTGGCAATTGTGTAAATCTTGGCTGCACTGGGTCGGTAGGCATCTTCCAGCGGCGGGCTAAAGGGCACCGGTACATCCAAACCACCCAGGCGGCGCACCGGCGCATCCAGCCACTCAAACGCTTGATCGGCAATCATTGATGCTACTTCGGCACCTACCCCCAGCAATTGGGTGGCTGAGTGCACCACCAGTACCTTGCCGGTCTTGCGGGCCGTGGTCAAAATTGCCTCGCTATCCAGCGGCTTCACGGTGCGCAGATCCAGCACATCTGCTTGAATGCCCTGTGCGGCCAACTGGTCTGCTGCAACTAAGGCTTCGCGTAGTTGTGCGCCATAGGTAATGATCGAAAGATCCGTACCCTGGCGCACCAAATTTGCCTGGCCGATGGGCACTACATAATCGCCGGGTGGGACGTAGCCCTTGAGCGAGCGATAGAGGGGTTTGGCTTCAAAATAGATGACCGGATTGTTGTCGCGGATAGCGGCCAGCATCAGCCCTTTGGCATCGGCCGGCGTGGCGGGTGTCACGACTTTGAGGCCGGGCGCATGGGCAAACCAGGCTTCGGGGTTTTGGCTGTGAAAGGGGCCAGAGCGCAATCCGCCGTCACTGGGGGCGCGGATCACCCACGGCACCGCGCCTTGCCAGCGATAGTAATTGGTAGCGGCATATTGGACGATGCTATCAAAGGCCGAGGTGATAAAATCGGCAAATTGCATTTCGATCACCGGGCGCAACCCCATGAGCGCCATGCCGGTCGCTGCACCGACAAAAGCCAGTTCGCACATGGGCATATTCATGACGCGCCGTGCGCCAAATTGTTTTTCAAAGCCCTTGGTCACCTTGAACGCGCCACCAAAGTCCCCCGCAATGTCCTCGCCCATCATCAGCACATTCGGATCGCGTTCCATCTCTTCGCGCATGGCTTCACTGATGGCCGCAATATAGGTCAGTTGGCGGCTTTCATCGTCGATCTGCTCCACGTCCGTAAAGCCAAAATTTGAACCGGTACTCATGGCGCATAGACTCCTTCGGTCACGCTGGCGGCGTCGGGAAAGGGACTGTTCTCGGCGTATTGGATGGCATCGGTAATCTCGACTGTGCAGCGCTGCTTGATCTCGTCAATCTCTACTTGATCAACAAGGTTGGCTGCTATGAGCCGCGCTTCATAGGTGTTCACCGGGTCGCGGCGTTCCCATTCTGCGAGCAATTCACGCGGCACATATTCGGCCCCATCATGAATGGCATGGCCCATCATGCGCATGGTCTTGGCCTCGATCAGCATGGGCCCACCACCCGCCCGCGCCCGTTCAATCGCATCTTTAGTAATGGCATAGACGGCTTCCACATCATTGCCATCGACCATAACACCGGGAATGCCATAGGCCGCGGCCCGGTTGACCAGATCGGGCATCTTCATTTGTTGGTTGAGCGGGGTAGAATAGGCATATTGATTATTTTCGACGATCAAAATGTAGGGCGCATTGAAAACTGCCGCCATGTTGAGCGTCTCGTGAAACAAGCCTTCACTGGCCGAGCCGTCGCCCACATAGGTCATGGCGACGCGCGGTTCGCCGCGATAGACAAAACTCATGGCCGCGCCTAACGCCACCGGCAGCGACTGCGGCAGATGGCTGATAAAGCCAATCAGATTCAAGTTGAGATCGCCAACGCCGTGCATATTGGCATCGCGCCCGCGGCTGACCCCCGTGGCGCGCCCCAGCAGGTTGCCCATAATGCGCCGTGGCGTGAGGCCGCGCAACATATAGCAACCATGGTCGCGGTGCATGGGCGCAACGACATCGTCGGGGCCCAGCGCAAAGCCAGTACCCACGCTGATCGCTTCGTGCCCGCGTTGGCTAAACATGCCACCCACCCCACGCCCTTGTTTCCAGAGGGCAACTGCCATTTCGTCCAATGTCCGCGTGAGGCGCATCCAGTAGTAAAGGGTAAGCTGTTGGTCGCGCGTCAATCGATTCTCCGTCATGGTCCTCTATCTATTCTGTTGTTGGATGAACAAGATCGGTGGCGATCAAGAGAAGTTCGTGAATGACTTCCTCAGTCGATAGATCTGATGTATCAATCAGCACCGCATCGGTGGCCGGTCGTAACGGCGAATGGGCCCGCTCGCTGTCCAACTTGTCGCGGCGTTCCAACTCTGCCATTACTTGTGTCATTTCCACATCTTTGCCCTTGGCACGCTGTTCGCAATAGCGCCGCCGCGCCCGTTCGGTTAGGGAAGCGTCCATATAGATCTTGAACTTGGCATCGGGCAGCACGACCGTGCCAATATCGCGCCCCACCATGACAATGCCTGGGCGTTCGGCATTGCCGCTGCCATAGCGCTGGGCAATGCGCCGTTGCTGCGCGCTAAGTGCTTCGCGTACCCGTGGATGGGCGCTGACAATCGAAACGTTGCGATCCACCTGGGGTGTGCGCAAGTGGGCTGTGACGTTTTCATTGTCAATGTAGACGTTGACAAAGCCTTCGTGTGCCTGTTCTGGCGGCGCTGGTGTAATATCGATCTGGATCTGCTGGGCCAAGTCGCCAACCGCCTGCGCATTATGCGTATCCAGCGCACGGGCGAGGGCAGCCTGGGTAACCGCACGATACATAATGCCTGTATCGAAATAAAGATAGCCGATCAATTGTGCCAGTTGATACCCGATCGTGCTTTTGCCGGCGGCGGCGGGGCCATCAATTGCAATTACCGCAGGATGCAGAGCACGTATCGCCGTAATGCCTTTTTGTTGTTCCTCATGGGAAAAATCAGTTGCTATTTGCATATATCTTTGGGTATCAGATCCGGTTATACGTGTTACTTGCGCTTTGCTTTGCCCAGTGCCCTGCCTGTTGGCCTGGGGGCTGGCCGTTCACTTGATCGTCTGGGCGATCTTTCGGGCGCACGCCCTGTGGGACGCTCTGGCATATCGTTGGTTGGTAGGCGCGATCCTCGGAGGCCAATTACGGCGGGGCGCGCTGGTGGATTCTCCGGCGGCAGTGGTCTGGCCAGACTGGTCAGCGCACGTAACGAACTAACTTCACGCGCTGACAAGGGCATGTGTTCGCGCATTTTCAGTTGGCCCAAGGTAAGTGACCCAATCGCCCAGCGAAACAGGCGCAGCGTGGGATAACCAACGGCTGCTGTCATGTGGCGAATCTGGCGTTTTTTGCCTTCGCGCAACACAATCTCGAGCCAGATACCTTCGGTTGGTCCTTTGCTCAATTTTAGATCGGTTGGTAACGCGCGCACCACACGCACCTCGGCTGGCGCAGTGCGACCATCGGGCAGATCGACGCCGCGCCGTAACTGCTCTAGTGCCGAATCACTGGGCCGCTCACCCACCAAAACATAGTAGGTTTTGTCATGTTGAAAGCGCGGGTGCGTGAGCTTGTGCGCCAACTCGCCATCATCTGTCATCAAAATCAAGCCTTCGCTGTGCACATCCAGGCGGCCCACTGGAAAGAGGCGACGGCTATCGGGTGGCAACAGATCGGCAACAGTTTCCCGTCCGCCCGTATCACCGCCAATGTCGCTCAACACGCCACGCGGTTTGTGTAACTTGATATATTGGTGCCGTTTGGGCAGTTGCACTGACTTGCCATCAACTTGAATCTGCGCTTTGTCGGGATCGATCTTGGTGCCCAATTCCGTTACTGTCTGGCCATCGACCTTGACCCGCCCAGCGACGATCATTTGTTCACAGGCGCGCCGACTCCCAACACCCGCTGCGGCTAATATTTTTTGTAACCGTTCTTCACGCATATCGTTCCCTTTCGCCCTGGCCTATTTTACCAGAGCACTAGTGGTTGAGCGCCGACCAACTTATCGTCTAACCACCATTCTAACACACCCACAGGCATACCTGCCGTCCACGGTTGATCTGTGCTGGGTAAATGCAAGCGCCGAAAGCTGCGTAAGCGGGCCACATCGGTGAGGCTGACCAGCCATTCAACCCGTTCGCCTTCTGCCCGCAGATACCAGGTTTCGTCGGTGGCTGTATAGAGCCGATTCAGGGTTGTCAACTCGGCTCGCTGGCCATCGAACCAGGTGTAATTGGCCTGATAATACGTGTATAGCGCTTGGGTATCGGTATAGCGCTGACGGCTATTGAGCACAATGATAAAGAGTTGATGGCCATTTTGTGCGAACCCCGCGACCAGACACTCGCCTGCCAGATCGGTTGTGCCGGTTTTGACGCCATTCACGCGGCTGTCAATGCTCAACAATTCGTTGGTGTTGCGCATTGGGTGACCGGCGATCTCGGTTTCGGCGATTGCTACAAGCTGGCGAAAGCGTGGGAACTGCCACGCCTGTTGTGTCAACATCAGCAGATCGGCCGCACTGCTGGTATGGTCGGCGGCATCCAGGCCATGTGGATTGACAAAATGGGTTTCGGCTAAGCCTAAGGCTTGGGCCCGCCGATTCATCATCTCGACAAAGCCGTCTACCGAGCCGCCTATATGGCGCGCCAACGCCGTTGCCGCATCGTTGCCACTGGGAATGAGCAGCCCCCATAGCAATTCTTCTACGGTGATGGTTTCGCCTGCTTGCAATCCCATACTCGCGCCGCCCACCAAGTCATTGCCCTGGACTGTCACCGTCGCCGTCATTGTTGCCTGTTCGAGGACCAACAGGGCCGTCATCAACTTGGTCAGGCTGGCCGGTGCCAAGGTGTCGTGAATATTCTGGGCCAGTAATAGTTGATTGGCATCCAGATCATAAATCAGAAACGATTGGGCGGAAATATCCGGCAGTTGACGCGTGAGTACACTTTGCTGTGCCTCGCCGACCTTGACCCGTTGCGTTGGCACATGGACGCGATCCACCAACTGGGGCGGGCCAAAACCAGTGAGCAGGGGCAATACCACCATGCCAATGCTCCAATAGAGTAGTGTGCGTATGCGCCCCGACCAGACAGTAATGAACAAAATCGACATAATAGGCTTTGATAAGACGGATCAAGGTTGGAGATTGCGCTGTTCTGCAGTGTGGCTAGCCGAAAAAATTGGGTCATCTGGTGGGGGTGGATGGTATATCAAATTTGCCTAAAAATTTATCGGGAAACCACAGGTGTGAACAGCCAGTCAATCGATTGCACACCTTGCATTCTACTGGTATTTGGAGGTCGCGTCAAAGTAGGCTAGGGATAATCCCGTAATTTTTACGGTCGCGCTAGATTTGTGTGGGGTGTGCTCAGGCCTGGGGTTGAATAAGCGTTTTGAGCACGCCCTTTTGGTGGGCATGGCTTAACGCCTCTGTCGCCGCGGTGAGCGGATAGCGGGCATGGATCAGCGGCTCGACTTGGACAAGCCCGCTGGTAAGGAGGCGGATGGCTGGGGCAAAGGGACCGCAGCGACTGCCAATTAGGGTAATCTCCTCAACGACAAGTCTGCTCAGATCAAAATTGGCGATATCCTCTGCAAAGGTGCTTTTGAGCACCAATTCACCCGCTGGCCGCACCAGGCTGAGCGCCTGGGCAAAGCCTTGCGGCGACCCAGTCACTTCCACAACCACATCAGCCATACGTTCTTGCAGGGTTACCATGGCGGCGGGTGTATTGATGACACAATGCACTGCATTGCCGAACCGCGCCAGCAGCGCCAACTTGGCTGGGGTGCGCCCGATCACCGTGAGATCACAGCCCGTCAAGGCGAGAACTTGCGCTACCAACAACCCGAGCCGGCCATCGCCCAGCACATAGACGCGACTCGTGGGCGTGATCGTAATCTGCTCGCAGATCTGCAACGCGGCGGCCAGCGGCTCGACAAACACTGCCTGTTCATCGCATAAATCGTCGGGTACGGGATGCAGATTGGCAATGGGCAGCGTCAAATAGTCGGCAAATGCACCATCGCGACGGATGATGCCCAGGCTTTGCCGTGTTCGACAATGTTTGCCCAGTTCTCTTTGGCACAGGTCACAGATGCCACAGCCAATGTTCAATTCACCGACCACACGGCGGCCTTGCCACGCTGCATGACCGGGTGCTGCGATCACGTCGCCGACAAATTCATGGCCCAACACACCGCGATAGCCACCCTTGTAGCCGGCCACCAGTTGTAAATCGGTAGAGCAGATACCCGCCAGCCGTACGCGGATCAACGCTTCATCGGGCCCAGGTGTGGGGTCGGGATAGTGCTGTTGCAGTTGTGGTCCTTGATCGGTCAATACAAGTGCGCGCATAGGAAATAAAATAATTGGAAATAGCGACAAGGGTCAAATGAAAACAGCGAAGCACTTGCCGCTTCGCTGTTTATCGTGCCACAGTAGGCCCGGCTGAACTGGATTTAGGCCAGTGCGGTTTGGCTGCTATTGGTATCCGTTAGCTTGTTCTCGCGATGGAAGAACGACTTTTCTTCCCATGCAACTAAGAGGGCGGTTGCATTGAAGATCGAGCTATAGGTACCGACGACAATGCCAAGAATCAGCGTAGCAACGAATTGTTGAAGGGTCGCTCCGCCTAGCACCAAGATGGCTACGAGGGTCAGTAAACTGGTCATACCTGTGCCCAGCGAGCGTTGGGCGGTTTCGATAATGCTTCGATTGGCGATATTGGTCAGACCGTCACTGCGATAACGTTTGTAGTTCTCGCGAATACGATCAAACACCACAATTGTATCATTGACGCTGTAGCCAATCACCGTCAAAATCGCAGTTAGGAACAGTGCATCAATTTCCCAGCCAGCCACCAAATTCATAATGCCGATAAACGAGATCGTAACAATGACATCATGAACCATCGCAACTACCGCGCAGATCCCAAAGCGCACAGGGTGCGAAACTTGCCGAAAGGCAAACGCAATATAGGCAAGAATGAGCAACGCAGAAATGGCCACCGCGATGATGGCCGCCTGGCTCACTTCATTGCCAATGGTGGGGCCGATGCTGCGATAGGCACGCTCTTCAAACGGGCCCAACTTTTCTTGCAAGCTCGCTTGGAGTGCTTCTTTTTCGGTGCTATCAATATTCTTCAGCTTGACTTGAATGGTGCGATCATTTTCTACCGTAAATGCAGTGGTGTCACCATAGCCAGCATCGACAAAAACTTGCCGTACATCAGATGCAGCTTTGGGCTCTTCAAAGCGCATCTCCCAAGATGTACCACCTGTATAATCAACGCTTAACGGCAGCGGATGCCCCGTCGTAGACTGCGACCAAATCATATAAATAATGCCGGGTAGCATCAGCATCAGCGAAAGAGCAAAATACCAACCGCGGCGTTCGACCAAGCGTAACATAATTGAATTCCTTTAGTATCCCAATAAATTGCGTGATTCCATCAACTTCTGACCACCGCTTGCCATGGTCGCGCGCATAAAGGTGCGAGTAACCCAAATGGCCGAGAACATGGAGATGACCACACCAATGGCCAGGGTAATGGCAAACCCTTTGACTGAACTTGCGCCAAAAGTATTGCCAAACCAGAAAAGGACAGCACAGGTAATCAAGGTGGAAAGATTGCCATCCCAAATCGCTGGCCAAGCACGGTCAAACCCAGCTTCCAAGGCAAGCCGTAGCGAGCGCCCGCCACGCAGCTCTTCCTTCAAACGCTCAAAAATCAGAATATTGGCGTCCAAGGACATACCAAGTGAGAGAATCAAACCCGCAATGCCGGGCAGCGTTAACGTAACCGGAATCAATTTGTAGATCGCCAGGTTGAAAATAATATAGGAGAGTAACGCTAGCGACGCTAGCAGACCAGGCAAACGATAGATGCTCACCATAAAAATACAAACGGCAACCAGACCGACCATCGCAGCACGTACGCTACTATTGACTGAATCTTGGCCCAGGCTGGCCCCAATCGTGCGGATATCGGCAACTTTGAGCGGTACTGGCAAGGCACCATAGCGCATTTGAATGGCTAGCGATTCGGCTTCCTCTTTGGTAAATTGACCAGAAATTTCGCCGCTTTCACTGATCGCCTGATTAATGTTTGGTGCAGAAAGCACCCGGCCATCCAAAACAATCGCCATGGGTTGGCCAACATGGGCGCTGGTATAGGCAAAGAACTCATCACTGCCCGTACTCGTCAACGAGAAGCTAATGCGCCATTGGTTAAATTCATTTTGCACAGCCGTGGCGTTGGACAGAACATCACCCGTCATTGCGGTATTGAACACCTGATCAGGGTAGGGAATGGCCGCCGGATCGATAGCTCCACTGGCAATCGCTTCCTGGGCATTGGCAATCGCATTGGGATGATTGGTTGTATTGATGATCATGCCCGATGCCAATGTTGCACCCGCTGGGTCAACAAATTCTAATTGACCAGTAGAGCGGATCGTTTCTACGGCCTGTTCTGGGTTACTAACACCCGGCAGCTCAATAATAATGCGATTTTCACCTTGTGCTTGCACAATCGCTTCGGCAACACCGAGGCCATTGACGCGATTTTCGACAATGGATTTGGCTGCATTAATATCGCCTTCGGCCAACGTGCGTCCTTCCGGCAGGTCTGCTTCGAGCAACACTTGTGTGCCACCGCGCAGATCTAGCCCCAATTTTAGATCGAGAATATCGCGCGGGACATTGGGATCACTGGAGCGCGAACGTTCTAGCCAGGCCGGGTGTTGAACCGGCAATACCACATAGAGGGCGACCAGAATCAGCAAAATTATCAACACAAGAGAAGTCATATTATTGTTACGCATAAGCTCGGTCTCAATACAAACAAAGGAGGCTTATTGGCGCAAAGCGTGATTTGCGTGACCGTGGTCGGGAAATCAGGAGCAACGTACACTTTGGCTGACAAGCACAAAAGAATAGGGACAAACCCGATCATTATAGACCCCCCTTACTGACCTGTCAAACTTTACTAGCGCATCTTTTGTAATCTAAAGCAATGCTAGCCCTTTTGTTGCAGCTGATCGCGCACCTTTGCTAGCTAGCTACACGTTTTATCACTGCGGCCCTAGCGGAAAAGGGAAACGGGGAAGCAACTGGGCCACCATTTGCTCTCGGCTTCGGCGGCCTGCTGGCCTCCCCATACCTTAATGATGCTTAGTAATTTTCATTCACACCATATTTTCTTTGTTTTAGGCGTTACGCAGTTGGCAGCGTTGCCATCTCTGGTGGCAGGCCGGCAGGATGCCGGCGTTCCCAGGCAACTGCGTAACTTCTATTAGTAAGGCTCGTTACCGTTTGGCGCGCGCCAGACGGGCTGCCTGGCGTTGTTGTCCCTCGGCAAAACGCTGCTCTTCTGCGTCTCCATCCAAGATCAGTTTGGGGATACGCGTCGGGCGGCGGTCTTCGCCCAGTGCCACATAGACAAAGTAGGCACTGTTGGTATGTGCGACTTCGCCCGTCAGCAAATCTTCGGTTTCGACGCGCAATTCGACTTCCATACTCGTATTGCCCACCCACGTAATGTGGCCATGCACCAGCAGCAAACGGCCCAATAGCACCGGCTGGTGAAAGGTGACGCTGTCAACGGTGATGGTTACGGCTGGCCGGCGGGCATGCCGCGCCGCAATAATGCCGCCACATTCGTCACAAAGTTTGAGTACAACGCCGCCATGCACATTGCCCAAGCTGTTGGAATGTTCGGGCTGCGTAAACAGGGTGAGTGTCAACGCCGATTCCGCAACCGTGCGCGCGATCAGGTCAGAATGAGTCATCAGGTTTGCCTTTGTCTTTACGCATCTAATACTTGTCGAGTACTTTCGTATAGGCCGCCAATAGTTGGTGCGCGCTGCGCTGCCAGGTAAATTGCGCGGCATGTAGCAGTCCCGCCTTGCGTAATGCTTGGCGCAACGCGCCATCGTTGGCAAGGGTAGAGATGCCAGTTGCAATACTTTCAACACTCAGCGCGTTGACGTAGATCGCACCTGCGCCACCCGCTTCTGGCAAGCAGGAATTGTCGGCGGTCAATACGGGGGTGCCGCAGGCGAGTGCTTCGATAACGGGCAGGCCGAATCCTTCGTATAGTGAAGGAAAGGCAAAGAAGTCGGCCGCGCTGTACAGCGCGGGCAAGTCCGTATCTGCAATATAGCCGGGAAAGAGTACATCGTCGGTCAAGCCCAATTCCTGTACACGCGCAAAGATTTCATCAAAGAGCCACCCTTTGCCGCCGCCAATCACCAATCGATGGGGCAGCTTCGTCGTTTGGCGCGCCAGATGAAAGGCTTCAATCAACCGTGCAAAATTTTTGCGTGGCTGTAACGTGCTCAGCCCCAGGATGAACGGGCGCTCGCCAATCTGATAGCGTTGGCGAACTGCTGCCAAGCGCGCTGGCTGCTCGATGGGGTGAAACCGCGCATGGTCCACGGCACCCTGTACAACGCTGATGCCTGCCGGAGCGATGCCCCATTGCTCGTGCAGATCTTTGGCGGTATTGTGACTGTCGGCTAGTAGATGATCGGCGCGGCGCACGCTGTGTGGCACGACAACATTCAGGTAGCGTTGTAGGCTGGGCATGGCCGCTTCGGGATAGAAGAGAAAAGCAAGATCATGTACCGTGACCACTTTGTGCTGGGCCCGGCTTGGTGCCAACACAAAATCAGTCGCGTGAAAGAGATCAAGCGGACCGCCGGTAAACCATTCGACGGGCGGCCAGGGGCTGTGCAAACGGTGCCACAGGCGTACCATGTTGCGTTCACTCAGTGGCGGCGCATGCAGGGGTAGGGGGGCACTGGCCCGTTCCTGGGCCGTAACCGCGCCCACCACAAAGAGGCGTATATCAAAATCGGGCTTCAGCGCGAGGAGCGCTTGAATTTGACCACGGATGATCCGGCCAATGCCTGCGCTTTGGCGAATGGCCGGGGTATAATCAATCGCTATTGATCTCAATGGGCGTACTCAGTCCGCGATAGGTCAACAGTCGGTTGCCAGCGAAATTCCAAAAGAGGACGACGCCAATCGAAAAGAGTTTGGCAAAGTTGTAGCTGATCGTAAAGCCCAGATGTTCGTGGCCCACCAAACCAATCCAAAAATCGATCAACAAGTGATCGACTGCCGCCAAAATCAGCGTGTTGATCCCCCAGCCAATCAAACTGATCAGAACAAATTGGGCCATTTGGCGACCAGCTTGCCGTTGTTTGCTTTCGGGAAAAGTCCAGGCGCGATTTAAGAAAAAATTCTGAATAACGGCGGCGCTAAAACTAAAGACATTGGCAAATACGGGTCTAAAACCAAATAGTTGGACAAGTACGTTGAGCACCGTAAAATCGGTGACCGAACCAGCCGCACCCACGAGTGCAAATTTGGCAAAACGCTTTACTTCGCGGCTGCCCCGTGCATAGGTCAAAGCCTGATTAATGCTCAAACGCTTTCTTTCCTTTCATCTTATAGATAAAACCCTTAAAAGTCATAGATAGCGTCTCGTGTATTATCGAGTTTATTGGGTTGACTTTTAAATGGTTTGTCCATTACTTTCCTTGTTTTTGCTCGCCTGGGACAATCGCCCAGCACTGTTCAGGCTCGCGATAACCAGCGTTTGATCAGGCACGGCAACGGCAAGCGCTGCCAGCCAAAATGCCACTTGCAGATAGATACCCTGTACAAAGAGATTATCAAAAAAATTATGAACGAGACTATGTCCAATCACACCCAGTAGGCCAATTGCCAAGGCTGCGCGCCAGGAATCGTGCCAATCAGCGTTCACACGGCGCGCGATCATATGTTGCCGCCAAGTCCACCGAATCGCCACCAGCCAGATCAAGAGAAACATGCCAAAGCCAATCAACCCGCTCTCGGCCAGCGTATTCAAATAGATGTTGTGCGCATGGCCTAGTGCTTCTTCCCAGCGCGGAATACGCACCGTCGGATAGATCGTTGCATAATTGCCCGGCCCAATGCCAACCCAAGGTGCTTGTTCCCACATGCGCAACGCCGCCACCCAATGGGCAATACGTTCAATAACGGCAAAATTCTCATCGGTCACTGGCTGGTTCAGGACATCTGTCATCCCGAAATAGGCCGGAATGTCTTGCAGCCGCGCTGCGATCGGGGCTGGAATCCACTGTGGTAATGCACTGTTTACCAGCATGGTCACGACCAGGAGTAACGTGCCGGCCAGCCCCGCCAACATCGCTTGGCGACTACGCAACGTGAGCACAATCGCCAGCCCTCCAGCGGCACCCATCCACCCGCCGCGACTCCAACTTGCCAGTAGCCCTGCGCCGATCAAAATTGTCGCTGCGGTGTAAAAAAGTGCCCACCACAGAAAGGATACCGTAGCCGTCTTCGCCATAGACTGACCCATAGACTGATCAACTGGCTGCCACAAGCGCTGCCACGCCCACAATGCCAGACTGGCGGCAACGGGCAAACAAAGTCCCAAATAGCCCGCATACGGGTTGGGTTGCCCAAAACTGCCGCTGGCCCGCATAAAGCGCCCCAAGATAATAAACCATTCCGGGCCGATCTGAAAGATAAATTGGTAAAGTCCCAGCAGCGCTTGGCCCACGCCGCCGAGTAAGAGCGCGGCAACCAGCCAGTGCGTTTGCTGACGCGGCATCATCTGCCGTAACACCAGCAAGACCAGCGCCACTTGGATCCATTTTACCACTTCGGCAAGCGCTTCCCCCAAATTTAACGCGCCAATTAGTGAAAGAATGAGTGCCGCCACGTAACCCAACACCGCGCCAACTAGCGGCGAAAAGGTAAGGCGCAGCGTACGTCGCCGCACCCCATCGAGCAACCAAAGCGCCAGCGCCGCCGCGAGCCCAATATCGGTCAGACTGAGCGGGCCAATTTTGCTGCCGCTACTGACTGGCAGCGCAATTGCCAGCCCCAGCCAGATCAGCCACGGCCAGCGCAGCAGCAAAATTCCCAGGGTCGCCGCACCAATCGCACCTGCTACCATGCGCAGCGGCAACGTTGCCACGAGCCACGCGAGGATAGCCACGCCCAGCCAAGCAACAGTTTTGCGACTAAGATTTTCGAGCTTGCGCCCAACTTGTGGTGATACAGCGATCATGAGTTTCAAAGAAAAGTAAGCACGCCCAACTTGCCGTATGACGAGATTACCGCGCTGGTTCAATTCTGTCAATATGCTGGCCTGCTCAGAAAGTCCAAAGGGCGATTGTCCACACGGTCGTGACTCGCGCTGGCTTCCTGCGTCATATCTATTGCTAGACGCTGCAATCGAAACAATTGCCCCAATTCGCTACGTTATACATGTAGCTACCCCAGTCGTATCTGTCAGAAGGAGGAACGAATATGCCAAATCAATCCAAACTGTTCTATGGAATGGCCCTGTTGAGTCTTGTCCTTAGTTTCGTTGCCGTGACCAGCCAGCAACCGGCGATCTATGCTGCCGCAGCCCAAATCGCCCCTGCGCCGCTAGACACGACCTTTGGTCAGGAGCTATTGCTACTCAAGTTTGCCGAAACAAATCTCCCTACTTCCTTGCCGACGACCTTGCACCTGCACGCGCACCTGTACAGCGCAGCGGCACCCAGTTTTATTGGCAGCGGTGATAGCAGCCAATTGGCCGCACTCGATTTGGAGGTGCAGATTCTGGATCCTGCGACAACTGGCAAAGTCTATTACTTTGTCGATGCGACTGCTCCCGACGCTGTGGCGCAAGCGAGTAAAGTTGGACAGCTGATCTACCAAGATGCGGCCCAACTGCTCGTTGCTGTTCCCAAGCAAGGCGAAGAAGCGTTGATCACCCAACTGCCTGCTGCGGGGATTGGCTTGGCTGTGCTCAGTGCCGCGCCGCTGCCCTGGCCGCTGACCACGAGTGAACCAGCGCTCGCCGCCGCCCCCTCTGCGCTGGCTGCTGATCCATTCATTACGGGCCTATTGCCCTTACTCACGGAAACCGATTTGCAAAGTCTTATTGGCGAACTCAGTGGCGAAGTTCCGGTGACGATTGGCGGCGATTCGATTACGCTCAATACGCGGTATACGTTTGCCACCCGCATTCAAGATGCTGAGCGTTATCTGCATCAATATTATACCCAATTGGGAATTGCCGTTGCGTACTCGCCCTGGTCCTATGGCAGCTATACGGGCCGCAATGTGATTGCCGAAATTCCGGGCACCGCACACCCCGAACGCATTTGGATTGTCGGTGGCCATTTTGACTCGATTTCGGATAACCCCTATAACCTCGCCCCTGGTGCCGATGACAATGGCAGTGGCACGGCTGCTACCCTGTTGATCGCCAAAATCTTTCATGACTATACCTTTGCCGACACCATTCGTTTTGTCCATTTTTCGGCCGAAGAACAGGGGCATTGGGGGAGTATTGTCTATGCGCGCGACCAAAAGCTCGCCGGCGCGCAGATCATGGGCTATATCGACCTGGATATGATTGGTTGGGATGGCGATGGCGACCGCGTGATTGAACTGCACACCGGCACCGGACCCAAGAGCAACACGCTGGGGACCGCCTTCATCTCGGCCAATGAACGGTATGGTCAGGGCTTGGTTGCGGAACGATTGACCACCGCTGCCAGTCGCTTTTCCGATCATTCATCATTCTGGGATCAAGATTATGGTGCATTTCTGGCGATTGAGAATTTTTTTGACGGCACACTGGCGCGCGATCGCAATCCGCAGTATCACAAGACCGGCGATAAACTGAACTTGGTCAACCTGAATTATGTGGCGCGCTATGGGCGTGTGGCGCTGGCAACCTTGGCCGAACTGGCCGCTATCCACAATCCCGACCCCAATGCGACGGCTACGCCCACGCCAACCAGCACGGCAATATCATCACCAACGCCCACGGCAACACCGTCACCAACCGCGACTACGCTGCCAACCGGTTGTGTGGATTTGCTAGCCAATGGGAATTTCGAAGGCAGTGGCGGCTGGAGCTTTGGCAGCACACCGGCCCAGGCCAAGCTTGTGAGCAGCCCTGTCTACACCGGCACACATAGTCTTCAAATGGGGATTCCGTCTGCCAATAGCAATGTAACCGCCCACTCATCTGCCTATCAAACCGTGGTGCTGCCCAACACGGCTCAGAACCTGATTCTGCGCTATTGGGAACAGCCCGCTGGCAGCAGTGACGGCGTTGATTATCGCGAGACGCTGCTCCTCACAACCAATTATGCTCCACTTGCTACCCTGGAACGCACGACCCAGGCGGCAACCGGCAGCGGCTGGCAAGAACACAGTTTTGATCTAAACTCCTATCGCGGACGCACGCTGGTGCTCTACTTGAATGTCTATAACAATGGCAGCAACAGCCAGATCTGGCGCTATGTCGATCAAGTGGCGCTAGTTGCTTGCAATGGGGTAACGGCCACGCCAACGCCGACAGCAACCCCCACGCCGACCGCCACACCCACAGCAACGCCGACCCTGGTCGCCACCATTCCGCCCGAATTACTAACGGAACGCCTCTATTTGCCCATCGTAACGCGTTAGGTGCGTGAATGGCCATCAAAAAAAGCAGCCCCAGGCAATCATTGCCTGGGGCTGCTGTGTACTGGAGCGGAGAGGGAGGGATTTGAACCCCCGAGGGTATTACCCTACGCGTTTTCGAGACGCGCGCACTCAACCGGACTATGCGACCTCTCCCTATAAACGAACTGGACTTCCACTTTGCGCGACTGGCACGGCTGGACAGCCATCTCGATTTATTTCGCTATCATAGCATAAACTATGGTAGATATGCAATTATTGGGGCTCCTGACCGAGCATTTCCAGGCGCGCTAGCCGCGCGGCTTCGTTAGCCACTAGCCAATCATCTTGCGCCAAAACTTGATGGGCCAAGGCAAAGAAGGGCGCAGCTTGGTGGGGGTCGCCTTGTTGTAA
>Ga0105049_10003037_pt1 | contig 19892 bp, 15 predicted proteins | sample MAT06_FD_78087 | JGI IMG/M metagenome (GOLD analysis project Ga0105049, IMG submission 78087) | Freshwater microbial communities from Lake Fryxell liftoff mats and glacier meltwater in Antarctica - MAT-06 | ecosystem: Environmental > Aquatic > Freshwater > Ice > Liftoff microbial mat | place...
ATCATTGCAGCACCTACCTCATTTCCTAAACCATGCAAAATATTCAAGACACCGTTAGGAAATCCAGCTTCAATGCACAACTTTGAAAACATAAAAGCTGTCATCGGTGTAACTTCAGATGGTTTAGCAAGTACTACATTTCCTGCTGCAAGCGCCGGAGCTATTTTCCAAGTGAAAAGATACAAGGGTAAATTCCAAGGAGAAATGCATACACAAATGCCAACAGGCTGTCTTAGTGTATAATTTAAAGCTTGGTTATCAGTTTGGTGCGACTCTGCCGAAGTATGTAATATTGCGGTTGCAAAGAAGCGAATGTTACTAATTGCACGTGGAATATCGACACTTAGTGCAACTTGCAAAGGTTTACCATTGTCAATTGATTCAGCTAGTGCCAACTGTTCTAAGTCTCTTTCCATTAATTCAGCCAATTTCAACATCAATTGGGAACGTTCTTGAGCAGTTGTAATAAGCCATCCAGTTAATGCCTTTTTAGCCGCGTCAATTGCTATTTCAACATCTTCGTGATTGCTTTTTGTAATTAAACTATACACTTTTCCTGTTGCTGGATTTATATTATCCATCCAATTAGATGAAGTTGACGCTTGAAGTTTACCTCCAATATAGTTGGTTATTTTTTCCATTTCATTCAAAAGTAATGGTATTATTTTACTTCCCTTCCCTTCCAATTCACCTTTAATGGTAAAATTGAAAGAACAACAGTTGCAAAAACAAGAGTAGGGTAGGCCCATCTAAAGAAAAACCATTCCCCGACATAAAAATTTCTACGATAAAAATGCGCTGTTTTGAGGAGATAGTAATACTCCACAAATGGAATGAGCACCGCAATAAACCAGACTTTTAAAAGTAGAAAGTAAGGTAAAAACAACAAGGCAAATAAAATCAAAGTAAGTAGAAATCCTTTGATGCTTTTTAAGTGCGCAGATTTGGAAGACCACCTCATGCGTTGCATAAAATAAGATTTCCAGTTTGTTTCAGATTTTGTTATTACAAGCGCTTCATAATCGTGATTAAAAGCGACACACTTGGGGAATTTATTAAAGATTGCTCGCATCAATAACACATCATCACCAGAACTCTTATTGAGATGCGCTTCATATCCATTTACAGCATAAAACGCCTTTCTGGTAAACAATAAATTAGCACCTGAACTAATTATTGGAGCATTCAATTTTGCACTCAGTTTCGCAAGATGTAATAAAATTAGACTCTCAGTTTCTTGAAAAGATGTAATGAAATTGTTTGACTTTTCATTCAATACTGGACCAATAATAAATTGTTTTTCTTCTGAAACTTTTGCACGCATGCTTTCCGACCATTGCTCATTAAAAGTACAATCTGCATCTGTTGTAAGTATGAATGGCTCATTTCCAGAATGAATTCCTTTTTTTAATGCAGCCTTCTTTCCAATTCCATCTTCATTTTTAAGTTGAAGGAGTTCAAATTTTTCAGGCATTTTAGATTTTAAAGTATATCCATCTGTTGAATGATCATCAACTAAAGTGCACCTGTCATTCTTTCTTAATTGCTGAATTTCAAGATATGCTATAGTTTCCGTTATGTTTTGCTTTTCGTTTCTAAACGGCACAACTATTAACAAATCATTCTGCAAAAGAGTATTGGAATTAGTAGGCATTTCAATTGTTTGAGTTGTACATTTAGCAGGTGATTAAAGACAGAATAATTTTAGGCATCGATCCGGGCACGAATGTAATGGGTTTTGGATTAATACATGTAACAGGTAATAAAATTGCATTGCTAGAACTAGGTACATTGCACATGAATAAAATTGAAGATCATGGTACCAAATTGAAAATGATTTTCGATAAAGTTTTAGCGTTGATAGATCAATACCATCCAGATGAACTGGCTGCAGAAGCTCCTTTTTTCGGTAAAAATGTGCAGTCGATGTTAAAGTTGGGTAGGGCTCAAGGAGTTGCCTTAGCAGCAGCGTTGCATAGAAATATTCCTATTTTTGAATATTCTCCCCGAAAAATCAAGCAAAGTATTACAGGAAAAGGAGCTGCCTCAAAAGAACAAGTTGCAGCCATGGTGCAACTTTTGTTAAAAATTGAAGATGCAGATATGCCTAAATATTCAGATGCTACTGATGGAGTTGCTGCAGCATTGTGCCATTATTACCAATTAAAACCCGGACAATTTACCACAGCAAATAAGTCACAATCTGGTTGGAAATCTTTTGTAACTAATAATCCAACAAGAGTAAAGTCTTAATTTAATTTTGAAAGGATTGCTTGCTGAATAGATTCGAATTTTTCTTTAGTAAGTGAAAGTTTTGGTCTGGTAAAATTTAAATCGTCTGCACTATTAATAGGAACAAGATGAATATGTGCATGTGGAACTTCCAAACCAATAACTGCAATTCCAACTTTAGTGCAAGGAATGGCTGCCTTAATGGCTTTACCAATTTTCTGAGTGAATGCAAAAAGAGAAGTGTAAAGCTCAGGAGATAAATCGAGAATATTATCAATTTCTTTTTTAGGCACTATTAACGTATGGCCTTCCATGAGTGGAAAAACATCTAGAAATGCTAAGAAATCTTCTGTTTCTGCAATTTTATAGGAATCAATTTGTCCATCAATAATTTTAGAAAAGATAGAGGCCATTATCTACCAATTTCCATAATTTCTAATTTAACCTTACCAGAAGGAACGGTTGCTTCTACCTGATCTCCAACTTTTTTGCCTAACAATGCTTTGGCAATTGGAGAATTTACAGAGATTTTACCCGTTTTCATATCAGCTTCGTTTTCTGCAACTAACGTGTAAGACATAATTGCATTATTAAGCGTATTTTTTATTTTAACCTTTGATAGTATCAACACTTTACTGGCATCTAGTTTAGATTCATCAATAATTCTTGCATTGGCCACCATGCCTTCCATTTTTGATATCTTTAATTCTAAAAGCCCTTGCGCTTCTTTAGCTGCATCATATTCAGCATTCTCAGATAAGTCTCCTTTGTCTCGAGCTTCGGCAATTTGAGCTGATATAGAAGGTCGTTCCACGCTTTTTAATTGATAAAGTTCATGATGCAATCTTTTAAGCCCATCTTCAGTTAAATAAATTATAGATGACATATTGTGTTATTTAGAGGTAAATGAAAATAAAACGGAAAGACCCTTCCAATGTGAAGAGTCTTTCCGTTGAATGCAGCTAATTTATAAAAGCTAATTCGAAATTACAAGCACTATTTACAAATTGATGCGAGCACCAATTGAATGCACTCCAGAAAAAGGATTACTAGCTCTGTAAGAATAATCTAGAGAAAATGTTGTTCCTTTTTTATTCAATGGAGCTTCAAATGTAAAACCTGCAGTTGGGCCAGTTAAAGCGTTGGTTCTTGTAGTGGTAATATTTCCAACAGAGCTGTTACTAGGTGATTTCACTTCATAGCTGTAACCACCTCTTAGCATAAACATTTTATTGAAACTGTATTCTACACCACCTTGTAACTGATCTCTTGAAAAAGAGTTAGAAACAAAATTTGCTGCAACAGTTAATTTATGTTTTTCGTCTTTTGCTAAATCAAAAATATAAGCTCCACCGATGTTTAATAGAGATGGCATTTCAAAAGCCTCATTTCTTTGTTGTATTGTAAGAGAATTTCCGTTTGCGGGAACAATTCCTCTAAAAGACAAACCATCACCTTTGAAACTCATTCTTGGACCGACATTTCTCAAGGAAATACCAAATCTTAAATTTTCTTTTTTACCTGTTACGTACTGAATTCCAGCATCAAAACAAATTCCAGAAGATGTTAAATCGGCAATTCTTTGTGACACTGTTCTGAAAACAATTCCCCCATAAATACTATTAGAAAATTCTTTTGCATACGACAAACCTATATTGGTAAAAGTTGGACTGAAAGTACCTAAACCGCCTTCTGGTAAGTCAACCGTGGTGATTAATAAATCGCCAAAGTTCATTGACATTACGCTTAAGCCAATAGTTCCAGATTTATCTTTACCAACACCTTGAGTAATTCCAAAGGCATTAATGCTGATTCCAGCGCCACTTAACCAATTAGTATGAGAAAATATAATCTCTGTCTTTTTTGTAAATGCAGTACCGGCAACATTAAGAAATTGAGCTTCTAAGCCTTTTACCAACGAAGTATTGGCTCCTGCAAATCCAGAACTTCTTGCAAACGGATTAATCAGTAATTCGGTTGAACCAGCTTGGCCAATGCGATCTTCATTTCCTGCGTATCCAGCAAAACTTAATATTGTTAGTGCTGAAAATGCTAAAATTGATTTATAAAATTGTTTCATCTTTTTCTTTGATTATATTTATTAGAAGGAATCTAAGTCGATAGGACGCATAACGCCAAACCATTTTACTACTTTTTCACCTATTCCGTCTGCTTGAACATGAATGATATATACTCCGCTGGAGATTGTAATGTTTGATTGATTTTTTAAATCCCAATCCAAAGAAGTCTTTTCGCTGTCTTTGTTAAACGTCCTTACTAAAATACCGCCAGTGGTGTAGATATTAATTTTACATGTTTTCGGAAGATTGGTAATCTTAATGCGATTATCCAACTGTCCTGTTTCATAAGCAGAAAATGCATAATAAGGATTCGGTACAACATTTATTAAATCGAGCGCATTTTTCGCCAAGTCATTGTCTTCTCTTAATGGAGCTATTCCGCTCGTATTAAATCTGTAAATAGGGAAATTGTTATTTACAACAGAACCTCCATCAGCGGAATCAATTACGTTGTAGTATTTAACGTAAGGTCTTTGAACTCTAATTTTAATTTTCAAATCGTTTGTTAAGAAAGGCTGATTCGCAACACCTAAAGGAATACTCACCCAAGCACAAGCTTGAAAAATATTTCTAATAGCTGTAGCTGTTGGTGCCGTTGCGAATCTATTGCGAATAAATGTACCTTCATCATATCTAGGCATTTGATCAACTGCATTTCCAGTATGGTTGAAAACATATATAAAATGCTTACCTCCTAAATAGGTTTGCAATAATCCATTATCAAAATCAATGGTTCTAGAAGAAGGATTAAAAATCATATCACGACCGTTATCTTCAGTTAGTCGAGAAGATTCACCAAAGGCAATGTTTAATCTTTCTCCTGTTTCTACATTAATAGCATAACCAGGGAACCAGCCCATTCCTAAACCATCGCCATCGGGTTGACCATTTTTACCAACCGAGGCAGAAGCACGCAAATTTAATTTATTCGCTCCTCCAACACTAAAATCATTGTCGTCTGTGGTTTCAAAAACTGGACAACGAGACCATTTTGATTGATCGGGTGTAAATACTACATCAATGCCTGGGATTTTTTTCAGATTTGTGAGTGTTTGAATATTTGCAGAAGTAGTGTAACTAGGTCCATCTGCAAAACGCGACACCAAAGGATATGGAGCCCAAGTTCCACCCAATACTTTTTCAAAAGAGCTACCGTCATCAAGACCTGGATAATCATTCCAAGTTCCTGAAGGCAATACTGTGTTTGGAAATTCTGCAACTCCTGCTCTAATCCAATTCCGTGGCTCTTCAGAACCTTCAGCATCTGCTAAAAATGTTAACCATCTTTTAGTATTATCTTGGAAAGCAGAACTTGCTGTAATGAAACCATTTCCTGAAGTAGGAGAATCCCCTGGGCCAGTAACTTGGCCAACTGTTACAGAAAAGCCAAAGTCGCTAACAACCTCTTCTGTAGCGTTTCCTATTCCGAAATTAGAACGATAAACTACATCACCGAATCTTAATTGCCATTTGCTTGTATCTGCTAAACCCTCAAATTTAAATTCGAAGTCGCCTAATGGAATTTTTAATGGATCAATAACTTTAACATTAATAGGAGCTCTGTTTTTTTGATACACTATTTCTTTTGCCCAATAAGGAGGAGCTAAAATTTTGGAAACTGTTTCATCTGATAAATCCACGTTATTTCCACCATTACCAAAACCCTCAATTCTAGTCATTATCGGTTATCTCCATAATCTGATTGTACACTCATGCCATTTTGTTCTGGTGAATTTATATGAGGAATGCCAGTGTAAACCTGAATTGAAGAAGCTCCATAAGTTCTCCTTCCAGCTAAAAATGGACTAGCAAAGTCCGAAGGTGTGCCTTGCGAAACAGAGTAAGATAAGGCTAAATAATAATATTGTTTGTGATTTACTAACTTATTATTCCCTGTTGCAAATGCATCAGTAGTAATATTTAAAGAATTACGGATTCCTTTGTTCGCTCCATTTACTTCTTCAACTGGAATATCTGCATTTAAGTTTAAATCAAACGTTTTATTAATCAATTGAGAAATTGTATCATTAATATCACATTGAAACACTAATCTTGCAAGGTTAGGGTCTTTTAAATCTCCCACACTAACATTTTGTGACTTTAATTGATAAAGTAAGTAACCTTGGAAATTATAAGCAACATCACCCAAACCAGGTATAGTTGTTATTTCTGAGTATTGAGTAACTTTATCATTTAAAGTAGATTCGAAATTAAGAATCAACTCTTTATCAAGTTCAACAATATTTACAACTGGAGCATCAGGACCATTGATAATACCAAAACAATTATCGAATAATGCTTGTGCATCATCATCAGCCATTTTTACCAATTCAACAGAAGCCAATTGACCACCAGAGCTAGCTCTAGCCCAAACAGCGCCAATTGTTACCGTATTAACAGCGCCGGCTTCAAGCGTTATTGGTCCAGCAGATTGCACAAATCTTCTATCGCCTGGCTCATTACCTACCGTTTCTTCGCTCCATGGTGCTTGGGGTAAACAAGTTGTGTTTCCATTTGCAATTTGACCAATACCGAGAGGGTCAGTTGCTCCAGGAAACATGAAATTAGTGGCTTGTCCTGAACCGTAGCCATCACCTCCGTAAACCATTGGTGTTCCATCTTTCCAACGCCCTCTTAAATAATTGTAAATGTGTAAATAATTATCAGGATTTCCTCTTAAGTCACTTGTGTTATTGTAATAAACAAATTTAGACATTCCGATACGCTCATTGTCAATAATTGTATCTCCAAAACCTAATCCATTGTATGCTTTAGGTTCTAAACAAGGGTCTGAAGTATTATCTGTAGAATCAGCATCCATGAAAGGACCTTCAAAGAAGTCAATTCCAAAAGCAGGTGGATTTAATCCATAACCATTAGCTGTTTCATCGTCTGCATCACCATTAAAAGCGATACCTAAACCTCGCCCAACGTCACAACCAACATAATCGTCAATGTAATTTCCAATATCTGAATCTGTCCAAACACCAACATAAGTTTCATTTACTGCAATATCAGAACGGTTAATGATTTCATAATTGTAGAACGTCATGTTGTTTAATGAGTTATTAGTTGCAAAGGCAAACGCTTGCGCTCTAATCTCTACACCCAACGGGAACCCTCCAAATTCAGAGTGAACATTTCCTTTGTCATTGAAAACCCACCAAATAGTTTGATCTCCGAATAATTTCGCATTACAACCTAAGTCTCCCGTAACATCATAACCTGGATAATCTCCATTTTCTGGATTGTAAATTCCATCATCATCAACATCTACATAGGGAGCTACTTGAGTTGCAAATCCAGCGAATTCATCTCCACCGTTTACAATTCCATTACCTGGCCAAGTTTGAATAACTTCTGATGGAGCAAGACCTCCGAGTACAAAATCTTCAACTTCTCTTCTTGTAATTTTCCAATGCTGATCGTAAGCCAAACAAACGTCAGCAGTTACAGAAGCATCTGCAATTTTTAATGGGCCTGGCCAAAAATCGTTACCACTTTGGCGATAAGTCATAGCCGCAACTTTCAAACTGCCTCCATCATCTACACCACCAATCCAGAGTGAACCTGCAAAAGAAGAATGCCTTCTTGTTTCGGTACTACCAGTTGCTATCTTAGGAATTTCATACCGGGGATTGCTATTTAAATCCCACCACATATCACCTGAAGTAAATATTGTAGTTCTTACGTTATTTATGTCCAAATCTGTTCTTCCTGCACCTGGTTTGCAAGATGCTGCAACTTTTGCGTTGCTACCGTTAGGATTGGAAGCAATCTTGCCTCCATTTTTGCCTATAATTTCTCTCGCATCAACAGACATATTGATGACTAAGAGTGAAATTGCTATAATTCGAGTTTTCATAGTTAAGTCGGAATTAAAGTTCGATTATATTAAAAGTTTAAAATAGCACCAATACGAATGATTCTCGGACGGGCAAAATTATCTGGATTGTTAATTTTTGCTGCATACAACTGAGCAAAAGAAACAGGATCCAATTGTTGTTGAATATTTTGTAAAGAAGTTAATGCTGTTAAATAACCATCATCATTAGGATTTCCTGTTGCACGGTAAACGTTTACAATATTTAGGTTATTCAATAAGTTTTGTACTAAAACATATACTTGCAGGTCAGCAGTTTTTCTTTCGTCGCCTTCTTTCTTCTTACCATATTTTAAAGTAATGCTTCTATCTAATCGCGCGTTTAGTCTAAACTGAAAAGGTAAGCGAGACCCGTTTAATGAACCCTTTAACTGCGGTCTTCCAGCGTTTCCGAATGAGCCATCTTGCGTAAATACTGATGACGCAGAGTATGGAGTACCTGAATTTGCAATCATCACCAAGTTTAATCCTGTATTTTGAAGAATGTTTTTCCCTTTAATTCTAGGACCGTTATAGTATTTTCCTTCACCATAACGGTAATCGAATGTTGTTTGAATTTGGTGACGTGTATCAAAACTCAAAGGTATAGTTGTTCTTAAGTTAGGTTGCCCAGACTGCAACAAATTGAATGCTCCTGTAGAACTTGAACCAGTACCATCTGCAAATTGTAAGGTGTAATTTGCTGTTAGACGTATATTACCAGTTCTTCTTAAATCATAAGCTAAAGACAAACCTTTTACTGTTCCAAAGTCAATATTACCCATTGTTGTGTAAGTAACTGGCCATGCAAAATTTACAGGAATAACTTGAATTAAATTTCTCATTTCACGGTAAAAAGCACTTATTGTTAAAGCAGAACTCTGATTTAAAGCTTGTTTAAAACCAACTTCATAATCAATAGTTCTTTGTGGTTTTAAATCTGGATTATTTACAATGTTACCAATGCTATTTGCCAAGAAAAAGTAATCTAAGGGATCTAATCTATTTCTTTCTGTTGGTCTTTGCGTTAAGACATCATAGTGAGCAAAGAATTGAGAAACATCAGATATTGGGAACTGGAAAGCTATTCTAGGCATTAAATTAACTTGGGGTTTGTAATCTCTAAAAGCTCCAGCTGAAAAAGGATCCGTATTGTTTGGATCTAATAATGCTGGAGTAGCACGGCCTTCAGAATTTGCTTGGGCAATAACATTTGGATCAGCCACTTCTTGTCCTGATGCATTGTACCATCTGTTACCGTTTCTGTAACCTGCTATGTTAGATGCATCGGAAAGACTTGTATTTTTCTTGTCTTTTACGTAAACTACATAATCATCACCTATATTTTCAGGTCTAGCATTATTTCCAGAGTAATTAAATTCTCTTGCTTTTCTCGTTTCTTGCAAGCTAAAAGGATCTGCCAATACACTTTGATTTGCATCAAAACGGTCTACACGAAGCCCAACGTTAAAGATTAAATCTCTAAAGGCAAATTTATCTTGGATATAAGCAGACATATATATAGGAGTATAAGCTCCAATTTCTCGTTTGAAATTTCCATTTTCATCTTTTGCATTTAGGAAATTATCTAGTGACTTTCTTCCTTTAATTTTATTACCTAAATAATCATAACCATTGTAGCTAACGAATGTATTACCGCTACCTCCATTAAATAATTCATCAACAGAAAACATATTTAAATTAAATGTCTCAGGCGATAAATTATCAACATCAATCCAGTCTGTTCCTGTTGCCGCAAGGCCTAATTGTTTTCTTAGGTTTCTACTAAAAAAAGATTCTGAGCTACCATTGTATAGTCTATTGTACATAATGGTATCGCTGAATGAGCCATTAGGATTTAATTGCGGCATTGGATTTAACAAATCTAATTCTTCAATGTGTCGGTTAGCTAATAAGCGCATTTGTGTCCATAAACCAGATAAATTTTGTGCAGTGTAACCTCTATCTGTTCTTTGCTCATACTCAAAGCCAATTCCAATTTCATGGCCTTTAATATCAAGAGAAAGGTTACCAACTAAACGGATTTGGTCATTTTGTACTTTTTGTGTGAAATCTGCAACATTACCAGGTGCTTCATAAAGGGCATAAATTGAAGGAGCTGTTCCACCATTTAATAATCCTCCACCTTGAATAACGTCTACAAGATCAGTGAAATACCCTTCCCTTACTCCATTCGCCAACCCATAATGATCTGAAGTGTAATTTGCTAAAAGCGGATTGATTTCAGCTCTTTCGAACGTAAATAGAGTATCTCTAAAGCCACCTAATTTAACTCCGAAGTAGGGAATGCCATTTAAAGAATCCACTCCGAATGTATAGAAAGGAGCTTTGTAAGTTTTAAATTTACCTACATAACCATAGTCAAAAAGTCTGCCTTGGTGTAAATCACTCTCTCTTTTTATGTTGGTTCTTGAAAAGTCAGCTTGTATATTATAAAATACATTTTTAATGTTTGAAGCAGATTTTTCATCAGCATTGTTGCTACCTATTCTTTGCGTGAATTTCGCGTAAACACGATATGTATCATCTATTCTTCTGATGTTATTATCGGTATTAAACATGTTTCTATTCAATGAGTATTCCATTCTGTTAAAATAATCCCAAGTACCGCCAATAGTGAACGTAGAAGCGTCATTTAATTTAAAATCGATTTTACCTGAAATACTAACTCTATTTGACTCGAAGTTTTGTTTTTTCCTAGTAGTGTCAAAATCTGTAGCCCTTATATAACGAGCATTTTGAACTGATCCAATACCAAGAGGTCCAACCCTTAATGGATTCGCTGATATTTCGTCTAATCTCTCTTTATTAACAGAAATATTTCCTATTGCAGAAGGGTCTCTGTCTGCCTCCCTGTTTAATTCTGTTGCTAGAAAAAATCCTATGAATGGTTTTTTAGTGCCATCAGCTAATTTTTTGGTAGCAATTGGACCCGTAAGGTTGAATCCTAGCAAGCTATAGCCGAAACCATCTACAGATCTTACTAATTCTAAACCACCATTATAAGTTTGCGAGGGACCTCTTGTTGTAATGCTAATAACACCGCCAGTTAAATCTCCATACATTGCAGGTACTCCACCAGTTATAATTTGAATTTGCTCAATACCTTGTTGTGGAATATTAGTAGAACCTCTCACTTTAATACCATCTATAAAATAGAAAGTAGCATCGTCTCTAGAACCACGCATGTTAACAGCATCGCCTTCGTCTACTTGAGTAACACCTGCAGTAGTAGCCGCAACAGATTGAATGTTACGCGTAGGTAGAGCATAAATTTCTTCTTTGGTTACTGTTTTTCCTTGGTAGTCATCTATAAGAGGAACGTCATATTCCACTACTTCGAAGGTTTTAATTTCAACTATTGAAGATTCTAATTTCACATCAACAGTAGTTATTTTACCAGCAGATACAATAACACCAGTTGTTTTAATTGGCTTGTAACCAACATAACTTGTTTTAACGTCGTATGAACCTGGATCTAAGGGCTTTACAATGTATTCTCCGTTGATATTTGATTGTCCGCTACCAACCTGGTTCCCTCCTGATTCCACTACCACATTGGCAAATGGAATTAGTTCTCCTGTTTTGGAATCTTTTATTACTCCTTTTAAAGTACCTGCTCCAGATTGAGCGAGGGCACTTGCGGAAAGTGAGATAATTGCGATGAATGAAAGGTAAAAATTTCTTCCCATGCTTCTAAGTTTAATTATATGTAAAGGTCATTTTTCAAGTCGGCTAAGATATAAATAGATAGTCATCTTCATTAAAAATTGTTAAAATTTAGGTAACCCTCTATTCATCAATTATTTTCAATTAGAAAATGTATTAAAGAATCCTATAAATCAGTAAAGTGGTTACTTCAAAATCAGCAATAATTTGTTAATAATCATCCATTTTTTCTTCACAACAAAGATGAGTTCTTCTTCAAAATATAACAAAAACATAATATTGGTTTTGTCGCTTTAAATTATTCTAGTTTCCCAAAATGAAGTTGAAAGTATTATCTTCTCTTTTTGCGATTTAGCCTATCCGAATTCTTCTTTGCTTTTTTCATCCGTTTTTTTGTAGCCTTATCTTGAATCGATAAATGTCTGTTTTTCAATTCCTTTTCTGCTTTCCTTTGCTTCTTTATCTGGATTTCTTTTTTCTTTTTTAACTCTTTTTTTTGATCTTTTCTCGAGTTAGGTTTTACTTGGGCTTGCATATTCTCAATAGTAAAAACTAACATCAACATTAGTAAGAATCGAATTATTTTTTTATTCATCTTTGTATAATTGTATAAATGTTAAAAGAAGCAACTTCAAACTTCTGCAACAACAAATATATTTATGTATTCGTTATTCTGTGATGCAAATTAGAAACACATTAATTTTAACCTTTATTTTACTTGTTGTTGCAAGTTGTAAAAAGGAAAATCAAAATCAACTATTAGGCATTCCTTATGTAAATGTAGACCAATATGTACTTTTAAATTTACCTTCTAATATTGGTTTAAATTCTGTTGGTGGCTGGGCATATTTAGCAGCAGGTTCGAGAGGAATTGTAATTTACCACAGAACATTTGATGAATATGTTGCATTCGATAGACATTGTACATGGCAAACAGAACAAGCTTGCGGACAAGTTTCAATAGATACTACAACAAATGTATTCTTAAATTGTGCTTGTTGCACTTCAAAATTCTCATTAATAGATGGAAGTACCATTAATGGACCATCAACGCGTGGTTTGTTGCAATACAGAGCCCAATTAAGCAATCAGTTTACCTTGCATGTGTACAATTAAAAAAGCCTTGTAAACTTAATTACAAGGCTTTCGATTGCTATTTTTAATAGACTATTAATATCTGTAGTATTCTGGTTTGAATGGACCCTTTGGTTCAACACCAATGTATTCCGCTTGGTCAGTATTTAATACATCTAATTCAACACCAATTTTAGCTAAATGCAAACGCGCAACTTTTTCATCTAAAAACTTCGGCAAGGTATACACTTGTTTTTCGTAAGCTGCTGTATTTGTCCACAATTCTAATTGAGCAAGAACTTGATTGGTGAAAGAAGCTGACATAACAAATGAAGGATGTCCTGTACCACAGCCTAGATTTACCAAGCGACCTTCCGCCAAAACAATGATTTCTTTACCATCTATATTATATAGGTCAACTTGAGGTTTGATGGTATCTTTTGTATGACCATAAGCTCCATTCAACCAAGCCATATCAATTTCAGTATCAAAATGTCCGATATTACAAACGATAGCTTTGTCTTTTAATAAACGGAAATGACGTTCGGCAACAATATTCATGTTACCAGTTGCAGTAACAATGATGTCTGCTTCTTTAATAGCAGTTTCCATTTTCTTCACTTCAAAGCCTTCCATTGCTGCTTGTAAAGCACAAATAGGATCGATTTCAGTAACAATAACGCGAACACCAGCATTCTTTAATGAATCTGCAGAACCTTTTCCAACATCACCATAACCAGCAACAACTGCCACTTTTCCTGCCATCATTACATCAGTAGCGCGACGAATGGCGTCAACTAAAGATTCACGACAACCGTATTTATTGTCGAATTTGGATTTTGTAACAGAATCGTTAATGTTAATCGCAGGAACTAATAAAGTACCTTTTTTCATACGCTCATATAAGCGATGTACACCAGTTGTTGTTTCTTCAGAAAGTCCACGAATTCCTTCAGCTAATTCTGGGTATTTATCAAATACTAGATTTGTTAAATCTCCACCATCATCCAAAATCATATTCAAAGGTTGACGTTCTGGGCCAAAGAATAAAGTTTGTTCGATGCACCAATCGAATTCTTCAGCAGTCATACCTTTCCAAGCGTAAACAGGAACACCTGCTGCTGCAATTGCTGCTGCTGCATGATCTTGGGTACTGAAAATGTTACAAGAAGACCAAGTAACATCGGCTCCTAAAACTACCAATGTTTCAATTAATACAGCAGTTTGAATTGTCATGTGTAAACAACCTGCAACGCGCGCTCCTTTTAAAGGTTTGCTAGCTCCAAATTCTTCACGTAATGCCATTAATCCTGGCATTTCAGCCTCTGCTAAGCGAATTTCTTTTCTTCCCCATTCAGCGAGTGAAATGTCTTTTACTTTGTATGGGATGTATGTATCCACAGCTACGTTGTTTTCCATTGTTTTTCGTTAATGTTTTTTTTGCGGGTGCAAATATATAACATTTGTTTCGGTATTAACCAAGAGAGGTTGAAATCTTTCTCAACCTTATTACAAAATTAGTGTTCATTGCAATCATCTTTACACCGAAATGAATGTCGCTCTAGTCAAATTGTCAGTGTTTTTTATTGGCATAATTGATGAAAATCGCATCAAAAAAAAACGTTTATTTACACCAACCCTTAATAATTATGTTCAATAACGAAGAATTTAAAAAATACGCTGTAAAACATCGTGGCATTAGCTCAGCAACATTGCACAACTACACTTCTGTAACGGCAGATTATATCTCACCTACAATTATAGAAGAACGTCAATTAAATGTTGCTCAAATGGATGTTTTCTCTAGATTAATGATGGATCGCATTATTTTTCTTGGAGTAGGAATTAACGATTATGTTGCAAATATTGTACAAGCACAATTACTTTTCTTAGAAAGTGTGGATGCAAAAAAAGACATTCAAATTTACATGAATACTCCAGGAGGTTCTGTTTACGCGGGTTTAGGAATTTATGATACTATGCAAATCATTGCTCCGGATGTTGCAACGATTTGCACAGGAATGGCAGCTTCCATGGGAGCCGTATTATTATGTGCCGGCGCACCTAAAAAACGAACTGCTTTGAAACATGCTAGAGTTATGATTCACCAACCAATGGGTGGAGCTCAAGGACAAGCATCAGACATCGAAATTACTGCACGTGAAATTCAAAAATTGAAGAAAGAACTTTACGATATTATTGCTTCACACAGCGGTCAACCTTATGATAGAGTTGAAAAAGATAGCGACCGTGACTATTGGATGACATCTGAAGAAGCAAAAGAATATGGCATGATTGACGAAATTCTCACAAGAAAAAAATAACAACTCATGGAGCGAATTAAAGAAAAGTGTTCTTTTTGTGGTAGAAGTAAAAAGGAAACAGCAATTTTAATTGCTGGTTTGGATGCTTTTATATGCGATATGTGTGTAACACAAGCAAATCAAATTGTAAGTGAAGAACTAGCAGAACGAGGCACAGGAGCAACAAAGCAAGAACTTAATTTGTTGAAACCACTTGAAATAAAGATTCATCTCGATGAATATGTAATTGGTCAAGATGAAGCAAAAAAGGTGCTTTGCGTTGCTGTTTACAATCATTACAAAAGATTGTCTCAAAAAACTTTCAAAAAAGAGGATGATACTGAAATAGAAAAATCGAACATTATTTTGGTAGGAGAAACAGGAACGGGTAAAACATTATTGGCCAAAACTATTTCTAAGATACTCAATGTTCCTTTTTGCATTGCTGATGCAACTGTGCTAACCGAAGCAGGTTATGTAGGAGAAGATGTAGAAAGCATTTTAGCAAGATTACTGCAAGCCGCCGATTATAATGTTGAAGCCGCCCAACGTGGAATTGTATTTATTGATGAAGTGGATAAAATTGCAAGAAAAAGTGATAATCCATCCATTACAAGAGACGTTTCTGGAGAAGGTGTTCAGCAAGGTTTATTGAAATTATTAGAAGGAGCAACAGTGAATGTTCCTCCACAAGGTGGTAGAAAACACCCAGAGCAAAAAATGGTTTCTATTGATACACGCAACATCTTATTTATTTGTGGAGGCGCATTCGATGGCATAGACAAGAAAATTGCCAGAAGAATGCAAAGTCAAACAATGGGGTACACCGCCGCAAAAGAACTTGATGCAATTGATAAGGATAATTATTTAAAATATATTTCTCCTGTTGATTTAAAGAGTTTTGGACTTATTCCAGAATTGATTGGTCGTTTACCAGTATTGAGTCATTTAGATCCATTAGATGCTGATGCCCTAAAACGAATTTTAAGTGAGCCTAAAAATTCATTAATCAAACAATATCAAAAGTTATTTTTAATGGATAATGTAACGTTGAAGTTTGAGTCTGAAGCTATCGATTTTATTGTTGAAAAAGCATTAGAATTTAAATTAGGTGCTAGAGGTTTAAGATCAATTTGTGAAGCAATTATGACAGATTTAATGTTTGATATTCCTTCTGATAAGGAAATAAAAGCAGTAAGCATTTCTTTAGAATTTGCAAAAAGTAAATTCGATAAGTTGAAGTTATCTCAGCTAAAAGCTGCTTAAAGGTAATCTAAATATAATGTTATAAAGCGGTCCCTAAAAAGGCCGCTTTTTTTGTTATTTCAATTCACAACTATTTTTCACATTAATTTATTAAAGTTAAATCTTACATCAATTTTTCTTCACATTCAACAACCAAAATTAAGTCTATTCTTTCTTTTGACTAAGGTTACCAATGCTTTTAAGGGTGACTCTATAAACTTTGAGAAAGTATTAAAGTTAGAAATCACATCACATTTCATAATAAATCAATAAGGTTAAGCATTACAGCGTTTTGTGCCGAAACAAAAATAGGTTGAAATAAGTATTATACCTCAAAATATATGGAAAGAAATCTACCAATTTCTCTTTCTTAAAAAGAGGTAAGAATGAAAATAGCAATAATAGGTTCAGCAGGAATTCCGGCACGTTACGGTGGTTTTGAAACCATGGCGCATCATTTAGCTACACGTTTTTCTGTAGAACATGAAGTACATGTTTATTGTAGCAATAAAATTTATAAAAAAGAAGAACGTACCGGTAAATATGAAGATGTAATTTTACACCACGTTCCTTTAAATGCCAATGGAATATGCAGCATTCCCTATGATTTGTATTGTATTCTGCATGCTTTAATTTATGCTGACACTTTAATTGTGTTAGGAGTTTCTGGAGCAATGTTTTTACCGTTAGTTAGATTATTTCCTCAGAAACAAATTATAACAAGTGTAGATGGTTTGGAATGGAAACGTAACAAATGGTCGAAACCAACTCGGTTGATGTTGAAATTCTTTGAACGGATGGCGGTAAAATTCTCACATCATATAATTGCAGACAATTTAGCTATTCAAGAATATATTGAAGCTGAGTATGGCGTGAATGCAGAACTTATTGAATACGGTGCAGACCATGTTCAACGCGTTTTGCCATCGCCCGTAGAATTTGTGGCATATCCATTTTTAAAAGAACAATACGCTTTTACTGTGTGCAGAATTGAGCCTGAAAATAACATACATGTAATACTCGATGCATTTACTCAATTACGTCTACCACTAATAATTGTAGGAAACTGGAATGCGAGTGAATATGGAAAGCAACTCAAAAGCAACTACAGTAAATATGAAAACATTCAACTCTTAAATCCAATATACCAGCAAAGAGCACTTGATGTTATACGTTCTAATGCCTACTTATATATGCACGGACACAGTGCTGGCGGAACAAATCCATCTTTAATAGAAGCCATGCATTTGAATTTGCCTGTTTTTGCCTTTGATGTTAGTTTTAACAGAGCTACAACTGAGAATGCTGCTTTTTATTTTTCAGATGCAGAAACCTTGGCAAGTTTAATACAACTTACCAATACTGCAGATATTCAAAACAATAGAGCTCAAATGCTAAGTATCGCTATGCGCCGCTATAATTGGAGTCGTATTGCAAATAAATTTAATGCCTTGTTTCAACCAGAATTCGAGACAATTCCAGCACAAACAGAAACTGCAATTACTTGGGAACCTTCTAAACAAACTGCAGCCTAAAATGGGAACTATTTCTTTATATCCTTTACATTTTTTCACAGAAATCGAAGCTATGACACTATTTCTACTCTCTATACTTGTCTTTTTATTGGTTTACAAAACCATGCCTTTAATGGTGAGGTTTGCCATGAAGTTTAAGTTGTATGATATTCCTACTGCACGTAAAATACATACCACGCCTATACCTCGATTGGGCGGAATAATAATTTCTCTATTTTTCTTATTAGGAATTTTTGCATTTAATCTTTTTGAACATACAAAAGGTTTTCAACTATTTATAACAGGAGCTTTACTTATCATTATAACCGGCATTATTGACGATTTAGTTGAGCTTTCTGCGAGCTTTAAATTTACGGTTCAAGGTCTCGTTGCCTACATTATGGTAATTAATGGACTTGTAGTTCCAATTCCCGATGAATTATTGAGTTTATTAGGTGGTTACGAATTTATAATTCCAGTAATTTCATTTTTATTTATTGTAGGAGTTATAAATGCAATGAATTTAATTGATGGTGTGAACGGGCTTGCAAGTGGAATGGGACTGATTAACTTTTTCTTTTTTGCAGTATTAGCGATTCACACACATAATTCTTTAGTTTTGGGAATTAGTATTTTAATATTGGCAAGTTTGGCAGGATTTATTCCTCATAATTTTCCTAAAGCAAGTATTTTTTTGGGAGATGCAGGTTCTTTATTAATTGGTTACATAACTGTTTATTGCGGCTTAGACTTAATTCAAGGTGCTTCAAAAATTTATGCATTGGGTAATTTCTTCCAAATCGATTTGATTCTACTCTCGTGTATGCTCTTACCATTGTTTGATGAATTTAGACTTTTTGCAGAACGAATGATTAAAGGAAATTCTCCTTTCAGGGCAGATACAAATCACATTCATCATCTTATTTTAAAAACTAATTTTTCTGCTCAAAGAACCACGGAGCTATTACTTACCAGTCATGTTTGGATAATAATGGCTTCCATAGGTTTTCAATTATTTTTTTCGAAATTCATTGTTTTTCTGCTTTTATGTATCGTGAGTATTATTTATCTAAATGCCCATTTTTTTAGATATGTAAAAACATTAAACGAAGCATATAAGAATGCAAAGGAAACCCTCAACAACATTCAATTAGATAATAAATAAACTTTATGAAATCTATTGTTTCAATAATAACCACAGATTCTTCTATATTTCAAAATGTGTCTAAACTAATTCTACAAGTTTCAGAAGATGAATACCTTCCCTTACAAGTAGAACCCGAAAATTCTTCTTCCATAAATCCGGCAACAACCAAAATAATAGTTTTTGTATTTGAGCAATGGAATGAAATATCGGCGCAACTTTTATTTAAATATAAATCATTGTTCCCAACTATTAAATCCATTTGTATCTTCGAAAAATCGGCAAGTAATTTTCCCGAATTTGGTAATAAATTAAAATCAAGTAACCCCATTTATTTAGATCAGGTTAATTTTAACTACCAATTTATGAATGCAATTCTAAATCTTATAGAATTAACCGAAACAGAAGAAAAGACCATTGAAATTGCAACTGAATTAGAAGCAACAAGAACCAAAATAAAATATTATGCGCTCACTACTTTAACAATTTTGGTAATAATACTTATTTTAAATGTTTTCATTCATTAAAGGTCTCCTTTAGTTAAAAATCCTTTTTATTATATAAAATTTCAAACACCAACAACCAATCACAGCCTGTAACATTATATAATGTTGCAGGCTTTTTTTAGTGTTAAATCCCCTCACCACATATTATTTATAGTTATTTTATAAAATATTGCCATTAATTTGCTCTTATTTATTTTTTGAATGTTATGAGAGTTACTTTAATAGGATGTGGCAACATGGG
>Ga0105049_10003039_pt1 | contig 19883 bp, 17 predicted proteins | sample MAT06_FD_78087 | JGI IMG/M metagenome (GOLD analysis project Ga0105049, IMG submission 78087) | Freshwater microbial communities from Lake Fryxell liftoff mats and glacier meltwater in Antarctica - MAT-06 | ecosystem: Environmental > Aquatic > Freshwater > Ice > Liftoff microbial mat | place...
AGCGTTGAGGCGTTCTTCGGAATGCTATCAAAATCGCGTTGTGAGAGTTTCAGCTCTGTAGAAAAATTAGACGTCCAGTCAGCAAACCATTGAGCAACTTTGGTTTCAATGGTATTTCCCTGCACCCACCAATGCGAATTAAGGGAGATTGAGCGCACACCAAAACCAGCAAAAACGGGGGTTTTTTCTTCGGTCTTGTTATAACGGAAGCTGGCGCGATGTGAATCGTTAATATTCCAATCAAGTTTAACCAACGCGTCTTTAACATCCGTTTCAACACCACTTGGCACATCTGTAGCGCCGATGTTGATGTTGTAACGTGAGGTCGCAATTGCTTGTGCGCTGGCGATTGCTGACGGCGTGATGCCGACGTTAGTTAAGCTGCTACCAAGCGGGCCAAAATCCGGTGACGTAATTGAGCTTTTTAACTCTTCATAGCTCACAAAGAAAAATAACTTGTCTTTAATAATCGGGCCACCAAGAGTAAAACCTTTAGTGGTTTGCTCAAACGGAGGCGGTGGCGAAAATGTGCCGGTTGTACGATTTACGCGATCACCCGCGAGCTTTTCATCGCGCGTTACTAAATAGATGCTGCCTTTGAATTTATTCGTACCCGATTTAGTAACCGCATTGATGTTTGCGCCGGTGTAGCCTTTTTGCGTCACATCGTAGTTGGAGATATTGACCTGCACTGACTGAATCGCGTCAATGGAGATAGGCTGTTTAGCCGTTGGCAGCCCGTTAGCCGCCAAACCAAAGGTGTCATTGATGGACACGCCATCAACGGTGATCGAATTAAATCGTGTGTTTTGTCCGCCAGCGGAAATCTCACCACGCTCTTTGTCGGTCTGCGACAAACGCGGGTCGATACGCGCATAGTCTTGCAAATTGCGGCCAATGGAGGCGAGTGAATCGAGCTGCTCACGACCAATGTTGGTGCCCGCCCCCATCGCGGATTTGCTAAACATGTCAGACACAGCCGTTGCCGAAACTTCAATTCTCTCTACGTTGCTAGCCTTGGCCTGACCAAGCTTCGCGTCAATGGTAGCCGTCTCCGCCAAAATTAGAAACACGTTTTCACGTTTTTCAGTCACGCCATCTTTCGTGACCGTAATGGTATACGGCCCGCCCACGCGTAAGCCACGTGCCGAGTAGCGACCATCAGCATCGGTGGTCAAATTGGTCACAGAGCCAGACTCGACGTGAACAATCCTAACTGCCGCACCTGAAACAGACTTGCCGTCTGTTGCGGTAATGCGTCCACCAACGGCGGACGTTGTATTTTGTGCGAATGCAGGTGCTGCGCCCACGGCTAATGCCACGCAAAAAGCGATTTTGGTCAGTCGCATACGATGTTGGTTGTTCATGTGATGTAGCCTCTGTTAAGGTCGTAATAGAAATGCTGGAATTGTGGGATGGCAGAATGTGACGAATCGTTGATTGCTCAGATGAGGTTAAGTTGACAATTCATCTGTGGAAGGTTTGCGGTGATCTAGTCAGTTCGAAATGTTTTTAGTGTGGTTTCGTTAGTTAAGATTAGGTGTGTTGCGGCGCATCAAAATAGAGCGTCATTACAGCGCGAGATTATGACGGATTCATGACGGCAATGGAATCAAAGACTTAGCGCGTTTGCGTACGGGAATCGTGGACTTCAAACAAGTCAATGTGTTCCGGCATTATCTTAAGGTTTTGCTTTAAGTGCGCGGATGATACAGTCTAAAAATCAGCGGATTAACATTACTTTTGTGTTGTGCAAACGCAACAATTTTAATCGCGGCGAGATCGGTTCGAGTAGGGTGCGACGGACTCATCCTTTCGGCTTAATGCCTCATGTGCAAACAACGGGTGCAGCCTAGGGGTAATAAATTTATTGCTGTTACCCGGACCGAGTACCAAGCCCGCTCGACTAATTGATGCGCTTAATGCGTTGCCCAGTCGGCGGCGGCATGTAAGGCTGATTGATGGTTGACTTAGCGAGGAATATTGTCAGCGCTTCTAGATCCAGCACGCTCACCTGCCGCTCGGTGCCTTCCGCCATCACCGTTAGCCCTTCACTGCCACCCGCGATATAGCTATTGGCGGCAACACGATATTGCAGGTCAGGCTGTATCGGGCGTCCATTGAGCTTTATCGATTCCGCGACTACCCTTGAGCCACGTGGCTTTTGCGAGTCCCATGTAAAGCTAAAGCCAGCCGAAACGCCAAGAAGGCTCGCCCGCTCACCAAATCGAGAGGCAAGCTGTTGCTCAAGCAAAAGCTTAATTTGTGCGCCGGTTAAATTCATGATGATCAAATCATTTTGAAACGGCTGCGTCTTGAACAGCGTGCCGTACGATACGCCGCCATCCGCATTCGGGATAATCGGCGCGCGCAAGCTGCCGGGGTTATTAAACGCAATTACCGCCCCGCCTTTATCGGGGCTGGAAGTGGCAAACAAATGCGCGTCGGCGATAAGATTGCCTAAGGTCGATTCTCCCGCCGCATTGGTCACCTGCGTTATCTCCTGTTTCATGTAGGCCACTACGCGATTCTCAAGCGGCTCGGATAATTTTGCATATTGTTCAACAAGTGCCGTTAACGCAGTTGCTTTAGGGCCATCAGGGCTAACAATAATATTTTTTGCATTTTTCGCAATAACTTTTTTCGTTTTCTTATCCAGCGTAATATCGATTTCAGTCACCAGCGTTCCATAGCTACCCGCGCTCGTAATAAGCCGACCAGCAATATTGCAAATGTAGTAGCGATGCGAATGTGCAGTAACAACCACGCTCACCGCTGGATGAAATTTTTCACTAATATCAAACGCTGGGCCGGCAAAATCAGCACACTCATTGATGCCACCAGATTGCTGTGCCCCCTCATGCATAACGACCACGATGGCTTCAATCCCCTCCGCTCGCAATTGCGGCACTAGTTTATTCACGGTCTCAACCTCGCTCAAAAAAGTTAAGCCCGCCGCGCCGCCGGGACGCACGATCGCTGGCGTGCCTTGCAAGGTCAAACCAATAAATGCCACCTTTACACCATCAGCGCCGCCAAATTGTTTTACCCCATAGGCGGGAAACAAAGTTTTTTGCGTGGCGTCAACCACCACATTGGCGGCTAAAAATTCAAACGACGCGCCTTGATATGGGGCTCTTCCTTTGCAATCGGGTTGGTTAGTTTTACTGTCAATCGCACATCCGCCGTTTTTCAGTCGCTGCAAGTGCGCCACACCGTAGTCAAACTCATGGTTACCCACCGCGTGAAAATCAAGGCCAACTAAATTCATCGCTTCAATAGTGGGCTCATCATTAAATAATGCGGAGAGTAGCGGTGTAGCGCCCACCATATCGCCCGCACTCACCACCACGTTATTTGGGTTTTTTGCTTTTAGGCCAGCCACGACTGCCGCAAATTGTTCTACTCCACCGGCGTTTTCAAACCGGATACCAGTCGATTGCGATGAATCTGCAACAGGTATGCGTAGGCTAGGCGTTTTTAAGTTGCCATGAAAATCATTAAACGCAATAAGCTTAAACTCCACTGTTGGCGAGGCGTTTGCGGCTATCAGCACTAGTTTTTTAGGTGTCTGCGCGCAGCTAGCCAATAGCAATGCGAATGCTACTGGCAATAATTGTTTGGGGATGCGGTGGTGGTTATTCATGAACAACAGTGCTTTCAGCCTTTCGGCATTTAGAGAGATCGGAGACAACCGGAACGATAACGGCGTCGGATTTTACGTAAGCTAGATTTTACGTAGTTCCAGCGCGTAATTTCGGCGAACAATTAGCGCGAAGTTAAATGTGCGCGCATGAGCAGGTATTATTTATTGCTGGTGTTGCGTTTTTAAGATGGCCTATGCAGTCGCTTTGCATCTAAACACTGCAATAACGACACTAACACCACTCACTACACTAATCGCTACTCGAATAATTTGGGGGTTTCACCATGATGCTTGTTTTGCAAAGCCTCTTAGGCTTTTTTGTTCTGTATGCCTTTGCGTGGGCGCTATCAGAAAAGCGTCGTGTCATTCAATGGCGCACCGTAGGCGGCGCGATTGTGCTCCAAGTGATTATGTTTACGTTGATGTTTAAGTTTCCTTATTTTCAAGAAGTCGCACTGCTACTTAATAATGCACTCAATAGCGTGGCAGATGCTACCCGAGAAGGTACTAAATTTGTCTTCGGCTTTATTGGCGGCGCAGATGCACCATTCGCGCTCAAGCCCGGTGAACGCTCACCATTTGTGTTGGCAACACAAGCACTCCCGTTGGTGATTGTGGTGTCGGCGTTATCGTCAGTTTTGTTTTACTGGAAAATTTTGCCGATGATCGTGAATGCGTTTTCTTGGCTGCTTAAGAAGACGCTAGGCGTGGGTGGTGCGGTGGGCGTATCCACCGCTGCCAATATTTTCCTAGGCACGGTAGAAGCACCGCTGGTCATCAAACCCTATATCGCCAAGCTTTCCCGCGGCGAATTATTTATTACCATGACCTGCGGCATGGCAGGCATCGCGGGCACGGTAATGGTGCTCTATGGTGTGATTTTAGGTCCAGTATTGAAGGACGCCATTGGCCATATTTTAATTGTGTCATTTGTTAGCGCACCCGCCGCGATTGCGTTCTCAGCACTCATGGTGCCGCACGAGGGTGAAGTCACAGACGGCAAAATTAGCAGCGAGCAGCCAGTGGCAAGCACCATGGATGCGGTGACGCAAGGTACGGTAGAAGGGGTGTCGATTTACATCAATATCGTGGCAATGCTGCTGGTACTCACCGCACTCATTGCGCTCCTCAATTCACTATTTGGTTTCCTGCCAATGGTCAATGACAAAGCCATCACGCTGCAAGGCATTTTTGGCTGGGTGATGTCGCCTGTGGTGTGGCTAACCGGCATACCGTGGGCGGAATCGCAAACAGCAGGCGCGCTAATGGGTACTAAGACGGTATTAAATGAATTTATCGCCTACCTTGATTTAACCAAGCTACCCGCCGAAGCGCTGTCAGACAGGAGCCGACTCATCATGATTTATTCACTGTGCGGCTTCGCCAATTTTGCATCGCTTGGCATCATCATCGGCGGCATGGGTACCATGTGCCCTGAGCGTCGCAGTGAGGTAATTGATTTGGGCTATAAGTGTTTAATTTCAGGTACGCTGGCGACCCTATCATGTGGCGCATTGGTTGGTATTTTTTATTAGGCTGATTTAGAAATTAGGGATTCAAAAACGTATGGGAATAATTTTTCAGTCAGACGCTGCGACCACGCCAATCACCTGCGTACTCACAGCTAATTTTGCGGCGTACGCTGCCGAAAAAAGCCCCAAAGTCCGCGCCTGGCTTGCCGTTTCAGGCTTTGCGGCGAAACCGCATACGTTTGCGTTATTACCTAATGACGATGGCGCGTTGGCGAGCGTTATCGTCGGCGTGAGTCATCGCGATGACATTTTTGCGCTCTCGCATTTGCCATTTTCGCTACCGAATGGTGTTTACAAACTCATCGGTAGCGTATTGACGCCATATGCTGCGGCACTTTCTTGGCTGCTCGGCACGTATCAATTTTCACGCTATAAAAAATCGCCAAAGTCCGTCTCCCAATTAGTGGTTGAGGCATCCCCTGATGTCCCCCGTGCAACGGCAATGGCCGAAGCCATTGCGCTCACCCGCGACTTAGTCAATACCCCGACTGAAGACATGGGACCACAACATTTGAGCCAAACCGCGTGTGATTTAGCGAGCGAATTCGGCGGCGCGTTCCGTGAAATTGTCGGGGACAATTTACTGACTGAGCGTTTTCCTGCCATTCACGCAGTGGGGCGTGCCAGCCATCGAGAACCGCGGTTGATTGAGATTACGTGGGGCGATCCAGCACACCCAAAAATCGCGGTTGTGGGCAAAGGCGTGTGCTTTGATACCGGTGGCCTCAATATCAAGGGTGCAGACGGTATGCGCAATATGAAAAAAGACATGGGCGGTGCCGCGCACGCGATTGCGTTGGCGCGTCTCATCATGCATACAAAGCTGCCAGTTCGGCTGCAAATGTTCGTACCCGCCGTGGAGAACGCTATTGCCGGCAACGCCTATCGACCCGGCGAAATTGTTGCCACCCGTGCTGGACTCAATATTGAAATCGGCAATACCGACGCCGAAGGCCGTGTGGTGCTAGCCGACGCACTAACACTGGCGAGCGAAGCCAAGCCAGAAATCATCATTGACTTTGCCACCCTCACCGGTGCGGCGCGTGTGGCATTAGGCCCTGAGCTCCCCGCCACATTTGCTAACGACGACGCGTGGTTTGAACGACTTCAACATGCCGCCACCGCCACCCAAGACCCTATCTGGCGTATGCCGCTCTGGCAGCCTTATCACGACATGATCAAAAGCAATATAGGCGACATCATCAACACTGGCGGCCCACAAGGTGGCGCGATTACTGCCGCACTTTTTTTAGAACGTTTCATTCCAAATGGACAAGCGTGGATTCACATTGATACGTTCGCGTGGAACCTAAAATCGCGTCCCGGCAGACCAGATGGCGGCGAAGCGCTGTCCCTGCGAGCAGCATTTGCGATGCTCGAAACCCAATACAAAAAGTGATTGAAGTTTGACCGAGACTTTTTTTGCCGCTATAATAGTTGGCTTTCCACGGTAGTAAAACAATAAATACCGTGAAGATGATGGGACGTTAGCTCAGTTGGTAGAGCAGCGGACTTTTAATCCGTTGGTCGCAGGTTCGAATCCCGCACGTCCTACCAACAAATTCAAAGACTTAACGCGAAAGCGTTAGGTCTTTTTATTTTGGGGCTGCACCTGATCCCGCCATTAGTTCTTGCTAGATTAATACATTCGCGATCATGCAAATACCAACCTAGCCTCCCTCCTTGCCCTCCTCACCCCTGCAGCGAATGACAAGATTGCTATTAAGGTATCTAGCCAGCTTTCTTTGCCTTGCGGCGTTTTACGTCGCATTTCAGTACGCTCGCCCGGACGATGAGCTTTCACCTTCGGCAAAAAATTTCCACGCGCGTGATGCCACGTCGGTTCCAGCAGCCGATGGCGCCGAGATTGCGCTGATTAGCTTAACCGCCCCAGCTAATGTTGAGCCAGCGCAGTACGCCGTAGCCGTTGCGCAGGCTTACAACAACAGCAACGGCCTGCGCTCGGCAGGTAGGGCGCGACCAGTAGCATTAGGCGGGCGCTATCCTAAAACCAAACTGGAGGAGTTGGACAAGCTTGAATGCTTGACCGATGACCGCATTCCGCGCACTCCCTCCGCGAGGTGCGGAAGCAATGAAGAAATGGAGTCGATCCTACGCGGAAGTATTCTTTTACCGAGATTAAAGCAGGCCTACTTACGCACGAGCTTTAGTGACATACGCGCCTAATCTGGGCAAGCACTAATTAATGCCAGCAAGCTGCAGTGGGCCGAAATTGTGTTTGAAGCCGAGCAAGGGCGCGCCGAAAACGCCTACCGATACTGGCTAAACCAGCATCGATTTGTGAATGCACTGCTCGCTGCCCCAGACGCACTAGTGCTTACGTTTGTCAAGTTAGCCGTCGAAAGTTTCTCGATGGGCGCATTGACCGACCTAGTCCGAATTGCTCCAGAAATAGGCGACCTACATATTGATGAGATCAGAGCAATATTGGCGCCGCACGACCTTGATCGCCATCAACTAGGCGACGTTCTCTAAGCCTCACGAGTTTCCACTGACACTCTGTTAACCGAACTCAAAGATGCGTCGCGCTCATCAATGCAAATCGACGTTGGAGGTGTGCTGGGATTTGATAGCGTGCTTATCGAAAGTTGGGCGCGAAACGCAGAGGATTTACTTCGCCAACCGACGCAACTCAGCGAAGAAGCAAAATGGGCTGCTATCCGCTATTTCGCACGTTCTAACGCGATAAAAAATCAATTTGCCGCGCTGGCGCAGCACATGTTGACTGCTGCGCAACTCGACGGTGCTGGCTCGCTTGATACGGCCTATTCGGCGTGGATAGAATCGAACCGTTTCGGCTGGAATCTAGCCTCATTTCGCGATCCTGCAACCGCCATTTTCATACAGAACGCACTACTTGATGCGGCATATTTCCGAAAGATGCTAGCGTCGATGCAGGGAAAGTCGGCACAGAGGCGGCTCCATTTATTGCGGCTAGAAATACGAAAAGCAAAGCTTACTGATGACCAAATTCAGCATTATCTAGATGGGGTAAGCCCAGCCCTCCGAAACCCTCAAAATACGAAGCCCATGCGGTGGGATCCGACAAAACGCACGCTTTACGCGTCTGATATTGGGGCGCACGGCTGGCGTCCAGAAGTTACGCTTTAGCGCGCTAACTGTAGTTGGATATTACGCTTCAGTATTCGCGACACCTGTTGAAACCTTGCCATTCCGAACGTTGTTGATAGGAGCCTCAACTGCATTGCGGTGCGACGTTGCGGGTAAGATTCCTCGTCGCACGATGACGCGATTCTCTGTCGAAATGACAGCTTGAGCGCACAACTGCGTTTCAGTTGGCCTGCATCTAGTGAGCCAACTCATCCGTACTAGCCTCAACCCAATGTACAAGGATGCCCGATGAAACGTATTGCGATGTTTTTGTTGCCGCTGTCTTTAATCGTTTCCAATAACGCAAGCAGTCACGCGACATGTAGTGCGGAAGGTAGTGCACGTAGCGGGGAGCGGTTAATCTCGATCACCGAGTTGTACACGTCCGAGGGCTGTAATAGCTGTCCGCCTGCCGATAAGTGGTTCAGCCGCCTTAAGCCGGTTGCCGGCGCGGATTAGCCGCATATCCCGCTTGCCTTCCACGTCGATTATTGGGACTACATTGGTTGGACAGATAAATTCGCGCAGGCTAAGTTTTCTGATCGTCAACGTCGCTTAGTGCGAGCTGCGGGCAAGCAGACGGTGTACCCCCCGCAAGTATTTCTGAATGGTGTGGACATTGGCTTTTGGTCAAGTGCTAGCGCGCTGCCGCGCGCCCTTGATGCGACTCAACGCCAGATGCCGGTTGTTGATCTATCGCTCGCGTGGCGGCGACAGTCAGAGGCGTCGCTTCAACTAAATCTCAACGTTGCGCCGCGCGATACTCTGCCACCACGTCCAAAAAATACCCCGCTGGAATGGGTGGCGTACGTGGCTGTTGTCGAGCAGAATTTGTCCTCGAATGTTAGCGCGGGTGAAAACGCGAACGTGGTGTTGCAGCATGCGCATACGGTTCGACAGCTGATCGGTCCAATAGCCCTAACGTTAACGCCGAACGCGACTGGGGGTGAGATTCGTGAGCTATTGAAGATTGATCCACGCTGGAAGCAGCCCGATTTGAGTCCGGTGGCGTTTGTTCAACATCGCATTACCGGCGAACAACTGCAAGCGATTAGTGTGCGGCTATGTGCGACAGGCTAGACTAGTTGCTTCACGGTACCGCGCCGTTGCAGCCCATTGCTCAGGCCAACACTCTAGAATAAGCCAGTTGTCAAATGATGAACTCCATGTGCATTTCCCCGCCAATGGTGTCGAAAGTTTCAGCCGCATTCGCATCAGTGTTGTTAGCAGTGGCGCTAGCGACGCCAGTGTCGTCGGCCAGTATTTTTTCGCCTTCATGGGCTACGACAAAAAAACTGATTGCGACGCGGTTTCCTGGCGCAAAACAAATCTCCACAACTGATTTTGCAGAATGGCTTATTGACCATAAGCAGGAAAAAAAGCCGATTATTCTTGATGTTCGAACCGCAGAGGAATTTGCGGTGAGCCACTTGGCGGTTGCAGTACGCGCTGGTGATTTGCAGGAAGCAAAAATGGTGCTGCAAGGCCGCGCTTTGGATGCGCCAATAGTTGTGTATTGCTCGGTTGGCTATCGCTCCTCAGCGATGGCGGTGCAGCTCACAACCGCGGGCTACACGAATGTACAAAACCTAGACGGCTCCATTTTTCAGTGGGCCAACGAAGGCCGCTCCGTTTTTAGCGGAAAAACAATGGTGGCAACAGTACATCCTTACAACAGCACATGGGGCGACCTGCTGGCGAAAAAATACTGGTCAAAAACGCCGTGAGCCACAACCTAGGCAAGAAGTCTGTGCAGGCAACGGTAGTTTCTAGGTTAAACCTAGAAACTACCGTTGGACGGGTGTGTCCCACAGGGATACGGTCCCCGTTGGGGACATAAGTGTGCGATTTTCGGACTTCCTAACAAGGCCCCATTTGGCAAACACGGACAGAGCAGACCTTATCCTGCAAGGAGCAGCAACGCGGCTAGAGAGTTTGAACAATGTGCAATCGCACCTGTAGCGTGCGTCACCAACTAGGTGAACGTGCTAAACCGTTAACTGGTTTATTCATGATCACGTTCAAGAAATTAAAGCGATCAACTTCCGTTTCTAGGTTTAGGCGTTTAGCTTTGCGGCGCGGTCAATTTGGTTATCTCACTAATGACCATCGCGGCAATCGCGGGCGAAAACAACAGCCCGACATGTCCTACCCTATTGACGGCTACATTTTCGGCCCAGTCTAGTCGCGCCGATTCTGGTGGGTAAACGAGGTCATCGTTAATGGCGTAAATAGATGTGGTGGGTGGTTTGGGTGTATGTTTTTCTTTCTCTGCTAACCCGGCTAACCATTGCTTGCTAGAGCGCATCTGATTCGCACATCTGCCGATGCCGAATAAGGCCAAGCGAGTGCCGTGATGCGGGGAGCCGAGTGTTATCAATTTTGCGATACGCGCACTACCATATTCTGCCATGTATTGCCGCACCACCAAGCCACCCAAGCTGTGGGCGATGATGATAACGCGAGGTTGTCCGGTGGCTTGGCTTATCGCGTCGATACGGTGATGCAATTGCGGCGCAAAATTTTCAATACCGCCGAATGGCGACGTAAAAGTGAGTGTGAACAGTGGTTTGATGTTGGCAGCATTGAGGCGTTTGCGAAATATAGTCCACATGCCGCGATTAGAAAAATAGCCGTGGACGAGTAGAACCGGTATTGCACTAGATTTCATCGTCGGCTCAGGTGGCATGACCGATTGTACAAACGGTTGGGCGACATTAAAACTGATAAGGCGTGCGTTAAATTCGCCGATCAATGCACGCACTGTGCCAACATCACGTCGCCCATCACTGAGACGCATCACGCCGCTGACGGTGAAGCTACTCAGCGCATGTGATAACCGCCAGCAAAATGCGATAAACAGCACGGTCGCGATCGTGCTCAATGGGCTAGCACCTTGCGACGTCATATAGTCCGCGAGCCAACCATAAAATAATAGTTCAGCCGCGATGACGCCTAATAAAAGCGCTTGCAACATCAGACGCTCAGCCATTTCAAGCACCACAGCGTAACCATGCCCGCGCCCAGCGTGGCAAAAATACTTCGTGTCCGCCACGCGACAATGGCGGCAATCGTCGCGGCGATAACACGGGCGATATTGACTATCTCACCCGGTGGCAACTCACGAAACAGTACATCCGGCAAAATTAACGCGGGCAATACTGCCGCCGCGACAAACTTTAACGCTCGGGTTAGCCATGTTGGCACTTTGGTATCGGCGGGCAGCATGATGAATGAGGCCCGTGCTAACACCGTCACTACACTAGCCGCTAAGATCGTTAGGATCGTCATCCCATCATTGGCAAGTGTCATCGCTGTTTCAGCCGTTGTTGTCGCGCATCCATTACCGCGCCAACAATCACCCCTGTTAATGCGGCGACGATAAGCCCCAGCTTCATCGGCAAGGATGCGGTAAAAAATGCCGCAATCGCAGCCACCATCGCGGTCATCCAATGGGCACGTGAAGTGAGCGCGGGAAAAACCAGCGCTAAAAATACCAGCGGAATCGCAAAATCAAGTGAGTAGTTTTTAGGCACTAGCGTACCTGCAAAAATACCAATGGCTACCATCGAATTCCACACGACCCAAGTCATCATCGACACTGCCGCGTAGTAGTCCGAAATATTTTTGGCAGGATCATCGGCCTTAAATTTAGTCGTGACCAGCGCAAACAGATGATCAGTGATGAGAAAGGCAAATAACCATTTTTTATGCGTAGAAAATCGCCTGAAATAGGGTGCCAATGCCGCCGAATACATGACAAAACGTAAATTCACCACCAGCACCGTTGTGACCACAATCAACATCGGCGCACTTTGCGCGATTAAGCCAATGGCGGCTAATTGTGATGCGCCCGCATACACCAATAGCGACATCGCCAGCGCCAGCCACGGGTCAAGCCCGGCAGCGGTAGAGGCTGTGCCGACGATTAGGGCAAATGGAATCATGCCTGCGACGGAAGGAATGCCGTCTTTCAAGCCTTGACGAAAATGAGGGGATAAAGGAAACACGCGACACTCAGCAATAGAAGAACACTATTTTAGGCGGTCATTGCCGGAAATTTGAATATTGATTTTTTGTGAGACTAGATTGGCCGCACATTGGCCTCATAAAAGCGCTTGTAAAAAATCGCTCTAAAATCTCGTGCGAAAATAGCGTTTATTCAACAGGCCACCTAATGCGTCTATGGCGTCACTTCTGAGCAGGCGGGATCGATGGTGCATGGAGATCCCCCTACTTAGTTGTTTACATTCTCTTTAAACAATTTGAAAGCTCGCATGCTGCTCTACGCCGCCACTATTTTTGTTTCTGCTTTTTTACTTTTTTTAGTTCAACCGGTGATTGCAAAACAAATACTGCCATGGTTTGGGGGCACGGCGGCGGTGTGGACGACCTGTTTAGTATTTTTTCAGCTCACCTTGCTAATGGGCTATTTTTATTCTGATTGGACCACACGCCACTTTAAGCCGAAAACGCAGGCCATTGTGCATTTGGTATTGATTGCGGTGGCGATTGCAATGCTGCCAATTATTCCGGCAGATGCATGGAAGCCTACGGGTGAGGAGGCGCCGACGCCGCGTATTATTTTGCTGTTAGTCGCCACCATCGGGCTGCCGTATTTTCTACTATCAACCACCAGCCCGTTAATTCAGGCATGGTATTCGCGCAGTTATCCTGGCCAAAGTCCATATCGCTTATTCGCGCTATCCAATTTAGCGTCGATGATCGCGTTACTCGGTTATCCATTTTTATTCGAGCCGAATATTGCCACCAAGGTGCAGGCGGTTGGCTGGTCAGTGGGCTTTGGTACATTTGCGGTGTTAGTGGCGGGGGCAGCATGGTACGCACTCAAAACGCATGGTGAAGTTTCGCCAGTGGCGAAGGCGTTTTCCGAAAATGCGGTTGCCCCTACTTGGGGGCAAAAGGGGACATGGATTATTCTGTCCGCGCTAGGCTCCATATTGTTGCTCGCCATCTCCAACCATTTAACACAAAATATTTCCTCCATTCCGCTACTATGGGTAGTGCCATTAGCGCTGTATTTGCTCACCTTTATTTTGACTTTTGATGCGAAGGACTCACAATCGGGCTGGTATCAGCGCACCCTAGTGTTGCCGCTGCTGGCGGTGGTTTTAGTCGCGATGGCCTACACCCTAGCGGATTCATCGCTGCATTTTGAATTGAAATGGCAAGTGGGTATTTTCTCAGCGGGTTTATTTATCGCCTGCATGTTTTGTCATGGCGAATTGGTCGAGCGTAAGCCGCATCCGGCTTTTTTAACGCAATTTTATTTAATGATATCGGTCGGCGGCGCCGCGGGCGCAACATTAGTCGGCATCATTGCACCGCTGACATTGCCTGCTTATTTCGAGCTTGAATTTGCCATGATTGCCGTCGCGCTCGCGGCAACCTGGCTAACGCTTGATCTTTTCAAAGGTCATGTTCGTGATTGGACGTTTTACGCGTCCACCACGGCGGGCGTGCTGGTAACGGTTTTTTGTATTGGCGCCACCGGCTACACGATTAAAGAATATCAAAACGATGTGATTTATATGAGCCGTAATTTTTACGGCACGCTGCGCGTAAAAGAGTACAACGTTCCGGCGGTTGAGCATCGTCGTCGCTCGCTGATTCACGGCGCGATTTTGCATGGCGATCAGTACATGGACCCGCCGTACAATCGTGCCGCCACCACCTATTACAAAACCAAATCAGGTGTTGGCTTAGCACTGCTTGAAAAAGAACGCCAGCAAACCGATACCAAACGTCGCGTGGGGCTAATCGGGCTAGGTGCTGGCACGTTGGCCGCGTACGGCAACAAGGGTGATCTATTTCGTTTTTATGAAATCAACTCAGCGGTTGTCGCCATTGCTAAAAGAGACTTTCGGTTTCTGAGTGACACTGGCGCCACCATTGAAATTGGGCTGGGCGATGCGCGGCTAAATTTGGAACGTGAGGCACCACAAAATTTTGATGTGCTCGCCATTGACGCATTTTCGTCGGACTCCATTCCCGTACATTTAATTACCCTCGAAGCGCTCGACATTTACGCCAAACACATGAAGCCAAATGGTGTAATTGCGTTTCATGTGTCAAATCGCTTTCTTAATTTAAAACCAGTGGTGCAAATGTTGGCGGAGAAGCGCGGCTTTCATGTGGCATGGGTGCGCGATGAATATGAAGACGGTTCAACAACCAGTGATTGGGTGTTGGTGACTAAGGATAAAGCGTTTTTGTTAAAGCCTGATATCGTGAACGCAACCTACATCATTCCGCCAGAGCCAAGCTGGCGCATCTGGACGGATGACTTTAATAATTTGCTGCAGGTATTAAAGTGAACTCATCGAAATGAATACGTTAGCACCTCGTCAATGCCAACCTTGCACCGCCTGCTGTGATGGCTGGGTACGCATCAATGTATTTGACGTGCCAGTGCTGCCGGGTAAACCGTGCCCACACTCCTTAGGGGGAAATAAGAAGAATGCGTCAGCCGGCGGCTGCAATATTTATGCGACGCGGCCGACGGACCCGTGCGTTAATTTCGCCTGCGGTTGGGTGCGTGAAGGTAGTGGGTTACCCGACTGGATGCAGCCGCATATTGCCAAGGTTATTGTGCTACCCGCGTGGACGACATGGCGCACCTTTCCGGTTGATCTAGCCCTGCCCGTGGGCAACCGCATCCCATTCAAATCATTACAGTGGTTGCAGGAAAATTCCAAAAAAACCTTTCGCCCGCTCATCACGACGGAGCAAATCACGGATCGTAATGGTCACTTCACTGGTGAGCAAAATGTTGTGGGCTTTGGCCCGCCGACGTTTCAGGCAGAAATGGCGGAGCTGATTGGCACTCGCCTGTGACGGTGCCGTTTCAACAATTGCCGCCACGCTTACAAGCGTGGATGGCATTTCATATCGTTACCGTCATCAGCATTGGTTTATGGCTTGATGCGAATTTTGGCTGGACCGGCCAGCACATCGCGACCGTGTGGGCATTTCTCGTCTGGGCATGGCTGTATCGACTTGGCGGGCGCGTAGAGCGACTCACGTTAGTTTTCGCCACACTGCTTTCAGCCTTGGGCGAAGTCTTTCTATCGCTGGTTTGGGGCGTTTACGATTATCAATTTAATAACGTGCCGCTATTTGTGCCGCCTGGGCATGCACTCTTAATGACATTGGGGTTGATTATTTCTCAACGTATTGCGCCAGCCCATGCGCGAGCGCATTTGCCAACGAATCGGCTAGCGCATTTGCCAACGCACGTGCTAGCGCATTTGCCGACGCATTTGCCAACCCGTGCGACGATTTTTGTCTGGCTAGTAACCACCGTCGCGTTGTGTTGGGGCGTGTCTGTTTGGCTAACCGATAGCGACCGTTTTGGCGCGGCGCTATTTATCGTCTATCTCGCCTGCGTAATTTTTGGACGGCAAAAAACACTCTACGCCACCATGTTTATCCTAGCCCTCATCATGGAACTATATGGGACCGCACTTGGTAATTGGTTTTGGGTGTCGCCCGCACCGTGGGTACAGTTAAGTGCGGCGAATCCGCCATTTTCGGCAGGCGCATTTTATTGTGCGCTAGATTTATTAGTGTTGGCGCTGCTAAGTGTAACAGCAGTAGAGTCGCCTATTGGCAGTCATCTTCAAGCAAAAACTGCTGAAGACGCCCGTCGTTAGGCGAGCTTTTATAATTTACTATCGCTATCACTAGCCGTTACAATCAAGTGAAGTTTGTAAGACTGCTACGAGCAGCAGCAGCTAACTCCTGATTGAACATCTACATGCATGCTTCATCCTTTCATCGCCGCACTCCCCTTCACCGCCTTTGGGTTTGGCTGGCGCTTCTTTGTTTATTTTTAAGTTGGCTAAGCTCACCATCACACGCGCTCAACCCTAGCAAATCATTGCGTGAATTCGTGCATGCGTCGTGGTCTGTCGATAACGGCTTGCCCCAAAGTACGGTGCGCGCTATTACGCAGACCCGCGATGGGTATTTATGGCTTGCCACGCATGAAGGGTTGATTCGCTTCGATGGGCGGCATTTTTTTACTTTTAACGAAGCCAATGCACCCGCGCTCGCGGGCAACGGTATTTCAGCCTTACTTGCGGCAAAGGATGGTGGCCTATGGGTTGGTTTACGCGATGGCGGTGTGGTGAAATATTTGAACGGCGAATTTAGCCTCCTCGCGGTGAAATCAGGCGTGCCTAGCGGCACCATCAATTCGTTGCGCGAAGATAACGCAAGTCAGCTTTGGATTGGCGGCAGCAGTGGTGGCTTAGGCATCGTCGATTTTGCGGGCAATAAACCGCAGGGGCGTGTGATCACGGCGGATGAAGGCTTACCAACCAACACCATTAGTGCCATCGAAGTCATTGATAAAACGCGCGTTTATGTGGGCACTAGTCGCGGTCTCGTTTTATTTGAAAATAGCAAATTAGTCGCTAACACTTTCCTGAATGGGTTAGCCAAAGAGCCGGTGACCGCGATCACCCAAGACCGGCGTGGCCGTATCTGGGTGAGCATCCGTAAGCAGGGGCTTTACGTTAAAAATAAAAGTGAAGACAGCAATAGCCCGTGGCAACTCATCAAAACCGAAATTGGTTTAGCGGATCAAATTTCACGTTTGCTCGTCGATACCGATGATGCGCTATGGATTGGTAGCGCGGATGGCGTGCAGCGCATCCGGATGGTCAACAACAACAGCGCCAATATTGCAGACAATCAGATCACACCCGTTATCGAAACGCTGCGCGCAAAAGATGGCCTGTCAAGTAACGATGTGCGCGATCTCATTGAAGATGCTGAAGGCAATATTTGGGTCGGCACTGAAGCGGGGCTTGACCGCTATCGCGATGGGTTAATTAGCATGTGGAACGCCTCGCGCGGCATGACGGAAGAGTTTTCGCGGACCGTCATTGAAGATCGATTCAGCAATATTTGGGTAGGTACATCTAATGGCTTATTTCGCTTTAACGCCGATGGCAGCGTGGTGAAGCGCTTTGACGGTAACGACGGGCTCGTCAGCACCGCGATACTCTCCATGACGGAGTCGCCCGACGGAACGCTTTGGGTCGGCACGAATTTAGGTGGGCTCTACTATGTCGAAAATGACCGTTTAGTCAACATGAGCGCTAAATTCGGCCTCGACAGTACGCACGTTCGCGTTATTTTAGCGAGTAACAATGGGGCGCTGTGGATAGGCACGGCGAGCGGGTTATTACGTTTTTCGGGTGACGTAAAAGTTAATCCAAAGCTCGACGCCCTCACCACCGATGCCAATTTGCAAGTCGAACAAATATTGTCGATCTATGAAGATAGCAAAGCCACCATTTGGATAGGCACCCGCAATGGTTTGTACATCAACCGCGACAACCGACTCTCGCGCTATACGCCTTCGGCGGCGTCAGTCGCGACAGCAACAACATTGGCAGCTTCATCACCAACAAGCCAATCAGCAGCGCCATTTAACAACGCGGTATACGCAATCCTTGAAAGTGCCGATGGCATGTTGGTTACAACCAGTAAAGGGCTGGTTGTTATTCAACAAGACAAAGCCAAACTCAGCTTGATAGGGGGCGCTCAGGGACTACCGAATCGCGCCTATTTTCGCATCCTTGATGGCGGTATAGACGCCTACTGGCTCTGCGGCAACCAAGGCATGGTGAAAGTGCTTAAGGCCGAGCTTAGCGCGGTGTTAGCAACGCCTAATTCGACCAAGCGTATCAATGCCCAAATGGTGAATCGCGCTGACGGCATGACCACCAATCAATGTAATGGCGGATCACAACCTGCCGGTTGGCGCACGCGCGATGGACGCATTATGTTTCCCACCGCGCGCGGCCTAGCGGTATTTGATCCGCAACAAATTATCGTTCCCAATTATCGTCCACCACCTGTTCATATCGTTAGCATCAGCGTCGATAACGAATTGGTTGACGCCGACAAAGCTGTCATCTTGTCGCCTAGACAGCGCCGCATTGAGTTTCGTTTTGTTGCCCTTAGTTTTGTCGATACCGCCCGCATTCGCTATCGCTATCGGCTCGAAGGCTTTGACCTCAATTGGGTCGAGGCTGGGGATGAGCCACTGGCAAGCTACACCAACATTCCCGCTGGCGAATATCGCTTTAACGTCATCGCGGCGAATAACGACGGGGTGTGGAATGAAATTGGCGCGAGTGTGGCGGTATTGCAAAAAGCGCCGATTACCCAAACGCTATTTTTTCGCAGCGTCATCGGCGTCATCATTTTGCTCATACTCATCAGCGCCTACCTAGTGCGCGTAAGACGACGAGCAATACGCTCACGCCAACTAGAGCGGCTAGTCGAAACCCGCACCTTCGACTTAGAAGCACAACGCGCCGCGCTCGAAGCAGCCAATCTTGATAAAGCCGAACTACTCGACAAAATTCAAGCGCAATCAAAAGCCTTTGAAGCCCTCGCCAAAGAAGATTCACTCACGGGCTTGGCCAACCGCCGCGAGTTAGACATTGCCTTAAATCGCGAGTGGCAACGTGTGGCACGCACGCGTGCACCCCTAGCCGTCATCATCACCGACATTGATTATTTCAAACTCGTCAACGACAAATATTCGCACGCCATCGGCGACGCCGTCATTCGACAATTCGCGCAGCTGCTCACCGAAAACCGCCGCAATATAGATGTAATTGCTCGCTATGGCGGCGAAGAGTTTGTGCTATTGCTACCGGAGACCTCACTCGACGCCGCCAACCAATTAGCGAAGCACCTTCGTAAACGAATCGCGAATTTTGATTGGCAAACCATTGCCGAAGGACTCCACGTGACGGCGAGCTTCGGCGTGGCAGAAGCTTCTCAAATACCAGCAGATGCAAACGCGGAACGGCTGGTGATGGCGGCAGATGCAAAGTTATATGAGGCGAAAGCACGCGGTAGAAATGGTGTGGTGGGATAAAGAGTTATTTTTTAACCGCCGATGCACGCCGATGAAAGCAAAGCCTGTCATTCCAACAGAACACAGTTTTATCGTGCGGCGAGGAATCTTATCCGTGATGCCGTATTACAACGCGAGTAAGATTCCTCTCAAAAGCGTTCGCAATGACAAGGTCAAAAACTGGCACAACAAACCACAAGCAGCCATTCCCACAGAGCAAACCCGTAGGTTGGGCAGGCTTCATCTACCCAACAATTGATTGTAATGACACATTGTTGGGCAACCAAACCTTGCCCAACCTACGCGCGATACCGTATCGCATCGCGAATAAGATTCTGCACAAAAGCGTTCGCAATGACAGGGTCAAAAATTGGCACAACAAACCACAAGCAGTCATTCCCACAGAGCAAACCCGTAGGTTGGGCAGGCTTTATCTGCCCAACAATTGATTGTAATGACACATTGTTGGGCAACCAAACCTTGCCCAACCTACGCGCGATGCCGTATTACAACGCGGATAAAATTCCTCACAAAAGCGTTCGCAATGACAAGGTCAAAAACTGGCACAACAAACCACAAGCAGCCATTCCCACAGAGCAAACCCGTAGGTTGGGCAGGCTTCATCTGCCCAACAATTGATTGTAATTACACATTGTTGGGCAAT
>Ga0105049_10003040_pt1 | contig 19881 bp, 13 predicted proteins | sample MAT06_FD_78087 | JGI IMG/M metagenome (GOLD analysis project Ga0105049, IMG submission 78087) | Freshwater microbial communities from Lake Fryxell liftoff mats and glacier meltwater in Antarctica - MAT-06 | ecosystem: Environmental > Aquatic > Freshwater > Ice > Liftoff microbial mat | place...
GGGTTGGTGCGTGGTCAGGGTGAGCGAACATTCAAGTCGGGGGTACTTGTTCCACTCGGCCAAGGCGTCCTTCGGCTCGCTCGCAGCGCTCTCATCGGGGATGTCCGCCAACGGGTCGGCGACGTCGGGGCCGCGATAGGTCGTCGTGAACGCTTCAAGGGCGAACGCCGAGCCGAGCACATCGGCCATCGGCGTCCCGTCCGCGTTCTTGATCTCCTTGAGAGCGGGCCACCCCGGGGCTTTCTCGTTGCCGGCAACGAAGATCGACGCGACGTCATCATTGATGTAGCGGTAGGCATCGCGGCTTTCGAAGAGCGCGATCGCGTTCGCGGCATCGAGTTTGGGATCGCCCGCCTCCAACACCCCGGCCTCGGTCGCATCGCTCTTGAGGGAGTTGGCCCGATCGACAGCGGTACGAATGACCTGTCCGGGGATGCGGGCCTCGATCGCCATTTTGTCCATATATGGGCGGATGAAGAACGCGGCAGACCCCGCCAAGGCCAATCCCGCCGCGAGCGCAAACCACGGCGTCTTTTCGCGCCACAACGATTCACGCACGACCGACACGGGCATGAGGTTGCCGCCCACGGTGTTCAGCCCGAGGCCCTGGAGCGCCAACCCATAGCACGTGCAAAGATTCAGAGAAACGGCATTGAACTCAGCCGCCCGCTCGGTTGGCACATTGAGCCGTTTGAAGTCTTCGATGCGGTGCACATCCAGCGACAGTTGCTGCTTGAGGTACTTCCGCAAGCCGGGCAGTTCAAACGTTGAACCCACACCAATGAGCCGCGTGAGATTGGCGTCCTTGTTCAGGGACTGGTAGTAGCCGATGGAGCGCTGGATGTCTTGAGCGAGGTCGGTGAAGACCGGCCGCATGGCTTGGAAAACCTGCCGCGCGTGCTTGGTGTCCTCGGCCTCGCGCTTGAGTTTCTCGGCCTTGGGGTAACTCAACTGGAACTGGTTGACAAGCGCCTCGGTGAATTGGTGACCACCGATGGGGAACGTGCGGACCCATACACGACCCGGCGTGGCGATCACCAGGTCCGTCGACGTCGTGCCGACGTCCACGATGATGGTGCCGGGGGTGGTGTTATCAAACTGGCGGTCGTACGCGAGCGCGTTGTACACCGCGATCGGGCTGAGGACGACGTGGTTCGGCGTGATGCCCACGTCTTGGAGCATGTTGAGGCGTTCCATCACCTTGTCTCGCGTAATCGCGAAAATGCCGACCTCGATATCCGGTGAATCGGGCGTGACGAACGTCTGGTAGTCCCACTCCACCTGCTCGAGGGGGAACGGAATCTGCTGCATCGCCTCAAACTTCACGATGTCGGGAACCTTCTTGGGCTCGACCGGGGGAAGTTTGGCGAACCGGGCAAAGGCCGAATGCCCCGGCACCGAGACGGCAATAGCCGCCTTCGAAAGATCAAACGTGCTGGTGAGTTGGCCGAGCGAAACTCGCAAAACGTCGTTCGCATCAACGCCGGGCGTTGAAAGCGGCTTGGGGTGCTGAATCACCGCGAAGTCGACCACCCGCACGCCGGCTTCGCCAGCGTTCTCGAGTTTAATCGCCTTGATAGACGCCGCCCCGATCTCGATACCCCAGCACAGATTCGTCGTTGCCATTCGGAACTCCACTTTTCAAGGGCCACTCATCAGCGGCCCATCGTCAATACGCCATCACACGCGCCAAACCGCACCCGCTCAACCGCACCCGGGCCGCCGGGCGGCCCCCATGCGGGGCGGCATCCTAACCACATTTGTCTCGGCTGTCGCAACCGCACCCCGGCAGTAACACCCGCTGCATGCACCGCTCGGAGCCGTATAGAGAGTACGGTCCGGCGAAGGCGCGGGTTTCGCTGGTTGCGTCACGGGGGTGTAACGAGCACGCCCGAGACCGTTCAGGTCAGGGCCGCCGAGCAACTGCTCACCATCGTCGTGCCCTGTTGGTCCATGGCCGCGGCGTAGTTGAAAACCTCAATCTTGTTGGGCGAAGTGAGTGCGACGGCCGCCAGCATGTTGCCGAGGCTGCACCAACGGGTCGGGTTCTGCTGCCACGCCATGGACGCGATCATTTCGTCCGACTTGTTCTGAACGAACAGCCCGAGGAGTTCCCGGTCGTGGTTGAACACTCGGTTGCGGGCTGCCACCACCGGCTCGGCCTCGCCCACCAGCGGACCCGCGAATCCGAATGTGTCGCCAAAGGCTGGGCCGACGTGTGAGAGATCGGCGGATGACACGATCAACGTCTTCCCCGGCAACCCCGCCAAGGTGGCCTTCAGGGCGGTTATGAAGGGATCGAACGCGAGCCCGTTGCCATCGTAAGACTCGCCATTGTTGACACTCGGGTCGTGAATCAGGGCACCGAACACTTTGGGAAAATTTCCCGCTTCGTCTTTCCCGAAGACGTGCTGAATCCACGGGATCTGGAGTTCAATCGAGTGTTCCCGCTCGTGATCGAAGCGGTTGGCCAGCAGTTTTTCCGCGTTCGCTGCACCGAGGTTCTTCTCGAGGCTTGCGAGAAGGTCACGATCCAGGGGGCAGGTGCCAAATGGTGTTTCATAACCCTTGTTGCAGCCGCAAATTCCGCTCGATTCGCCAAAGTGATTCGTGCCCAGAACGACGATGCGGTCCGGACGATCGGTGACGCGGAGGCGGCCGTAGACCGATGCGTAATTGAGCCAGCCGCGCGGGTAATCAAGGTGCGGGGCGACGATCGCCTTGGGGAGGGAATCGAAACTCGGATTCTGAACATCTTTGAGGGCGGAGGCAATCCATTCGTCCATCACTTCACGGAGGCGTTTGGCGCCGGCTTCGTCCTTGGCCTCGGTCGAAGCCGTCGCAAAACCTTCACCCATAATCTGTTGCGCGAGGGCGTCGGAGAACGCCGCGGTCGAAGCCGGGGGCAGGGTCGCACCCGCATCAAATTCGGCCCGCATCTTGGCGACCATGGCATCGAAGGTCGGCCCGAACAGCAAACCCGCTTCGTCCAACTGGGCTACCAATTGCTCGAGGTTTTCCTTGGTCAGCCCTCGGCCCACTTGGCCGACAATCTGGTCGAGACCCCTCGACCCATCCAACAACGGCAAGATCATCTGAGAAGCGGGCGCTGCGAAGACTACTTTGTCTGAAACCTGCCGCGCATCGGCCAGACCGAGGGCCATTTGGTTCCCGACCTGGGCCGGAAAACCCCGGACGGCCCGCAACTTGGGTCGCTCGTGATGGGCCCAATCGGCCCGGAAAACGGCTGGAGAGGGGTTCGAAGGCACTTCGTTGGCGTCGGTTGTCATGAGGGAGCGATGGTAGGGCGATTGTCCTCAGTCCTCGGTCCGAAGTCGCGATTGTGGGGGCGAGCGAGGGGGGGCGGCAAGGTGCGCAGGCGGGGCAAGGTGCGCAACTTCGGGGAAACCTTTGCGCACCTTGGTTTTGGGGTGTTTTCTGCTTAGGAAACGGGCAAGGTGCGCAGATTGTCGCGAATGTGCGTGTGCCGTGTTGTGGTTGCCAAATGTGTTATTGGACCCAAATACTGGGGGGGCGGGGGGTGGCGGACGGTTTGCGGATCAGAGAAGAAGAAGCGGAAGACAGATCGGAAGAGGCAGTGGGCGGGGAATGGGATGGGAGTGCGGGTGGCCGATTGGCAATTGGGGGCGTGGGTGGGGCGGGGCTGTGGGGTGTCAGAGAGGGGTTTGTTTGGGTAGTGTACTGGGTTGCCGCGAAGATTCAAGGGGGATTTGGAAAGAGATCGGAGCGGGGCGCGGAGAAGTGGGGGGCGGGGAGGCGGGGAGGGAACACCAGCGAAGAAGCGTGTGCCTGACTCTGACCGCGAAGGGTGTGCCCACTGGTCTCATCCGTGGGCACACCCACCGGTGCGGTCCGACATTCGAAGGGCTTGCGGCCTAGACTCCTCCCCTTATCCCTCGTGCGTCGAGCCAGTACTTTCGCGGGCTCGCGTGCGCGGGGTTTCCCACACGTTTTGCTTTTGATTGGAGTTCTGGACCGCCATGGCTATTGCTACACAAGATCGACCCAACACGGTGAAGGTGAGCGATGCGGGGCCCAGCCTCAAGAAGTTGTCGATTGAGATCCCCGCCGAGACCGTGACTGCCAAGGTTCGCGAGTCTTTGGACACGCTGGCCCTCGAGGCCGAATTGCCCGGGTTCCGCAAGGGCAAAGTGCCTCGTGCGTTGGTCGAAAAGCGCTTCGGCGCGAACGTGAAGAAGGAAGCCAAGGGCCAGTTGGTGGCTCAGGCCTACCAGCAGGCGATCGAACAGGAAAAGTTGCGCGTCGTCGGTGAACCCGATGGCTCCGCCCTCGAAAAGGTGGAGATCGAGGACGGCAAGCCGCTCTCGTTTGAGATCGAAGTTGAGGTCATGCCAGAGTTTGAGGTCCCGGACCTCGACGGCATCGATATCAAGAAGCCGATCATCGACGTCGCCGATACGGTGGTGGAAGAGGAGTTCAGGAAGGTCGCCATCAACGAGGGCAGCCTTGAGTCGCGTGAATCGGCCGCCGCGGGCGACTATGTGACGGGCCACGCGGTGATGACGGGCTCCGACGGCACTGTCTTCTACGACCTCAAGAGCGCGGTCATTCAGGTTCCCGCCGAGGACAAGGCCGGCAAGGGCATGATCCTTGGAATCATGGTCGATGACTTCAGCAAGCAACTCGGCACCATCAAGCCGGGCGACGAGGCGACCATCAACGCCAAGGGCCCCGACAACCACGAGGTCGAGGCCATCCGCAACAACACCCTCAAGATCACCTTCAAGGCCGAGCGCATCGACCGCATCATCCCCGCCTCGACCGAGCAACTGGTGGCGGCTTTCGGTGTCGAAGATGAGTCGCGTCTGAAGGACCTCATCCGGGTCCGCTTGCAGCAGCAGGCCACCGTGCGGCAGCAATCGGCGATGCGGGGCCAGGTCGAGAAATACCTCTCCGACAAGACCGCCATGGAACTGCCCAAGCGCCTCACCAGCCAGCAGGCCGGCCGCATGCTCGAGCGTCGCCGGTTGGAACTGATGTACCGCGGCGTAGACCCCCTAAAGATCGAAGAGCACATGGCGGAACTGCGGGCCTCATCCTCGGCCAACGCTGCTCACACGCTCAAGATGTTCTTCGTCCTGTCGAAGGTCGCCGAGGACATGAATATCCGCGTCACCGACGGCGAACTCAACGGCCGCATCGCGCAGATGGCGTTCCAGCGGAACGTCCGGCCCGAGCAGATGCGTCAGGAACTGATCCGCACGAACCAGATTTCGGGCATCTACGCCCAGATCCGCGACCACAAGGCCGTGGATGCCATCATCAGCAAGGCCAAAGTCACCGACATGCCGGTGGAAGAGTTCAGCAAGGCGATGAAGGACATGATGGAGTAAGTTCCCCGGCCGTGTGAACACACTTTCACACCCCGAGGGCGTTGACCCCCGGAAGTGTAAAATTATTCAAGGCACCGCGCGAGCAACACTCGCGCGGTGTTTCGTTTTGGAGCGTGCGAACACGGGGATGAGGGGGATGAGGCGGAAGAAGGCCTACGCCAAGCGGTCGGAAATCGCGCCGCACTGCGGGCAGATCGCCCCGTGCTCGCCGCGGATGGCGTCGTGCAGGTTGTGACCACACGAGAGGCAGGTGGGCTGGCTGAGCCGATGAGCGATGTTGTTGAGGCCCAACGCAAGGGCGGCCACCGCGACGCCCACAACCGGCCACGCGGGAATCGCGGTGAGTGAAATGATGCCCAAAGAAGTGAGCCCGATGCCCACCAGCAGCCACAGAGAGCGCAGGCGGATGCGCTGCAGCCAAAGGGTCGGAGAGACCTTCGCCACCGCCGCTGCGCGGCGTTTCTCCGTGCCCAAATCCGGGCCCAAAGCCGGGCCAGTCGCCGTGCTAGCCGGAGTTCCGGTGGAAGGAGCGGTGGGGGTGCTCTTTGGGTTGTCGGTGGGCGTCATCACGGGTATTTCAAATGATACGGGGGCGAAGCGTTGCGGTTCGGACCGCTGGAAGCGTTTATACTCGCGACCTTGATCCGGATCCTCATGCTGAACTGGGCGAAAGTTGCGGATGGAGCCGTAGCCGGTGGCGGCGCGAACGGGTATTGCCAGGGCCTCGCATCCGAACTCGCAAGCCGCGGCCACGAGGTGAGTTATCTGAGTTCCGGCCTCACTTACACCGCTTCGGCCGATGGCAAGGGCAAGGGCCTGTGCGAGATCCGGCGGCTCGACGACTGGCGCGGCATCAGGGTGTTTGAGGTCCTGAATTCCCCCGTTCTGGCCCCCGGGGTGTATCAATTTCGAAACCCCTTGGGCGAAGTGAGTGACCCTGTGCTGGAGACGGAAGTGGCCCGGGTGGTGCGGTTGATCTCGCCCGATGTCGTCCATTTCCACAACATCGAGGGGTTCACAAGCGGATGTGTGGGGGCCATCCGGAGCGCGCTCCCCGAAGCCCGCATTGTGTTCAGCCTGCACAACTACCACACCGTGTGCCCGCAGGTGAACCTCATGCAGCAGGGGCGGCGGCTGTGCACAAACTTTGAGAATGGCTGGGCCTGCCCTTCCTGTGCCCCGGACGCTGAACCGCACGCGGAGTTGTTGCAGCGCAGCCTGCCCGACGGCGGAGCGGGTCGCATCGTGCCCCTGCCGCAGCGGGCCAAGGCATGGGTTGATTCATTCCGCCCGGCGCAGCGCATCCTCAAACCCGTGCCGGGCACACCGGTGACCAAAGCCGCAGATTGCGCTGGAGCAAGGCGGGCGATGGAGCCGCTGATCGTGCCTTCGGTCGAGTGTCACGGTGGCGCCAATGGCATGTTCGAATCGGGGGTTGCACTCAACACCGTCACCACCGAGCCCCCGTGCGACCTCCCCCTCAACAACTTCGGGCTGCGGCGAGCGGCGATGGTTCAGATGCTCTCATCGTGCGACCGCGTACTGGCAGTCTCCGACTTTGTGCGGCAGAAGTTTGAAGCCCTGGGTGTCGCAGCCGGCCCCATGCGGATGATGCAGATCGGATCCCGGCTCGCGGACGCCGTGAACCGAGAGCCGGCGCTGCGGACGACGCCGCGGTTCGGTGAGGAAGGCAGGCCCCTGCGGCTCGTATTCATGGGGTATCACAACTTCGTGAAGGGGCTGCACGTTCTCGTTGAGGCGCTGGAGTTGCTGGACGGATGTGTCTCCGCCCGGATCGAGTTTCACGTCTACGCCAAAGACGTGGAGCCGATGGAGCCCCGCCTGCGGCGTCTGGGGTTGCGACTGGCGGGTTTGAAGTTGCTGCACGGATACCGCCCGGATGAGATCCCCGCGCTGCTCGCCGGCAAAGACGTCGGTGTGGTGCCGAGTGTCTGGTGGGACAACGGTCCGCAGACCGTGATGGAATTCATGGCGTGTGGGCTTCCCGTCATCGGCGCCGAGATGGGCGGAATCCCGGAGTGGGTGCGCAACGGCGAGAACGGGTGGACCTTCCGGGGGAACGATCCGTCGGCGTTGGCCCGAGTGATCGAATCGATTGTGCAAAGCCCCGCCGAGTTCCGGCGAATCGCGGCGGCTGTGACGGCACAAAAGGGAATGCTCGAACACGCGGCAGAGATCGAGTCGGCGTACTCCGAACTCCTGGGCCGCGAAGCGATGGTCCGCCGGGCGGAGAGCCTGACACTTGCGACCAGCAAGCCTCATCAACGCCACGTGATCGCGGTCATACCAACCTGGAACCGGCCCGACGATGCCATGGCCGCAGTGCGGTCGGTGCGGGCACAAACAGGCGCGAACGCGGACTTTGAGATCGTGGTTGTCGACAACGGATCCGATGTCGGCGTCGTGCAAAGACTTGAGGAGGCGTTGAAGCCGAACGTGGTGGTCCTCAATGCCGCGGGCGTCGGCGAGCGGCCCCGGCTGAGCGCAGCCCTGGATACCCGGAGTGTTCACGAAGGTGACCGCAACCCCGGGCAGGCAGGCCGTGTGGTTCTCATCAAAAACGCGCTGAACTTGGGCGGAACAGGCGGCTTCCTCGCGGGGCTGAGTTGGGCACAAGATCAGATTCAGGCGGCCAAGGCTTTGGTCCCACGCGACGATGCGGTGACGGAACGCTTCGTGTGGTTGATCGATGACGACGCCGTGCCCGCATCGGATGCGTGCTCAAGAATGCTGGAAGCGATGAACCTCGCCCCAGATGTCGGGCTGGTGGGGGCCCGATCCGTGGACCCGGATCATCCCGGCACGACGCTCGAAACAACGGTGTACTTTGACCCCAAGACCGGCCACCTCACGGATGCCCCCGCCCGTGGGCACCGCATGGACGAGGCCCATCGCGCCTGGCTTTCGAAGGTCGGCACCACGCGCGGCAGGGGTCCCTACTCAGGCGTCATAGAGACGGACGTTTCTGCGGCGTGCTGCCTGCTCGCCAAAGCCGAAGTGCTCGACAAGGTGGGTTTGTGGGATCGACGTTACTTCATCTATGAAGACGACGTCGATTGGTGTCTGCGGGCGGGGCAAGCCGGTTACCGAGTGTTGCTCCACCTTGATGCAACCGTGAAGCACAAGACCTGGCACGCGAAACTGTCGTTCCAAAGGCTCGCGTTCTGGCTGTATCAATCGTCACGCAACCGCATGTGGACGATCGCGAAGGTCGCGGCCGATGCGGACAGGGCACGGGTGCTCGACGAATGGCGGCGGCGTTTGCTGTGGGATGCGCTCGTGGCCGGACTGTGCCGCCGTGTTACGCACGCCCGCGTGCTGGAACGCGCTGTACGCGACGAACTGGCCAATATGGGCGGACGCTGCCCGGTTGAGATCCCTGAGCACGAGCCAACGGCCGAAGCGGTGAGACGGCTGGGCGGATTTGACCCGCGACGGTCGATCGTCATGATCTGCGATCGACCGGAATTTTTGATCGCGGCCCGAGGACTGCGAAGCCGCCTGCGCGCGGCCGCCTCTCCCGTCGCCCTCCGATTCATCGAATGCGTGCGGAACGATCTCCCGACCAGCCCGCCCGAGGCCGACGTCGAACGAATCGTCTATTCCACGCGGTTCCGATCGAAGTTTCGGCGGCAGGCCGGGCTGGTCTTTCGAAGAATCGCGGCGGTCGTGGTCTTCGACACCGCGGGAGATCTCCCGCTCCTCCCCGGTCAGTACAACGTTCACGTCGATTGCGCCTCGCTCGATATCGCCGCGGTGGAACACGATGGATACTGGGCCCGCCTCGGGTTCATCGTCCGGTGGCTTCGAACGCGCTGGCGCGTGACACAAGCAGTCCCGCAGCGATCAGAAGGTCAACCGTGACCACCCCCCGATCAATCGCCATGCTTGGTTGGGCCTTGCCGGCACTTGGTGCGAGCGAAGGCTCCGGATACAACCTCAACGCGGGCGAACTGGCGGCCGGGCTCGTGGCCCGCGGCCACCGAGTGTCGTTCTTGCGTTCGGGAATGGCCTTCAGTTTCAAGCGGCGGCTCCGCATATGCAGCGCGGGCCAGTGGCGCGGTGTGGTCTGCCACGAGGTGCTCAACAGCCCGATCATCGCCCCCGCTTACTACTCGTTCGGCCGCCCCGCGTCCGAGCACTCAAGCCCGCAACTGGTCGCCGCGGTCATGGGCTGGCTTGATTCCGTCCGGGCCGAGGTCGTGCATGTGCATTCGCTGGAAGGCTTCACGCACGACGTGATGGGGGCTATTGCCGCCAGCGGCCGTCGCCTGGTTATCACGCTGCACAACCATTGGTTCGTCTGTCCTCAAGTAGACCTGTTCTATCGCCACGCTGAACCCTGCACCGACTATGACGGTGGACGCAAGTGTGAAACGTGCACCGTGCCGCCCGCCTTTGTCCGCAGCCGCCTCGCCGCGGCGGGCCGGCGCGTGGGCGAACGTGTGTTGCACGCGTGGACACAACCCACGCCCGACCCGGTCAAGTTGAAGTTGGCAGTCCGATGGCTGACGAAAACCCCATCGCCGCCCACACCGATCGCCTTGGGCCGCGCTGCAAGCCCAGCGGGGACAGACGACCGGTTGCTCGCGGCCAACGGCAAGTTGGTCGTCCTGAACGCCTATGGAGATCGGCGACGCAGCGCCCTCGCCGCCGTCGCCCAGGCCCACCGCGTGCTGGTTCCCAGCGCATGGATGCAGCGTGTAGCCGTCGCCTTCGGCGTCGACGCCGCGAAGGTTGCGCACATCCGTCTCGGACAGCCGCACTTTGATCAACTCGCGGCACTCCCTCGGACCCAAGAGCCTTGGCGGCCCGGTTGCGGACGCCCCCTCGAGGTCGCGTTTTTGGGGAGCGGCGATGCGCACAAAGGATTGCAAGTCCTCGCGGATGCCATCGAGATCGGCGGGCCGTTGGGAGGCGGGCAAAACACATTGAGCGTGCGCGTGCGGACAGCCTGGCTTCCCGGTCCGATCGCCGAACGGCTGAAACGGTGCCCCGAAATCAGAGTCGGAGAAGGCTACGGCGTCGCCGACCTTCCGAATATCCTCGCCAGCACCGACGTCGTCGTGTATCCCCAGATCTGCTACGACAACTCACCGCTGGTGGTCATGGAGGCCTTTCACGCGGGGGTGCCCGTGATCGCCTCAGACTTGGGTGGCCCGCGCTCTCTCGTGACCAGCGGCGCCAACGGCTTGCTGGTTCGGGCGGGTGATTCAGTCGCCCTGCGTGACGGACTCGAGTCGGTGCTTTCGGGGGCGTGGCTCCTCCCCAACGCCGCGGCAGTGCGGGCTTCGGCGGCTCTTCCCCGGTTCGATGAATACGTGTCGAATGTCGAGCGCGAATATGACCGGTCCTGCCCGGACGAGAACCCGCAAAGCCCGTCACTTGAATGAAGATGGGTGCGGACGGCGGAAGCGGACGCTAGAATCAAGTTTAACCTTTGAGACGCCCCCGTGGACGCGTCCCGAGTCGTGGACGCCTACAAAGTGTCGCATCGCCAACGTTCCGCGGGGGGGGATTCCCGCATGAAGGTCAAGCCGAGCAAGATTCGCCGATAGACGTGAACGCCGCATGGGAAATGAGACCGCCGCCGAGATTTCCGCCGAACCGACCCTAACCCCGCCACCCCGCGGCGTTATGGCCGCCGATTACGCGACGGATCGTGCTCGCAAGCCCCATCTCATCTTCCGATTCCGGTGTCGAGCGCTCATCGCGGCCCGGATGTTCCGCACCTATGCCGCCAATCAAGACGCGGTCCGGATCGCCGATTTTGGGGCCGCCGATGGACGGGCGATGGCGGAAACCCACCGACTACTGGGGGCTTCATGGAGCGTCGGCGTCGAGTGGGCCGACGAGTTGATTCGCAGCGCACCGCCGATGCCTTTCGGCTGCCACTTGGTGCAGGGCGATGTGACGAAGCCCAACCCCAAGGTCGAAGCGGGCACCTTCGATCTCGTGACGGCGTTGGCCGTCTTTGAGCACGTGAAGGAGCCCGAAAAGTTGGCGGCCCGCGCCGCCGACGCCCTCAAGCCCGGAGGGTTGCTGATCGCGACCTGCCCGTCGGGCCCTTGGGACCGCGTTTCGGGCGCGGTCGGTTTGCACAAAGACGAATACCACGAGGGTGAGTTCAACAAGGCCCGCTTTGAGGCGGTGGCGCGGGCGGGCGGGCTTGAGCCCGTGCGCTACGAACGCTTCATGTTCGCACCGATCGGGGTGTTGCCGTACGCCAACGTACCGGTTTCGCCGGGGCTTGCCCTCGCCATTGATCGCCTGCTCGCGACGATCCCGCTCGTCAACCTCGGTATGGTCAACCAAGTCTTCGTGGCCCGCAAGCCCGCGCCCCAAGCCGGCGGCGCTCAGAGTAAAGGAGTCGGCGAACGATGACCACCGCGATGCAGCGCGAACAACCGGTCCTACCGGACGCGGTAAGCGAGCAAAGCCAGGAGGGCGGGATGACAACGCGAGCAACCTACGCGCGGCTTGCCCTGCCTTATGTGCCGCGGCTGCTCCACCTCATTGATCGCAACCCCTTCAGCAAAACCTACGGGTGCTTCGACCGTGCCTACTGGCACTATCGCACGATGGATTTTCCCTGCGGCATGTCGCAGGAATTCGTGCTGGTCTTGGCCCTCGCCGCGACGAAGCAGTATCCCGGGAACCGCTACTTCGGCGTCGAGCGCGTGCGGGAACTCGCCGAGGCGGGTGTGCGATTCGTGCCGCGAAGTTCCTACCCCGACGGCACCACCGACGACTATTTCCCGTTCGAGCGGGCGATGGGCGCACTCGTGTTCAGCCTCTATGCCGCGGCCGAGGCCTATCAGGTCCTCGGAATGAACGACGAAAAGGTCGTGGACCTCTTCTCGCGGCGGGTGAAGCACCTGGCCGGCGAGAACGAGACGGGGCGGCTGAGCAACCATCAGGCTTTGGCGGCCCTCGCGGCCTACACCGTCTACCAGATCACCGGTGACCCGGCCCACAAACGAGTCGCCGACGACCGTGCGGTTCTCACACTTTCCTGGCAGAACAAGGACGAAGGCTGGTTTCAGGAGTACGAAGGCGCAGACCCCGGCTACCACACCTGCACCATCGATTTTCTCGGCAAGTTGATGAAGAAGAGCGGGAACACGGCCCTCATCAAGCCGCTCACCAAAGCCGTCGAGTTCGCTTGGAATTTCATGCACGCCGACGGTTCCTACGGCGGTGAATACGGCAGCCGCAACACCTTCCACTTCTACCCCCACGGATTCGAATTGATGGCCCCGCACACCGACAAGGCCGGGCAGATCGCCGACGCCTTCCTTGCGGGGAGCCTCAGGGGCAAGCGCTACATCAACGACGATGACCGAATGACCGCGCACTATGTCTACGACTTCCTGCAGGCATTTGAGGACTTTTCGCCCCGCAGGCCGCCACCCATCGAACACGATCGCCGGGAAGCAAAGACCGTGTGGATGCCGGGCGCGAAGATGGCGGTCCGCTTCGGTGGCGATGCGGCCAACGGCTTTTACGCCGCGGCCAATCTCAGCAAGGGCGGCGTTATCAAGGTCTTTGACCGCGCCGGCCCGATTGCCTCCGATGCCGGGCTGATCGCCGAACTCTCGTGCGGCAACGTGGTCGTCTCCCACCTCGTCGATAACGATGCAGCCCCCGTGGCAGAGCCGACCGAAGGTGCGGGCGGCGTCTTCTCGATCAAGGCCAAGTTGAGCCGTCGGAAACACACACTCCCAACGCCCTTCACCAGCATTCTCTTCCGACTCGGGATGATCACGGTTGGCCGCTTCAACGCCAACCTCGTGCGGAGCACCCTCCAGAAAATCCTCATCACCGGCAAGCCGCACACCGCCCACGAGGTGGAACGCATCATCCGTTTTGAGGCCGACCGTGTCATCGTCGAGGACCGACTCCCCCGCGACGTCGTGTTCAAGCGGCTCGCCGTCGGTTCTGACGCCACAAGCATCTACGTTGCCAACAGCAATGTCTATCAGGAATCGGTCCTGTGCCGCTGGCAGTTCGTCGATGCTGCATCGCTCCCCATCGAGAACGGCAAACGGGTGTGGCGAAGGACCTATAGCCGCGGCAGCGGGCACGACACCGGAATGCAGGATGTGGCGGCATCTCCCTCGACCGCCGAGACCGGGGTCCCCGCACGATGAACTACCCCCCGTCCCGGTCAGATTCCGGTGTCACGGTTGTCATCCCCTGCTTCGACGAAGAGGGTGCCATCGAGCACACGCTCGAAGATGTTTCACAGGCTCTCGCCGCCCTCACGCTTCCGTGGGAGATCATCGCCGTCAATGACGGCAGCCAAGATAGGACCGGCGAGATTCTCGATGGTCTGGCGGGGCGCGTTCCCAACCTCCGCGTGCTGCACAACCCCTTCAATCGAGGCTACGGAGCCACCCTCAAGGCGGGCATCTCGGAAGCCAGGTTTGATCGCATCGTCATCACCGACGCCGACGGCACCTATCCCAACGAACGAATCCCGGAGTTGGTCGCGGACCTCGAACGCTGCGACATGGCGGTGGGGGCCCGGACGGGTGCGAACGTCAACATCCCTGCGCTCCGCCGACCGGTCAAGTGGCTTCTGCTCCAATACGCCCGGTGGCTCGCGGGGGCCGACATCAAGGACGTCAACTCGGGTCTGAGGGCCGTCTGGATCCGGCATGTCAAAAGCGTCTGGTGGATGCTCCCCAACGGCTTCAGTTTCACGACAACCATCACGATTGCCTCGCACGTCAACCGCCTGAACGTCAAGTATGTCCCCATCGACTATCACCGGCGCGTGGGCAAGAGTTCGATCCGTCCGATCCGCGACACCACCCGCTTCTTCTTCCTGATCGTGCGCACGATCATGTTCTATCGGCCGTTGCAGGTCTTCGGGTCGTTCGGTATCGCGCTCATCCTCGCGGCCATCCTCACGGCCGTCATCGTTAAACTCGTGGCGGGTGTCGTGCCCGACGTTGTGACGGTCGCGCTCTTCACCACGGGCGTCAATTTCTTGGGTTTAGGACTGATCGGTGACCTCGTGAACTCGCACCGGGTTCGATGAACGGGAGCGCCGCCGGAGGGTGTTGATGTCGGGAACGGTTGAAACCTCAGGCCCCGCTCACCCCGCTATGTCGCTCGCGCGGGCCTGCGCGGTCGTGCTGCTGGTGGCCGCCATCGTCCGGGTCTTCGCTCTGGGAGGCACTTCCCTCGTCATCGAGAACGACGGCATCGACTACCTCGCATCCGCGGTGACAAGTTGGAGACTGCTCCCGCTGGATATCAGCCGCTTCAGAACGCCCGGATACCCGTCCATTCTTGCGCTCACGTTCTGGCTCATGGGTCAGTCGGGGACAGCCGTCCTGATCGTCCAGCACACGCTGGGGGCGATCGCGGCGGTACTCATCACACGCATCGCCGCCCGCTGGGTGAGGCCCACGCACGCCATGATCCCCGGCTTGCTGGTCGCGCTGGATCCAACACTCCTCCTGTTCGGCAGCGTCATGCAGACGGAATCCATCGGCGTTTTTCTCTTCACGCTGATCGTTGCGATTGCGCTCACCGACACCCGAAGGCTCTTTACCGCCGCGTGCGCCCTGGGGGCGTTGCTGGCGTTCTCCACGTTGGTCCGGCCCACGTTCATCGTTGTCGCACCTTTCGCCGTTCTGGCCCTGGCCAGCCGCGCAGGGCTGCGGCCCTCAACACGGATCGGCGCGGTGGTCATCGCCACGGTCGCCTTCGCCCTCACGGCCTACCCATGGCTCGCCTTCAACCGCGAGCGCGGCATCAATGGGTTTTCCGCCGGGGCATCTTCCACACTCTGGGTTTCGTTGGTCCAGCAAGATCTTCTGAGCCGAGACTACCCCCTCCCGCCCGACGTCGCTCGCCGCTACGCCCCGGTCGCCAAACAGCGCGGAGCCTCCGCCGACATGTGGCGCTTCATCGCCGCCCCCTCCGACACTGCCGAGCAACGCGAGCGGATGCCCCAACTCACGAAACGCTGGGCGATCGCGAGCATTCAGAAGGACCCCGTCGCCTATCTTCAGCGCCTGCCCTATTCGTTCTTCTGGCAGATGAACTACTTCCCGCTCGATGGGTTTATTCTTGACAGCCAGATCACCTGGTTCAGTTACATGGTGTCGTGCGATGTCGTCGACTTCGGCCGCACAGGCTCCAACCTGCACTTCGACGGCGACGCCCGAAACGTCGATGTCCGCGCCCTTTCGATGTCCGCCCGCGGCGGATGGATGCGGAAGTTCTACCGGTGGTGGGGCATCAATCACCCCCGAGGCTTCCCGCAGTTGCCCCTGTGCGCCCTTGCCATCGGCGCTGGGGTTCTCGGAATTTATCGCCGCGACTGGCCCCTCGTCCTTGTGCTGCTCGCCTCGGCCGCCCTCGTGGGTGTGCACGTCTTCATGCTGTTCCACCAGGGACGCTACTCGCTTCCCGCCATGACAATTTGGTACGCCACGGCCGTCATCGTGCCGGCCGCCATGCTACGAGCGGCCCGAGGGAGCGAGGAAGAATTGAAGGCCCGCCGAGTGCCGGGCGTCTTCGTCCGGTGACATTCCCCCAAAACCGAAGTTGGCGGTGTCGGCTATTTCTACCGCGAGTTCAGTTCGCGCGTTTGTTCCACATAGTCGTCAATGCCCGCGACATATGACCGCGCAACCGAGTCAAAGCCACTGAACATCCCCAACGGGTTTTCAAATCCGGGCGATCGACGCTCGGTCGAACATCCCGCGACCAACAAGCCCACGCCAACCGCGGCCGCGCCAAGCCCGATCCGCCGCGCCGCGGAGCGGCCCAGGCGCATGGCTCGCAGGGCCGTCTGTTGCCTCACCCGATCCACTTGTGTTCCGCCGGACCCGTGTAAATGCTCAACGGCCGGATCAACCGGTTGTCGCCGTGCTGCTCCATGATGTGGGCCGTCCAACCGGTGATACGGCTGGCGACAAAGATCGGTGTGTACTGCGGCACCGGGATGTTCATCGTGAAATACGTCATCCCGCACGGGAAATCCACGTTCGGATGAATGTTCTTCTTGGTGAGCATGATCTTCTGAACCTGCTCGCCCAGGTCAAACCAACGCGTGGCCGCGAGCCCGCCGAAACTTGCCGACTTGTGCTTCGCGTTGGCCTTCCCGAGTTTGTGCAGAATGCCCGCGCGGTGGTCGCCGTTCTTGTACACCCGGTGGCCGAAACCCATCAACTTGCGCTTCGTCGTGAAGGCCTTCTCCATCCATTCATCGACCTTGTCAGTCCCGATGCCGGCATCGCCGACGTCCCTGAAGATCTCCTTCAGCATCTCCATCGCCATCTCGTTCGCGCCGCCGTGCAATGGGCCCTTCAAGGCCGCGATCCCACCTGCCACTGCCCCGTGCATGTCCGAGAGCGTCCCCGCGATCACACGGGTCGTGAACGTGCTGGCGTTAAACTCGTGCTCGGCATAAAGAATCAGGCTCACATCCATCACCCGGGCCTCTTCCGGCGTCGGTGTGTGCCCGGTCATCATGTACAGCAGGTTCGCAGAGTGCGACAGCGTCGGGTCGCCGCCCAACTCGCGCCCCACATACCCACGACCATCAATCAGGTTCTGCATGTGGCCGACAACCGTCGGAATCTTCGCCAAAAGCCGCTTCGCCTTCCGCAGGTTAGCGTCCTTGGCGTTGCTCTGGCAGTCCGGATCGGTGTGCCCCAAAATGCACACCGCCGTCCGCAGAACATCCATCGGCACGGCCCGACCCGACGCCAACCACCCCGCCGCCGATTCCAGAAACGCAACAATCGCGGCGGGCAACGCCCGCTCGGCCACAATCTCAGCCTTGAACCGCACCAGTTCATCACGCGTGGGCTTATGCCCTTCCAGCAGCAGGAACGCGACCTCCTCAAAGGTGGCGTGTTCGGCGAGATCATGGATCTCATACCCGCGATAAATGAGTTTGTCCTGCTCGATTGAACACACGGCGGTCTGCCCGCCAATGACGCCCTCAAGACCCTTTGCGAACGCGGCTTCGGCAGCGGCTGTAACGGCCATGATCGATGCTCCCTGTGGTTCGCCGAGTGTAGGAAGCACCAGATGGAGAGACCGCTCACTTCGGTGCAAGCAGCGAATCAAGATCGAGTCTTGGAAGCGAGGGCAACCCCGGTCCGGCCGAAGGGCCGAAGCCTCGTTCCGCGGGTATCCCAAACGTGCCTTGGAACGTAGTTCCAAAGCCCGGGTTCACCCACCGCATCACCGGCCGACCAAACGCCGGCCCACCAACCCGTCCACCAACCCGTCCACCAACCCGCTCACCAATATGGGAGTCGATCAGGCACGCCGGTAACGGATTCGTCTTCAGAAGCGATGTATTCGCCCCGTCCGACCAGAGCAATGACGAAGTCGGCAGCGAAGTCGGTCGACCCAACATCGAACTCCCACCCAACTCCAACCCATCCGAAGATGCGCCAACACGCGAAGCAATTGCGCCAATACCAACCCCCACGCCAACCCCCACGCCAACTCCCCAATCCTCGCTCGCCATACCACCCGCATTCCGCTCGCCGCCCGCAACACTCACTTCCGAATCACCCGTCCCGCCCGAAACTCCCCACCGCCGCGCAGGCGTCAGCGACCCCGCTTCGCCCAACGCCAGCAGCGGCCGCCTGAGCGAAGGACTCAGTGAGACCGCAATCGAAGGCTCAACCAACGCCGATTCAAAGACCGACGACTGAATCGCCACGGCCGGCGACACCGATGCAAGAGCCACCTCGGAGCCCAGACCCTCGCCCAGACCTTGACCACTCCCGCCAGACTCGCTGATGAGATACCCGCCGGTGATCAGTCCGAGAAAACTCGCGGCCAAAGCCACTCGCCATACCGAAATCTTGTGCCGCGCAAAGCTCGGAAGAAACGGCCGACGCCGATGGGTCTCAGCAAGGATCCGAAACGCAAGATCAGGAGCCGCCGCGACCTTCGTAAGCGGCTTCAGCAACCGCCGCATCTCTGCAACATCGCGGTCCGCGCCGGGCGCCACCTCGCCCGAAGCCCGCAACATCGCGCGGGCCATCCCCGCATCGCCCCCGACGATCGAATCAAGACACTCGTTCATCAGCCGATCGCGGATGCGATGCGCACGACCATCGTCTTTCGACGGCTTGCCCCCGCCCATGCCAGAGCCAATACCAGAGCCGGAGCGAGACTTCATCGCCACGCCTCCTGAAACTTCAACGTTTCAACACCCGGAGTCTCCACGCGATGCAGGATCCATTCACGCAATCGAAGCCGGGCGCGATGCAGATGGCTCTTGACTGTCCCGACCGGCATCCCCGTGTGCTCCGAAATCAACGAAATCGGCCACTCATGCTGATGAAACAGAACCACCACCTCACGCTGATCTGACGGCAACCGCATCAACTCGGCCTGCAGCATGTCGCGGCACACCGCCTTTGTGTCGTCCCGATCAACCCGGCAAGTCGCGGCCTCCCGGTTGTCGCGCCACCCGTCCACCCGTTCACTGTCCGAGCAAGGCCGCTTCTTTTCGCACATGTTGAAGTACACGCGCCGACCGATCGTGAACAGCCAAGTCGAAAAACGGAACCGAGGATCAAACCGGTCCAGATTCGTGAGCACACGAACGAACGCTTCCTGAACCACGTCTTCCGAGGTGTGCGGCTGCCCCGAAATGCGGAGGATGTACCCGTACAGCGATCCCTGATGGGCTCGAACCAGTTGCTCCGCAGAATCGCGGTCGCCGCCCGCGGCCTTCCGAATCAACTTGAGTTCCTGGCCTTTGTTCATGGGTTCACCGGCCGAAGCACCAACCCGCGAAGATGTTCGATTCCCGCACCACAAGTTTACTGGTTCATGCACCCCTCCGGTTGCGGAAATCCGCGCGATCCAGCAAAAAAGCGGCACCGCCGGATCAAAGTGGCGGTGCCGCTCGCGTTCATCGAAAGAAAAACCGAAACCCCGACCGAAAATCAGGCCGCCTTGCGCTTCCGCGGAGCCGTCGCCGCGGCATTCAGCCGCCCCACGACCTGCCCAGCGACTTGGCGGGCCGGCTGAACCGCTCGAACCGGCTCGTCGGCCAGAAGTTCAACCAGTTCCAACGGGTTCGCCACCGAGAATTCAATGCCAATCTCGTCCGCCAAGCCCTCGGCCCGATTGAACACGCCGCCGCCCACCACAATGCGGGTCGAGTGGCACGCCCCGATCTCCTTCAGCCGGTCGATCACCTTGCGGATGTCCGGAAGGTCGCTTGCCGCCGAAGCAAACATGAGCAGCACATCGGGCTGACGCTCCTGCACCTGAGCAATGATCTCATCGCCCGGCACCCCGCCGCCCGAGAACGTCACGTTAAAGCCCGAGGATTCCAGCAAATCGACCGCCATCTGGGCCGCGAGTTCCTCCCCTTGGCTCGGACCGCACACCGCGAAAACCGTCCGGTTGCGAAGCGTGGGGATCTCAAGTTTCGCCGACACTTGGTCCACCATCACCCGCAAGAGCCGGGTACCAA
>Ga0105049_10003042_pt1 | contig 19866 bp, 10 predicted proteins | sample MAT06_FD_78087 | JGI IMG/M metagenome (GOLD analysis project Ga0105049, IMG submission 78087) | Freshwater microbial communities from Lake Fryxell liftoff mats and glacier meltwater in Antarctica - MAT-06 | ecosystem: Environmental > Aquatic > Freshwater > Ice > Liftoff microbial mat | place...
CGGGTCGGCTGCCACGTGCTACCCCAAAGGCCGCGTAGAGCCCGAAGCCGAGCCCGAAGCCGATGAACCAGGCGTAGTTGTAGAGGTCGTGGAAGATCGCCGGCACCGACGCGTGCTCGACGAGACCCGCGGCCGCGAGGAAGCCGGGCACATTTGGCGCGACCGAGACGGCAAGGATGGCCATCGCCCGCCAGTTCACGCCCGAGCCGCCGAACGCGTAGGGCCCCGTGCGCGAATAGAGGCCGTCGACGTCGAGGTTCATCTTTCGCACGATGAAATAGTCCGCAATCATGATGCCGCCGATCGGGCCGAGCAACGCCGAGTACCCGACCAGCCACACGAAGAGATAGTCGCCCACCGAGGCGAGCAGCTTCCACGGCATGATGACCACGCCGATGACGCCGGTGATGATGCCACCCATCTTGAACGAGATACGGCTCGGGGCGAGGTTCGCGAAGTCGTTGGCGGGGCTCACGACGTTGGCCGCGATGTTGGTCGTCAGGGTCGCAATCGCGAGCGCGAACATCGCAATGACGACGACCACGGGGTTGTCGAAGCGGGCGATCAAAGCGACCGGATCCCAGGGCGCGTCGCCCGCCGTGAGCACATCGGGAAACACCAGTAGCGACGCCGAGGTGACCGCCACGCCGATGAACGAGTAGAGCGCCATCGTCGGCGGCAGGCCCAGCGTCTGGCCGCGCAGCTGGTCCCGCTGCGACTTCGCGTAGCGGGTGAAGTCGGGGATGTTGAGCGACAACGTCGCCCAGAAGCCGACCATCGCGGTGAGCCCGACGAGCAACGTGCCGAGCGCGAAGCCGCCCGGCTTTACGCCTTCCTTTGGCACCCTCAGCTCGGCGCGGCTGCCTGCCGGCTTTGCGGGCGAACGGACCTCGAACGCGAAGCGGTCCCCTGCCTGGGCCGCCCCGAGCGCCACCGTCGGCGTGAGCGGCAACCATGGCAACGGCGCGAGCGCGGCCGTCACCGCGGCCTTGTCGGCGTTCTTGTCCGGGTTCGGCGCGACGCGCGCAAACCGCATCTCGTCTGCCTTGGGCACGCCATCGACCGTGACGACCGTCAGCGCCGCGGTCGCCACCCCACCTTCGAGAGTGGCACTCAGGGTCGGCCGCGTGAATTGCTCCGACGCGTCGAGCACCCGGCTCGCGCCGCCCCCTTCGCCCAATCCCCAGGCCAACAAGGCAAGCCCGACTGCGATCAGCAACGGTGCCGACCAGCTCTCGAAGAACTTGATCGACTCCATGCCGCGCACGACGAAGTACATGTTGATGGCCCAGAACCCGAGGAACGCGACGAGCTGCGCGACATTGATGTCGAGGAAGCCGCCGAGGTAGGGCGCGTCGCCAACGCCAGGGACAAGCGCACGCACGAGCTCGTAGCAGGCCTGCCCGCCAAACCACGTCTGGATCCCAAACCAGCCACACGCGACCAGTGCCCGCAGCACCGCAGGCACGTTCGCCCCGCGCACACCGAAAGAGGCACGCGCCAGCACCGGAAACGGGATCCCATACTTCGCACCCGGATGCGCGTTCAGGACCATCAGCACCAGCACGATCACATTGCCGATGAGCACCGTCAGGACCGCGCCCCACCACGACATGCCGGACGACAGGAGCCCGGCCGCGAGCGTGTAGGTCGGGATGCAGACTGCCATCCCGATCCACAGGGCAGCGATGTGCCACGTTCCCCAGGTCCGCTGCGCTGGCGAGGTAGGGGCGAGGTCGGGGTTCCAGAGGCTCGGGTCGGCGTTCGCTGGGCGAACGGCTGGCTCTTCGTGGGGCATCGGGTCCTCGCGCAACGGTCCTATGGCAGCGGGATCTTGCCCCGCAATCGGCTGCCATTCAACCGACGTCGTCAATTGAGTCGGTTCGACACACCTTTGTGAAGGTGCTAGCGCTGAAGGCATGAGTCAGCCGTCACCGTCTGCTCCCCCGTCTGCCGAAGCACCGCCCTTCCAACCGTTCGTCGCGAGCACGACGACGATGACCGAGCTCACCGTTCGCGCGGTCGTAATCGGCTCGCTGCTCGGCATCGTGTTCGCCGCGTCGTCGGTCTACCTCGGGCTCAAGGTCGGGCTCACGGTGTCGGCCTCGATCCCGGTCGCGGTGCTGTCGATTACCCTCTTCCGCTGGCTCGGCAAGGCGGTCGGGGCGCGCCCGGCGACCATCCTCGAGAACAACATCGTGCAGACGACGGGCTCGGCGGGCGAGTCGATCGCCGCCGGCATCGCCTTTACGCTGCCGTCCCTCCTCATCATGGGCTTCGACATGGAGCTCGTGCGGGTGCTGCTGGTCGGGCTCCTGGGCGGACTCATCGGCGTCTTGATGATGATCCCGCTGCGCCACGGGCTCATGGTGAAGGAGCACGGCAAACTCGCCTTCCCCGAAGGCACCGCCTGCGCCGACGTGCTGATGGTCGGCGAGCAGGGCGGCATGAACGCCAAGACCGTCTTCATCGGCTTTGGCGCCGGCTTTGGCTACATGGTCCTCAACGTCATCCTCGGCTTCTGGAAGGACACCGCGTCGTTTACGGTCTCGTTCTGGGGCAAGCTGAAAGACGCAACCATCGGCTTTGAGGTCTCGCCCGCGATGCTCGGCGTTGGCTACATCATCGGGCCCAGGGTCGCGGCCAACATGCTGGCGGGCGGCCTGCTCGCGTTCCTCGTACTGGTCCCGCTCATCCATCACTTCGGCGACGGTCTCGGCGACGCACTCTACCCGTCAGCCGACGTGCTCATCTCCGAGATGGGTGCCGGCGCGCTCCGCAACAACTACATCCTGTTCATCGGCGCTGGCGCGGTTGCGACCGGCGGCTTCATCGCACTCGCGCGCGCCATCCCGACCATCATCCGTGCCTTCCGCCGTGGCATGGGCAGCATCGCCGAGCGGCGCGCCGAGGCCGGCAGTCCAGGCGCCATCCTTGCCACGGCCGGCAGTCCAGGCTCCGCCATCCTTGCCACGGCCGGCAGTCCAGGCTCCGCCATCCTTGCCACGGCCGGCAGTCCAGGCTCCGCGATTCTCGCGACGGATGGCAGCGCAGTCACCGCAGCGACCACGACCCCACGCACCGAACGCGACCTGTCGCTGCGCGTGGTGCTCGGCGGTTCGCTGGCCCTCGCGCTGGCGATCGGCGTCGCCCCGGTGCTCGACGTCAACCCCGTCTCCGCGCTCTTGATCGTACTCTTCGGCTTCTTCTTCGTGACGGTGTCGGCGCGCATCACCGGCGAAATCGGCAGCTCCTCCAATCCGATCTCGGGCATGACGGTGGCGACGCTGCTCATCACCTGCGGCCTCTTCGTCGTGATCGGCTGGACCGGCGTCGAGTTCAAGGCGATGGCGCTCACGACCGCGGCGCTCGTGTGCGTGGCCGCTTCCAACGGCGGCACCATCGCGCAGGATCTCAAGACCGGCCACCTCGTCGGCGCGACCCCGCGCTCGCAACAGCTCGCCATCCTGGTCGGCGTCATCACCTCGGCGATCGTCATCGGCTTCGTCCTGCAGCTCCTGAACGAGAGCTCCACGACCTACAAAGCGGTCGAAATCCCGACCTTCTCGCTCGCCGCCGCCAAGGCCGACCCGAAGTCGAGCCCGCACGTGAAGACCACCGACGAGCGCGTGGTCGCGACCGACGGCAAGGAGTACGGCGTCGTCTTCCTGCACGAGGCGGTCGCCAAGGCGGAGCGCGGAAAGTACCTGATCGATACCGAAGGGCACCTAAAATTCTTCGTCGATCCAGGTGTTTGCGGCACCTACCCGTACCATGTCGTCAACGTCGACAAGCCGATGTCGCTGCCCGTCGCGAGCTATGCCAAGGTCGAGTACGGCACCGACCACCTGCCCTATCGCATCGTCGACCTGCAGGCGCAGATCCCCGCGGGCACCTACCTCGTCGACAGCGAAGGCTTCGTGCGGCGTGAGGCGAAGGCCACCGAGGACGGCACCGAGAAGCTCGAGAAGGTCGAGTACCAGGGGATCCGCGTGCCGATCCCCGCCAACGTCGAGAACGTGTCCGTCGTCGACCGGCGCTCGGGTGAAGCGCTCACGTTGCGGCGCGTGACCCTGCCCGAGCCCCTGCCCGCCACCCTCCCGCCCGGCCGCTACCTCGCGACCCCAGAAGGCACGGTCGTGTGGGAGACCAAGCAGGACGTCACCAAGTTCGATGCGCCCAAGGCGCAGCTCTTCCGGCTCATCATCGATGGCACACTCGGCGGTGACCTGCCCTGGGGGCTCGTGCTCGCGGGCGTATTCCTGGCGATCATGATGGAGCTGGTCGGGGTGCAGTCGCTGCCGTTCGCGGTCGGCCTCTACCTCCCGATCTACACCTCGGGTGGCATCTTCGTCGGCGGCGTCGTGCGCTGGCTCGTCGACCGCAAGCGCAAGGACTCGGCCAGCGAGGCGGAGTTCTCGCCGGGCATGCTGATGGCGTCCGGCCTCATCGCGGGCGGCGCCATCGCCGGCATCTTCGACGCCGTGGCGGACGGGGCCGAGCTGCCGCTGAACCTCGGTGCCGACTTCCTCGCTGCCACCGAGAAGTCGGGCTCGCTCGGCGATCTCGGGGTCAACCTCTGGACGATGCTGCCGTTCGTGCTGCTCGCGTACTTCCTCTATCGCGTCGGCAAGAAGAAGGAGCTCTAGCGCTCACACCGGCAATACCAGCCGGAACCGTGCGCCGACCCCGTCCTGGCTTTCAGTCGAGGCCTCGCCATCCTTGCGAAGGCCAGCGCTCTCTCGCACTGGCTACACGGATGACTCTCGAGTGACGCTCACGGGGAAGCGCCACCGAGCGTCGCGGATGCGACCGACCATCAAAGCCGGCGAAGCCGGCAGGGAGGGAGCGCCCCGACGTCGGTGGTGCGTTGGGTGGATCTCGGTCGAGAGTCATCCGTTTAGACCTCGCAAGATCCGCCGTGGGCCTGGGCAATCGCCAGCACGATCGCAAGCCCCAGCCCGGAGCCCGGCGTGTCCCTCGCGAGGCGATGAAACGGCTCGAACACAACCGCCCGCAGCTCGGGCGCGATCCCAGGCCCGTCGTCGCTCACCGTCAAACGCAGCACGCGTGGCGCCGGCTCGTGCGCCAGCACAATCGGCCGACCCGGCGCGAATTTCTGCGCGTTTTCAATGAGATTCGCGAGCGCCTGGCGCAGCGGATCAGCATCGACGTTGGCCACGATGCCCGGGCCGAGCGTGCTCTGCACCAGCGGGTCGCCCGCCCGCCCAATGACCTCCGCAACGAGCCCGGTGATGTCGGTCGCCGCCCGGTCGGGGGTCTGACTCTGGCGCAATCGCTCGAGATCGAGCAAGCGCCCCCCCGAACGCGAGAGCTTTCATATCCTGGTCTTCTTGTGTCGGTGGTGCGCGGAACCAATGCTTACGCCGGCCCCGACGCCAACAACAGCAGCATGCCGCAATCAGGCATGCGACCGTCGCTCGAGGAGCGGCAGCTGCTCGCCAACTGGCTCTCGTGTGGCGCGCCTTGACAGGGCCAGTGACCCCATCGGGGTCTGTAACATCGAGACCGCTCAGGCCGCCGGCTCCCTGACGAGGCGCATGCGCCAGTCGACGCCGACGATGTCGCCCTCGCCGATCGGCTCCCAGACATTCTCGCCCTGGAGCGGCTCACTCGCGATGAGCATGTGATTGACGCTGCCGCTGAGCGAGGGCGCTTCGCAAACGGCCGACAGCGACGGGCACACGTCGCGGTCGGCGCAGCGCCGCTTCCAGGTCGAGTAATAGAGTTCTCTACCGCCCTGGTGCGCGGCCATCACCTGGCCGTTGGTGACCAGCAGCGTGAGCAGACTCCGTGCCGCGTCGCTGTCGGCGAGCTGGCGCACGAGCGTCACCGTGTCGCGCAGCGAGCGCACGACCTCCTCGATTCCGAGGCGGCCACCCAGCTCGCCGTACTTCGAGAGCTCGGTCAGGAACAGGAAGAACACCCGCTCGCTATCGGTGTCGCCCAGGATGAAGCGCCGTAAGCGCGGTGCGATCGCCAGCTCGAGCGTCTCGCGCACCTCTGGAAAGCGCGGCACGTCGCCGTTGTGGGCCATCACCCAGCGCCCGTACTGAAAGGGGTGCGAGTTGAGCACCGTCATCGAGCCCTGCGTCGCCTTGCGGATGTGCGCGACGACCGTCTCCGAGCTGACGATGCCCGACACGCGCCGAAAGAGCGCGTCGTCCATCGCGCCCGCGGCACTCTTGGTCACGTGCGGCGCGCCATCGACGTAGTAGGCGACGCCCCAGCCGTCCGGGTGTCGCTCCGACTGCTTGTGCAGCGCATTGTCCGCGGCCAGCAGCGAACGATGGACCTGACTCGGGATGACGCTGCGGAATCCAAATAGGCGACACACGAGAGCCCCCAGAAGCACAGAGGCCCCGCCAAGGATGGCGAAGCCTGGACTGCGGGCCCGCAACCTGCCTTGCGAGCCTCGCGAGCCTTGCGAGACTACTCCGATGGCGACGATTTCAGAAGACCATCGTGAGCGCCGAACGATCGTTGCTCTTGATGGAAGCCGCGTGCGCATGAACCCGCGGCATCACCTGGTGGATGAAGAAGCGCGCCGTCTGGATCTTGCCGTGGAGGAAGCGCGCCTCGGCGTCATCGACCAGGAACGTGCCGAAGCCCTCGGCCATCGGGTCGACGCGATTGTCGATGAGGCGCTTGTCGTAGAGCGTCTTGGCAGTCAGGGCCTGGCGCATGAGCAGCCAACCGACCAGCACGTCACCGAACATCTCCAGGAACTTCACCGCGTGGAACGCCGGGTAGTCGACGTCGCCACGCATGTTGAGCTGCCCGAACCCCATCGCGGCCTGCGCCAGCGCGTCGCGGGCCTTGCCGATCGCCGCTATCTCATCGGCGAACGGGCCGTCCTTGGCGGGTCCATTGAGCGTCTTGTTCGCCTCATTGAGGAGCGCCATCAGCATCACGCCGCCACCACGCGCGACCTTGCGCCCGAGCAGATCCATCGCCTGCACACCGTTGGTGCCTTCGTAGATCGCAGCGATCTTCACGTCGCGCAGCAGCTGCTCCATGCCGTACTCACGGATGTAGCCGTAGCCGCCAAAGACCTGCACCCCCAGGTTGCAGGCGTTGAAGCCCTCGTCCGAGCACCACGCCTTGACGATCGGGGTCAGCACCTCGACCTGATAGTGCCAGTGGTTCTTCTCCTTCTCGTCCGTCTCCATCTCCGCGCGGTCGATGCAGTAGGCCGCGTACAGCATCAGCGCGCGCCCACCCTCGGCCAGCGCCTTCATGTGCATCAGCATGCGCTTGACGTCGGCGTGCTCGATGATGGGCACCTTCTGCGGCTCGGCCTTGCGCATGTCCGCCAGGCGGTTGCCCTGGATGCGCTCCTTCGCGTAGTGCACGGCGCGCAGGTAGGCGAGGTTCGACAGCGCCACGCCCTGGAGGCCGACCGCGATGCGCGCCTCGTTCATCATCTTGAACATGCAGCGCAGGCCCTCGCCCTGGCCGCCGACGAGCCAGCCTTCGCACGCGTCGTTGTCGCCGAAGACGAGCTGGCAGGTGGCCGAGCCGTGGATGCCCATCTTCTCCTCGACGCCGATACAGACGACGTCGTTGAGCTCGCCCGGCTTGCCCTTCGCGTCGACCCGGCGCTTGGGCACGATGAACAGCGAGACCCCGCGATGGTCGCCCGGATCGCCTTCGACGCGTGCCAGCACCATGTGCACGATGTTGTCGGTGATGTCGTGCTCACCCGACGAGATGAACACCTTCTGGCCCTTGATTCGGAAGAAGCCTGGCTTGTCGGCGACGGGCCGCGCGACCGAACGCAGGTCTGGGACGGCGGTGCCGGCCGACGGCTCGGTGAGGCACATCGTGCCCGACCATTGTCCCGACAACATCTTCGCCGCGTACGTCGCCTTCTGGTCGGCCGTGCCGAACGTCTGGATCAGCCCGAGGGCGCCGTGCGTGAGGCCCGGCGTGAACATCAGGTTCACGTTGGCGGCCGTGAACAGCTCCTGAGAGGCGATGTGCAAGACCAGCGGGAACCCCTGGCCGCCATCCTCTGGGCGCATCGACAGCGCGACCCAGCCCGCCTCCGAGATCGCCTTGTAGGCCTCCTTGAAGCCCGGCGGCAGGGTGACCTTGCCGGCGTCGAACTTCACGCCGACGCGGTCGCCAATCTCGTTGCACGGGAACAGGATCTCACGCGCCTGCTGCTCGGCCGCCTCGAGGATGTCGTTCATCGTCGCGAGGTCGGCATCCTTGTACCGCTCGTGCTTGGCGAACGAGCCGATGTCGAAGCAATCGAACAGGTTGAAGCGGATGTCCCGCATGTCGGCATAGAAATCGGCCACGGTCGGTCTCCTGCTCTCGTTGGGCGGGGGCAGGCTGATGTCCGATGCCACCCCGCGTTAGTCCTTCGAGGTATATAGGGCCGGGTCGCCGGGAGGCAACCAAAACCTGAATGACGGCTCACTCGGCCACGCAAGGACCTGTAGCGATTAGAGATCGTTTTCGAACGTGTGCACGAACAAGCCATCGGCGAGCTTCGGCTCGAACCACGTCGACTTAGGCGGCATGATGAGGTCCGCGTCCGCCACCCGGAAGAGCTCGTCGAGCGACGTCGGGAACAGCGAGAACGCGACCCCGCTGCGACCCGCGCGCAGCTCGAGCTCGGCCACGCCGCGAATGCCGCCAACGAAGTCGATGCGATGATCGCGGCGCGGGTCATCGATGCCGAGCACTGGCTTCAGCAACCGATCTTGCAGCAGCGCCACATCGAGCGAGTCGATCGGGTGGGCCTCGTCGACGCTCTTCGCGACGAGCTCGCGCCAGGTGCCGCCGAGGTACATCGCGAAGTGATGACGCGCGCTCGGCACCGGGGCAGCACCGGGTGGACCGACCTCGAAGTGTTCGGCGACGGCGGCGAGAAAGCTTGCTTCGTCGTGCTTGCCGAGGTCGGCGACGACCCGGTTGTAGGGCAGGATCTCGAGCCAACGCGCCGGGAACACGACCGCCAGGAAGCGGTCCCAGTCGCCGTTGCCCTCGCCGCGCTGATGTCGCAGCTTGGCAACCCGCGCAGCACTCGCCGCGCGATGATGACCGTCGGCGATGTACGACGCCGGCTCGGCCGCGAGCAACGCCGCGAGCTTCTCGCCACGCGGTGAGTCCGCCTGGACGAGCCACGCCTCGTGCCGCACGCCATTGGCCATCCACGCATCGAGATCCGGCGGCGCGAGCGTCGTCGCCACGAGCAGCTCGAGCAGCGCCTCGTTCGCGCGCATCGCGAGGAACACCGGCCCGGTCTGGGCCGACGTCACGTCGATGTGACGGGTGCGATCGTCTTCTTTCTCGGCCCGCGTCAGCTCGTGCTTCTTGACGAGGCCGGCCTCGTACTCGGCCACCGAGGCGAGCCCGACGACGCCGATCTGGGCATGGGCACCACGCGTCTGGCGATAGACCGCGAAGACGGGTCGGGCCTCGCGCACGAGCGCGCCTTCGGCGACGAGCCGCTCGAGGTTGGCGTGCGCGCGCTGGTAGATGTCCACGCCGTATGGGTTCACGTCGTCGGGGAGTTCGAGCTCCGAGCGGGTCACGCGCAGAAACGACAGCGCCTCGTCACCGACGTAGGCGCGCGCTTCGGGCGTAGAGACGACATCGTAGGGCGGCGAGATCACCCGCGCGACGACGTCGGCGCCAGGGCGAAGCGGCCGGAAAGGCTTGAAATCCATGACTTTTCCTCGCGCCGTGGTCACTCGACGATGACGCTGCGGGCAAGGCAGGCCATCGCACGCCACGGCTCGAACGTCGACTCCGTTGCGAACAGGGAGGCCCCGGTAGCGCTGTGCACGAAGAACCGATCGAGCTGCCGCACCGCGCCGAGCGCGTCGAAGCCTCGCTCGCGCTCGATGCGATAGCGCGCAAGCATCGCGAACATCGTCGTCAGCAGGTAACGCGGGTCGGCAAACCACAGATAGAACGTAGGGCACAAGAAGCGGTGCATCAGGTAGCGCGTGAGCAGCGCATGCTCGTCGGGCGCGGGCATCGGATCGAGCGTAAAGCGCTGCGGCGGATGGTCCTCCCAGAGGGACGGGAGGCCCGCGGGCGAACCGCCGGCGCGGGCTTCGAGGCCGGCGATGATCGAGTTCTCGAACGCGCCCTGACGCAAGAGCGAACGGTCGAGCGTCAGCGGCTCCGGTGCCGTGAGCCCAGTCACGTCCTCGGCGAAGCGCACGAGGCGTGCGAACGGGTCGGCCTCGGTGAGGCCGTTGAAGTGCTCGAACAGCGACCAGTGCAGCGACCAGAACGTATGGATGTCGATACGCTCGCCGAGGGGGTCCCAGCACTGGCGATCGTCTTGGCCCATCCAGGCGACGCTCTCGACCGGTGGCTCGGCGTGCTCGAACGTCGGCGCGAACGCGACCTCTTCGGCGAGCAGCTGCAGCGCCGTCGGACACTGGAACGTGAGGTCGACGATCTGCCGGTCGTTGGTGAGGATCGACAGGTACGGGTACTGCTTGCAGACCCGTGGATAGAGCTGCGCACCGAGGTTCGTGCGCACCGTGCAGAGGTTGTCGCCGCCGAGAAAGACGCACTGATCGCGGACCTTCGGCAGGAGCGGCCAGTCGCTCTCGCGCTTGATGTTGGCGAGCGCGAAGGCCGACGCGCGCGGATCGGCCAGCTCGGTCAGGCGCCGCTCGAAGCGGCGGCGTTCGACCTCGTCGATCGGCACCGACTGATGCTTGCAGCAGAGGCCGCGTTTACGGCACTGCCACGCCCTCACCATGGGTGTCAGATAGAGCGGCGGATCAGTGTCCACGGCGTGCATGGCCTCAGTATCGCCTTTGGCTGCCTTGCCCTTCGCAGGGATGGCGGAGCCTGGACTGCGGGCCATGGCCTACTGACCGAGGTTGCCGCCGATGACCGCGTAGCCCGCCTGCGGCGTCACGCGCAGACCCCCGAGGCCCAGCGTCGTACCCGCGGGCAGGCCCGGCACCAGCGTCGAGAGATCCATGGACGGCAGCTCGAACGGGCCGAACTCCTGGCCGGTGATGAAGCCCCCGAGGATCGACGGCAGGTTCTCGAGGAGAGTGCCGATGTCGAGCGTGTCGCCGAGGCCACCGTCGTCGAGGTAGGCGATCTCGACGTCCGAGTCGGTGATCGCGCCGAACTGGATCGACAGGCCCTTGGCACCACCGTCGCTGCCGTCGTGGCTGACGAACTGAACGTCGAGCACGAGGTCCACGTACATGCCGACCTCAACCGAGGAGCCGAGGATGTCGCCCGTGAGCGTCAGGTAGAGATCGCCGACCGAGGCCTGGATGCCGGCCTTCGAGCAGTCGTCGAGGATCGGCGGCATGAGCCACTCCATGTCGACTGCGAGGTTGTCGATGTTGATCGGCAGCGCGCCACCGGCCAGGCCCGCCAGGTCGAGCGGGGCGTTCAACCCACCCGACCACCAGGCCGCGTAGAAGCCGGCGTTGATGACGTCGGTGCGCACGCCGAAGCCGACCGACGGGTCCCAGCCCCACTGGAGGTCATCGGTCGAGGTGCCAAGGCAGGTGCCGCGCAGAATCGCGCCCTCGGGATCTTCTTCATGCAGGTCCCCGTCGTGGCCGAGCGACTCGAGGTCGATGCCCTTGTCGGTGTGGAGCCCGGTCGCGAGCCCGATGGTGCCGCCGTCGTCCTCGAAGGCGACCGTCGAGAGCTCGGTCGAGAAGCCGAGCTCGACCGAATCGCCGCCAAAGAAGCTCGGGATCGGCAGCACGGTGTCGATCACCAGGAGGTCGAAGAGGCCCGACAGCACGGGCCCGAGCAGCGACTGCAGCACCGGGTTCAGGAGCTGCGGCACAAGCGCGCTGGCCGTGTTCGCGAGCGGGTTCAGGATGCCGGCGAAGAGTTGGCCAAGGTCGATGAAGTCCGACAGCGCGATCGAGTACTGGGTGTTGATGAGGCCCTGGATGCCGGTGAGCGACAGGTTCAGGGTGACGTCCTGGATCGGCTGCAGGTCGAAGTCGCCGACGACCGAGGTGAGCTCGCTGATGCTGAGCTGCATCGGCTGGTGCCAGGTCTTGGCCATCTCCGCCGCCATGAACACGTCGAAGTCGCCCATCGCGAGGTGCGACGTGACGAGCGCCTGGGCATAGGCCTGGCCGCTCGTCAGCGGGAAGCAGAAGAAGTCGTTGCACGAGTCGGCGAGCACATCGAACTGCAGCTTCACCTCGAACACGAGGTCGACAGCGATCGCGGGCTGGCTGTCAGTGCCGACGATCATGTCGAAGTCGAGCCCGCCTTCGCGCGAGTCGATGTTGACGGCGGTCGGCCCGATGTCGGTCGTGTCCGCCGCCTTGAGGATGATTGAAAGGTCACCGACGAAGGTGAGGTCGATCCACTGGCCGTCGAAGAGGTCGACGCGCATCGTCTGATTCACGAGCGGAATCGACTGGTTGACGCCCGCGAGCGCGGTCGAGATTGGGGTCTGGATGTCGAGGTCGCCGAGCAGCACTTCGACCAGCGTGGCGAGGTCGTTCAACTGGTTGTGGTTGTGCACGCCGTCATCGAAGAAGTTCTGGCCGAGCAGGACGACGATGCCGTCCTCGTGCTGGAGGCCGCGCGCGTCCTGATCCTGGAAGTCCAGCCAGCCGTCGGAGTAGCCAAACGTCGGCGACGCCTCGGCACGGTTGCCGGCCTTGTCGACCGCGATGAGGTCGATGATGTTCAGGCCCCAGGTCGAGTCGTAGGCGTACTCGAAGCGGCCACCGGCCTGGATCGCCACGGCCTTGCCGCCGATGCTGAGCGTATCGAGGCCGCCTGCGTCGATGACGGTGCCGCGCACGACCACCGGTCCGCCGCCGTTGTCGGTGTCCTTGAGGGTCGCGCCGCGCGGCGGGTAGTCGACGACGATGACCGGGGCGGTCGCATCGACGAGCAGATCGAGGTCGTCACGCATGCCCTCGAGCGGAGCCGCGAGCGTGACCGAGAAGCGGTAGACCCCCTCCTCCTCGAGCTTATAGCGATGCGTCTCGGCATCGACCACCGTGAGGCGCGGCGAGGTCGGGGTGTTCAACGTGCCCGGCACGTCGGCGAGCTCGTTGTCGAAGCGGTCATAGACCGTCCACTCGAGCGTGACGGCGGCACCCGGCAGGTAGCCGGGACGGGCCGGGGTGGCGGTCAGCTCGACCCGCTCGGCGTTGCCCGGGACGACCAGCAGCGTGACGGTCTCGCGCGTCGAGTCGCCGACGCCGCAGCTCACGGGGAAGCTGCCCGCGGTCTCGCTCGTGACCTGGCCGTTGGCGACCTCGAGCTCGGGCGGCAGGTCCCAGCTCGGGTCGAGGAGCGGCACCTCGTTGTTCCACTGGTCGACGCCGACGCAGCCGATCGAGGTGAAGGTGCCCGCGGTCAGCGGGTTCTGGCCAAATGTCGGGCGCGTCTTCAGAACGGGCCCAGCGTTGATCGTGAGCTGTGCGCCGACGGTGTCGATCGCCTGCAGCTTCGGGATCTCGCAGAAGACGCGATAGGTGCCGGAGCGCGTACCGCCGACCATCATCGCGGGGTTGATGCCGGTCACGGCCGCGTCGCCGAACAGCGCGCTCTCCGAGATGACGCGGGCCGTGAAGTCCTCGGGCTTCAGCTTCTTCGAGGCCTTGTCGGTGGTGCAGGTCACGGCCGCCGTGCCACCCGGCCCGATCGCGGCCGGGTTCACAGCGGTGTGCAGACCCTCGTAAAGGGAGCCCTTCTTGTCGTCGCCGCAGCCGCTGCTGAGCGGGATCATGGCAAGCGAGGTGAGGACAGCGAGGGTGGCTCGAAGGGTGACGGGAGTCATGTTGACCTCAGTGGCGGCGACCGAATGGGGGCTCATGGCACAGTCGGCGCGGCGAGGGCAACGAAGAAGTCGCCATTATAGGGATGGCCCATCGCCATGGCGGCTTCGGGGCCGTCCTGTTACAGAGGGAACGTGAGCAAGCCAGGCCAGCCGCCAGACGACATTCCGGACCACGGGACACCACCCGACCCTGCGACATCCCGACCAATCCCTGACGAGGTCGCGCAGGAACAGCGCGTCCTGAACGCGGTGCAGGACAACCTCGCGCGCCTCGAGTCTGGCCCCATGCAGGCCGACCTCGGGGCGACGCTGGTGGCGTTGCGCGACAGCCTGGCCGACGAGAAGCTACCCGAGGACATCGGCTCGATCATGGAGCAGATGGACCGCGCGCAGGCGCTGATGAACCAGCAGGCGAAGAGCATCGAGGGCTCGGCCGACCCGGACAACCCGTATTTCGCGCGCATGGTGCTGCAGGACGACTTCGGTCAGCGCAGCATCCTCATCGGCAAGTCGACCTTCATCTCGGATCGCGTGCGCATTGTCGACTGGCGTAATGCCCCGATTTCGCGCATCTTCTATCAGTACCTCGAAGGCGACGAGTACGACGAGGTCGTCAACGGACGCGAGGTCTCGGGCGAGGTCAAGCTGCGCCGCACGATGACCATCGGCAGCGGCAAGCTGCAGCGCATCGGCAGCGACGACCACACCTGGGTGCGACGCCCCGATGGCAACTGGGTCGACCTGCGCAGCCGCGAGGTACGTCTGGCAGGCGGCGCCGGCACCGCCATCCGCCCCGACAGCCTCGGCACCGGCCACGCCATCGGCGAACGCGATGTGCGCCGCGACAAGCACCTGCCTGAAATCGCATCGCTGCTCGACCCCGAGCAGTTCAAGCTCATCACCGCCAGGGACACGGGGCTCGTCGCTATCCAGGGCTCGGCCGGCTCGGGCAAGACGACGGTCGGGCTGCACCGCATCGCCTGGCTCGTGTTCCAGAACCCGGCCCTGTTCCGGCCCGAGCGCATGCTGATCATCGTGTTCTCGCGCGCGCTGTCGGCCTACATCTCAAAAGTGTTGCCAGCGCTCGGCGTCCAAGGCGTGCGGGTGCAGGAGCTCGCGCCGTGGATGTCGCATCTGCGCAAAACGCACTTCCGGAACCTGCCCGAGGTCTACTCCGAAGAGACCCCAGCGCTGGTCACGCGCTTCAAGACCCACACGGTGCTCCTCAAGATGATCGAAGAGCTGCCGAGGCGGCGGCGCGTGCCCGTGTCGGGACGCCAGAGCGAGCCCAAGGTCGTCTTCGAGGAGCTCTTGACCGACAAGGTCTGGCTCCAGGACGGCGTCGCGCGCTTCGCACCAGGCGCCTTCAGCGAGGCCGAGATCGACCGCATCCATCGCTGGTGTACCCGTCAGGCGTTCCTGCGCGACGACGGCGAAGGCGTCTCCGAGGACGACCTGCCAACGCTCGATCGCGAAGACGATCCGATCCTCTTGCGCCTCTGGCAGGTGCTGCGTGGACCGCTGCGCGCGGACGACAAGACCGGCCCCAAGGGATCGTCGGGCCAGAAGCAGCCGCTCGAGTACCACCACGTGATGGTCGACGAGGCGCAGGACCTGTCGCCGCTCGAGCTGGCGGTCTTGATCGCCACGGCCGGGCCACGCCAGTCGGTGACGCTGGCCGGTGACGTGGCGCAAAAGATCATCGAGAACCGTGACTTCCCGAGTTGGACGGACGTGCTCGGGGCGCTCGGGCTGGGTCACGTCGACGTCTCGCCGCTGCAGGTCAGCTATCGATCGACGCGCCAGATCATGGAGGTGGCGCGCGCCATACTGGGCCCGTTGGCCCCCGAGGAACCGGTCACAGCACCGCGTGATGGCGCCCCGGTCGGGCACCTGCGCTTCGAGTCGACCGGTGCCGCGGCGACCTGGCTCGGGCCGGCGCTCGTGGATCTCATGCGGCGCGAAGCATTGGCCTCGGTCGCGGTGCTGTGTGTCGACCTCGTCGCGGCGCGCGACTGGTACCAGATCCTCGAGCGCTCGCAGGTGCCCTACCTCCAGCTGATCGACGACCAGGACTTCTCGTTCGCACCAGGCGTCGAGGTCACCGACATCCGCAGCTCGAAGGGCCTCGAGTTCGACTACGTCGTGCTGGTCGGTGTCGACGCCGACGCGTTCCCGAACAAGACGACAGCCCGCCACCTGCTGCACGTCGGCGCCACGCGCGCCGCGCACCAGCTCTGGATCATCTCGACCGGTAAGCCGTCGCCGCTCATCCCGCCCGGGCTCGCCGGGCTCGATGGGCTCGACGCCCCCGCCACGGAGTGACGATGGACCCCAACACGCTGCCAATCTATCGCTACGAGTCCGACATCGTGCGCGCGCTCACCGACCATCGGGTGCTCGTGCTCGAGGGACCGACCGGCTCCGGCAAGACGACCCAACTGCCAAAGATGCTGGTGCGCGCGATGGTGACCGACCAGCCCATCGGGGTCACCCAGCCGCGCCGCATCGCCGCCGTATCGGTCGCGTGGCGCATTGCCGACGAGCTCAAGGTGCAGATCGGCGACGAGGTCGGCTATGCGATCCGCTTCGACGACTCGACCTCGAACAAGACGGTCATCAAGATCATGACCGACGGCATCCTCTTGCAGGAGGCCCGCACCGATCCCGACTTCTCGCGCTACGGCGTCATCGTCGTCGACGAGGCGCACGAGCGCACGCTCAACATCGACGTGACGCTCGGCCTCCTGCATCGCGCTCTGCAGCGCAGGAAGGACCTGCGCGTGGTGGTCGCCTCGGCGACGCTGCAGCCACTCCTGTTCCAGCGCTACTTCGAGTCCGCGGTCGACCACGTCGCGGTCGTGTCGATCGACGCGCGCCCGTTCCCGGTCGAGATCCTCTACAAGTCCGCGCGCTCGGACGACGAGGACGCGCTCGTCGAGGCGGCCGCCTTCGAGGTGAGCGAGATCATCAAGTCCGGGGAGCCTGGCCACATCCTCGTCTTTTTGGCCGGCGAAGGCGCCATCCGCCAGGTCTACGAGAAGCTGGCGCTGTCGCGTCTCGGGCGCGACGTCGTCTTGTTGCCGCTCTACGGCAAGCTCACGCGCGCCGAGCAGGAGCGGGTCTTCGACGAGCTGCCCGATCCGAACTGGCGCAAGGTCGTGCTCGCGACGAACATCGCGGAGACATCGATTACGGTCCCGGGCGTGCGCTTCGTCATCGACTCGGGCGTCGCCAAGGTGCCGCGCTATCAGGCGAAGAGCGGCATGTCGACGCTCTTCCAGGAGCCGATCTCCAAGGCCTCGTGCGATCAGCGTGCCGGCCGCGCAGGCCGCACGGCGCCGGGCAAGTGCATCCGGCTCTACCCGACGCGGTCGTATGACCAGCGCCCCGACTTCACCGACGAGGAGATCCTGCGTCTCGACCTGACCGAGGTCGTGTTGCGGCTCATCGACCTCGGCGTAAAGCAGGTCGAGACGTTCCCGCTGCCCACGCCCCCGCGCAAAAAGGCGCTCGAAGCGGCGATCAAGATGCTCGAGACGATGGGTGCCATCGACAGCGATCGCAACCTCACGCGCATCGGTCTACGCATGATGCCGTTCCCGCTGTCGCCGTCCTTGTCGCGCATGGTGGTCGAAGCGGCCGATCGCTTCCCGTTGGTCGTCGACGAAGTGCTGATGGTTGCCGCGTTCCTGTCGGCACATTCGCCATTTCTGTATCCGCAGGGTGAAGAAGCCGAAGCGCGCGCCATGCAGCAGCGCCTGCACCATCCAAGCGGCGACGCGGTCACGGCGGTGATAGCACTCTCGCGTTATCTGGCGGCAAATAATCCCGAGGGATTTGCCAAAGAGCACTACCTCGACAAAGATGTGATGGCCTTCGTCAAGAAGGCGCACCGGCAGCTGCGCGACATCGCCGAAGGCATGGGCATCGTCATCCAGTCGGGCGGCGACCCGACGCTCATCGTGCGCTCGGTGGCGGCCGGCTATGCCCACCAGATCCTCAGGCAACAGGGCCGCGCGTACTCGGGCATGGGCGACAACCTCATCTCGATCCACCCGTCGAGCTCGCTCTTCAGCGCCCGCGCCCCGTTTGTCGTGGCGACCGATATCGTCGTATCTACACGTCCTTATGCGCGTAACGTGTCGGCGTTGCGACCCGAGTGGGTGGCCGAGGTCAACCCCGAGCTGGCGCGCGAATGGCACCTGTCGACCCCGAAGAAGAAGGACCTGCAGGCCGCCCGCGACACCATCCCAAAGGAGGCGATGCCGAAGACGGTGCCGCTCAACGGGGTCCAGGCGCTGGTCGAAGATCGGCGTGGCAAGCCCATCGTGCACCTCGACGCGCGTCAGAAGGCGCGCCTCGAGAAGGTCGATCTGAAGAGCCTGCCGCCGACGGTGCTCAACTGGAAGGCCGAGCTGCTCGATGGCACGCTCATCTGGGGCCGGCCGATGGCGCTCGTGAAGTGGCTGGCGCTCTTGCCGCACGTGCCCCTGCCGGAGCCACGTGGCGATGGCTCGCCCAAAGCGGACGTGCCGCGCGACATTCCACTCGGGGCGCTGCTCGAGCTCGACCGCAACCTGCACACGCTCGCGCGACTTCTGCCGCGGCTCCTGTCGCCGCACGTGATCTCGAAGGAGCGGCAGGGCGGCTGGCTGGCGCTGGTCTCCAACGGTGAAGGCGGCTTCTGGGTCGAGCTCGTATCGGACTGGATGGACGCGCTCACCACGACGCTCGAGTCGCTGCGGGACCTGCGCACGGCACTCCCCGACGAGGACGCCCTCGCGAGCCAGATCGACTCGGAGCTGACCACCCTCGAGCAGCGCTCGTTCGATACGCACGACGCGCTCGAGAACGCCAAGCGGCTGGTGCCCTCGCCGCGCCGCCCCTGAGCTGGCGGCTTACCTCGAAGCCGCCTCCGGCAAGGCGCGGATCCGGTCCAACAGCTGCCAGTGCGCCGACGTCGAGTCGCAGCGCCAGCCGTAGCGGCGCACGTTCGAAGCCGCGGCCTCGGCCACACGCAGCAGCTCGTCTTCGGCGCAGCCCGAGACGCGGCGCGCCTTCTCTTCGGTCTTGAGCACCTGCGACCACCAGCAGCTCGCCGCGAACAACAGATCGTGCGGCGCGTTGCGGGTGCCGTTGCAGGTGATGGCCCACACGTTCTCGTGCAGCTGGAAGCTGCCGGAGGCGAGCGCCACGCCATCGCGGAAGTCGCCCAGGAAGTGCTTGCCCTTGCCCGGCCGCGCCTTCATCGACGTCTCGACGCACCAGGCGGCGACGAGGATGCCACGGGCCATTTCGGGCACCCCGAGGTCCTGCTCGAGGCGCGCCAACGCCAGCACCTGGAACGGATCGGCGACGAGCCGCACCGGCCCGCGCAGATTCTCGCAGGCGGTCAGCGCACGATCGACGAAGTGCCGCTCCATTTCTGTCGGCGTCGCCTCGAGCAGCACGCCCATCAAATCCGGCAATATCGGATTCGGATCGTGGAGAGCCGGATCCGCCGGTTGGCACATCGGTCCATCCACCGGCGCCACGACCGCGGGAGTAAACGCGCGCACGCGAAGCATGTCCCTGATCATCGGCGGGGGCCCGGAAGAGCTCCACGCGGGGCGGGTTGCGAGCAGCGAAATGGCAATCACGGTGAAAAGCGCGCCGCGCCATAATCGATTGCATTCGACTCCGAACATACACTCTCACTTTCAAGGTTGCGCGACGATTCGCGGAGCGGGTCCCGGCAGTTCAAAAATTTGCGGGTCATGCCGTCACCGGGGCTGCCGCAAGTGCGGGGAACCGGCTGGCGAGCGTATGGATCGCCGCGCGCCGATGTTCAACTCGGAAATGACAGGGCTACCTGCCGGATCTCGCAACCTCCCGAATATGGGTTTGTTGCAGCATCCCACGCGGACCTCACGGCGTGTGTTTACCCGGTCGGCCGGACCGGGCGGGTCTATGAAGGAGGCTGTCATGAATCCGATGCGTGTGGCACTCTTCTCGTTTCTCTCGCTTCCAGCATGCGACTCTCCCGGCGGGCGGCATCGTCGACACCACCGCTCAGTCAGTCAGTC
>Ga0105049_10003043_pt1 | contig 19864 bp, 17 predicted proteins | sample MAT06_FD_78087 | JGI IMG/M metagenome (GOLD analysis project Ga0105049, IMG submission 78087) | Freshwater microbial communities from Lake Fryxell liftoff mats and glacier meltwater in Antarctica - MAT-06 | ecosystem: Environmental > Aquatic > Freshwater > Ice > Liftoff microbial mat | place...
CCTCAGTTAATTTAAATAGTCAAGAAGACGATTTACCTTTTTAATAGTATTAAGTTTTTTGTTTTTTTTAAAGATTAATTTATTGTTTTCAGTAATTCTTGCAAGCTGAATTTAATCTTTTTTAATTTAATTAAAACCTCGTCTTTATTTGTTTGATTTAAATTTTGCTTCAATTTAAGTTTTGCACCGTTTAATGTATGTCCTTCTTTTTTTACCAATTTAATAATTTCACTTATAAGCTCAATGTCTTTTTTTGTGTATTGTCTTATCCCTTTGGAGTTTCGCTTTGGTTTTAATTGTGGAAATTGTTTTTCATAAAATCGTAAAGACGAAAATGGAATATCAAATTTCTCGGAAACTTCTTTAATCGAATAATACAATTTTAAATCAGATTCCATAGTTTATTAAATTTATTAGGCAATACATAAGTAATGGTTTTCAATTTTATAAATCTTTGCACTTATTTCAAAACTAGTTTCTTTAGTTTTTAAAGTTACACTTGCAATAATATAATTGTCTTTATTTTTTATTGATTTTAAAATTATTTGTTCGCTAAAAATCAAATGCATGTTATGGTATTTTTTAAATATCGCTTCCTTTATTGTCCATAATAAAGTGTAAAAACTTAATTCAATTGTATCTTCTTGTTTTAGAAATAGAAATTCTGTGGTATGAAAAAACTTTTTTGCAATTTTTTTAGCCTTATCGTTTATTTCTTCAATGTCAATTCCTACTTGGTTTTGCTCACTTACAATTGCACAAGAAAAGAAGTTGGTGTGAGAAACAGAAACAAAAATTTTTTTATTTGTTAAAATGGGCCCTTTTTCTTCGGAAAATAAAAACTCTGTATTGGGTGATAATTTATTGAGCAATAATCTACTACTTAGCCATTGCAATTTTCTGCTTACAATCCATTTATTTAATTCAACTGGAATAGGAAATCTTTCTCTGCAAAATTCTTCTAATTCTTTTAAATTTTCAGATATTTTCCAAATTGCCACTCTCTCAGAATTGTCATTAAAATCGAAATATACCTGCGGCATTTTATTTAATTAAATGTTTACTATAAATTAGTCCAAAATTATAAAAATGAAAATACAAAAAACTATTTATTCGATTTTGATTCTTTCTTTTTTCTCAAACATATCTTTTTCTCAAAAGAAAATGAGTATTGATGATTTATTAAACCTAAAAAGAATTGGAAATCCAGAAGTTTCACCAGATAAAAAACTTATTGTTTACGACGTTACCACAATTTCTGTTCAAGAGAATAAAGGAAATAAAGATATTGTAATTGGAAGTTTAGATAATCATCAACCAAAAGAAATTGCAAATGGTTCATTTAATGAATTTGGCGCAAAGTTTATTGAAAACGGTGCTAAAATAGTTTATCTGTCAACAGAAAAAAATGGTGTGCAACTGTATACTATGAATATCGATGGAAGTAATAAACAACAAGTTTCTGAAATTGAAAATGGAATAAATGAATATTGTATTTCTGTAGATGGCAAAAAAATTGCTTTTACTTCAGATGTAAAAACCACAAAAGATGTTCACGACATATATCCCGATTTACCAAAAACAAATGCAAGAATAATTGATGATTTATATTATAGGAATTGGGACAGTTGGGATGATTATTATAATTCGCATGTTTTTATTGCAAGTTTTGAAACTGGAAAAGTAACAGGCTCAAAAGATTTAAATGAAAACGAAAAATTTGACGCAGAAGGAATTTCTTTTTCTAAGGATGCTAATTTTTTATTGTATCACAGTAAAAAACAAGTAGGAAAATCTTATGCACTGTCAACAAATACTGATATTTATTTAGTGGATTTAAATTTATATAAAACAACCAATTTATCTGAAGGGAAACTTGGCTATGATAAGGATGCAAAGTTTTCTGCCGACGGAAAATCAATTATTTGGGGAAGCATGCCAACAGCGGGATACGAATCTGACAGAGTTGCAGTTATTCATTATGATTTAGCAACATCAACCTCAAAAGAGTTGTTCGAAAAATTTGAGGAAGGTGTTGAAAATATTTCTTGGTCATTAGATGGGAAAAAAGTTTTTTTTACTGCACCCGAAAATGGAACTGATCAAATATATTTTGGAGAAGTAGCAACAGGAAAAGTTTCTAAAATAACAAAAGAAGATGCCGACTACACTTACATTATTCCGTGTGGCGATTTTTTAGTTGCCAGCAAAATGAGTATTTCAAGACCAATAGATATTTATAAAATTGATTTAAAATCCAGTAATGAAACAAAAATTACATCACAAAACGATGAGCTTCTATCTAAACTAAAAATGGGAAAGGTCGAAAAAAATTGGATAACTACAAGCGATGGGAAAAAAGAATTAGTGTGGGTTATATTTCCTTCAGATTTTGATGAAACAAAAAAATATCCTGCATTATTATATTGCCAAGGTGGACCGCAAAGTGCAGTGAGCCAATTTTTTTCTTACCGTTGGAACTTTCAATTAATGGCAGCAAATGATTACGTTGTTGTTGCTCCAAACAGAAGAGGATTGCCGGGTTTTGGCAGAAAATGGAACAACGATATTGCACAGAATTGGGGAGGACAAGCCATTAATGATTATTATTCTGCAATTGATAGTATTGCAAAAAGAAAATATATAGACAATAACAGGTTGGGTGCTGTTGGTGCAAGTTACGGTGGCTACAGCGTATATTTTATGGCAGGTAATCACAGTAAAAGATTTAAAACTTTTATAGCACATTGCGGATTGTTTAATTTAGAAAGTTGGTACACAATGACTGATGAAATGTTTTTTTCTAATCATGATATTGGAAAGCCATATTGGGAGAAAGAAAATGAAATGGGATTCTTGAAAAACTCGCCACACAAATTTGTAAAAAATTGGGATACACCATTATTGGTAATACACAATGAAAAAGATTTTAGAGTTCCAATTTCTGAGGGTATGCAGGCTTTTGGCGCTGCACAAATAAAAAATATACCAAGTAGATTTCTATACATTCCTGACGAGGGTCATTGGGTGTTAAAACCACAAAATTCTATTTTATGGAACAGAGTATTCTTTGATTGGTTAAATAGAACTCTTAAAAACTAACGTTAAAAAATTCGCCACCTTTTTCTTTACAAGGTTTTTTGTATAACCATGCATGCTTAAAACATTTCAGACGAAACGCCCTATTTCAATTATGGATGGGGCTTTGGAAGTTTAGCACATCACAGTTATTATAAATCTAATATGTGATTCATAATTCAGATTTACTTTATATTGAGTTATTAAATTAAAAAAAATCTTGTTGAGTATAAATCGAATTGATAAAAAATATTAACGATTTACTTTAAAAGTTTTTAAGCACGGTTTTTGAAACTTTGCACGTATTACTATTTCAAAAAATTTGAACTTTAGCTTGATAACTGAATTGGGAGCTTTTGGAGAGACAATAAATGATTGAATTTTCTAAGCAATATGAATAAAAGCCAGATAAAAGAAATATTAAAAGGAATTGTTTCGACAACAAAACTAGTTTGTAAAAAATATTTAAACCAATTAAAATATAATCTCAACTTATTCTACTGATACAATATGACAAAAACTGCCATACTTTCTTTAAATGACACTTTAAGTGCTGAACAAAAAATTGCGTTGGTTTTTAAAAACGAAGCGTCAAAACTACTTTCATTTATTAGAAAAAGAGTTCCAACTAACGTAGATGCCGAAGATATTTTGCAAGATGTATTTTCATCCTTCGCCGAAAATATTTTATTCGCCAACGAAATAAATTATGCAGGCGCTTGGCTTTATAGAGTTGCTAAAAATAGAATTACTGATATGTTTCGAAAAAAGAAACCTCAGTTATTGGAAGATGTTTTTTCTAATACTTTTTCTGAGGACGAAGATAACAGAGGTTACGAAGATTTTTTATCCGCAGGAAACCCCGAAACCGAAACTAAATTAGAGAACAAAGGAATAATTTTGGCGTTGAACAATGCATTAGAAAAATTACCTATTGAACAAAAAAATGTGTTTATTGCTACTGAAATTGATGGAAAATCTTTCAAACAAATTTCCGCAGAAACGGGTGAGAAAGTTCCTACTTTAATTTCACGAAAAAGATATGCAGTTTTATCATTAAGAAAAGATTTGAAGTATTTATACAAAGAGCTTTAATTGCATTTAAACTCTAATAAATTTTTGCATCAATACTTAACCAAGTATTCTTTTTGTGATTTCTTGATATAACAAAATTTATTTGTTTCTTTCGGAAACAAAATTTTGATTGTTTCCACTATTGAAACGAGCTACATATATATCACATAAAAATTCAACTTTAATTAGAAAGTATTTTCTGGTAATTTGTTTGTTTTCAACTATTTTTTTCTCAAATTTTTCGCTCTCACAAATTTATAATTTTAGAAATTATTCTGTTCGTGATGGTTTATTGCAATCAACTGTAAGATCAATTGCTCAAGACAAAGAGGGTCACGTTTGGTTTGGCACAGATGGCGGTGTTTCTAAGTTTGACGGCTTGTATTTTACCAATTATTCAAAAAGGGAAGGTTTAATTGATGCTTCGGTAACCTCGCTGTTTTGCGACAAAAGCGGGAGGTTGTGGATTGGTTTTGCATCAGGGAAATTAATGTATATGCAACAAGGTAAATTTATCGAATTTCCTATAATTCAAATTGATTTACCCAAAAGAATTAATAATATCACTCAAGATTTTTTTGGAAATATTTGGATAGCAACTGATAATGCAGGTGCAATAAAAATTGCTCTTAATGCAGAAATAGAAAAATCTTTAGTAACAGCTTATGGATTAAAGCAAGGTTTAAGCGATTTAGTAATTCAAATTTTACCACTAAAAAATAAATCGCTTTTAATTATTACGGATTTAGGATTGAAAATATACAATCCACAAAAAAATACTTTTGAATTTTTAAAAGAGAAAAATTTGCCTGTTTATAATTATTCTTGTGTTGCTCAAGATAAAAATGGGCTAATATGGCTAGGTTCTTTCGACAAAGGATTAATAACTTATAATCCAGAGTTGCATGATGTGAAATTTGTGAGTTCAGAAAAAAATATTCCAAACGAAATAATTAGCAGCATTTACATCGACAAAAAAAATAGAGTGTGGGCCACAATTTGGAAGAAAGGAATTGTATTGATTGATGGAGATAAATTTGAATGGTACAATTCTCAAAATGGTTTGCCAACAGATAGAATTTGGTCAGTTTTAGAAGACAACGAAGAAAACATTTGGTTTGGTTTGCAAGACAAAGGTGTATGTTCTTTTAGAGGAAATATGATTGCCCATTTTAATAAATTAAATGGCTTAGAAAATGAAGTAATAAATTCTATAACTCAAGATTTAAATAATAATATTTGGTTAGCTACCAACGAAGGAATTTCCATTTTGAGCAACATTGGAAAAAGAAATTTTTCGGTAGAAAATATAAATGTTTCTGAATATTTTGGCAATAATTTAGTTAGTGCAATTGCTACAGGAAGCGATGGTTTAATTTATGCAACAGTTTTTAGAGATGGTTTATTGGTTATAAATCCACGAAGCAAAGAAGCACAGACTTTTCCCTTAAAAAGAAATTTAATTAATGTTTTAAAGATCGACAAGCAAGAACGAATATGGCTTGGCGGTAATGATGGATTAACAATTTTAGATAAAAAGGGAGAGTTTGATAAAACACATTTGTTTAACTCTGATTATTTTTCTGAAAAACAAATTACAGATATTTTAATGGCAAGTGATAATTCTGTTTGGCTTGGCACTAGAGGCAACGAAGTTTATAGAATTATAGGCTCCAAGATCATGCATTACGGGATTAAAGACAGCTTGCTTCACCCAAATGCTACTTCACTTTCGGAAGATGAAAAAGGTAATATTTGGATAGGAACTGAGGGTGGTGGAATTTTTGTTTTTGATGGAAAAAAAATTAGAAAAGATATTAAAACTTCAAAGATAAATTCCGACTTTATAACATTGGTTAAATGCAACAAAAAAGAATTGTGGATTGGAACAAATCAAGGAATAAACTATTTTAATGGTTTAGACAATTTCGTATTTGGAAAGTTTGAGGGTTTTCCTGAAATGGAAACAAAATCAAATTCAGTTTTTTACGATAAACAAGGTTTGATGTGGTTTGGAACAATTAACGGAGTTGCAAGTTTTGACTTTAGCAAATTTGTTATTAATAAAGTGCCACCACAAGTGAGACTTACATATTTTAATATTTTTAATGAGAAGTTTGATTACTCAAAAAGTTTAGATTTATCATACAAACAAAATGAAATCGTTTTTCATTTTAAATCTATAAGTCTCACAAATCCCGAAAATGTTCAGTATAAATATATTTTGCAGGGAACAAGTTATTCTCAGGAATGGCATACAATTAAAGAAACAAATTATGCCACTTACACAAATTTACCCGCCGGAAAATATACTTTTAAAGTAATGGCTAGCAATAACAATGGTGTTTGGAATTCAACTCCTACCATTTATAAATTCACTATAAGTCCACCATTTTATAAGACATCAACATTTTATATTTTATCTTTCGTGGGTTTAGTAATTATTGTTGGCGGATACATAAGAATACATACAAGAAAACTACTAAAAGATAAAGCTCTATTAGAAAGACAAGTTAAAGACAGAACTCAAGAAATAGAATTAAAGAATATTGAATTACTGGAAACAAATAAAATTGTTGAATACAAAAACAAAGAAATTACCGATAGTATAGTTTATGCAAAACATATACAGCAAGCAATACTGCCGTCATCTGCAAGATTTTTAGAAGCATTTCCAGAATCTTTTGTTTTGTATAAACCAAAGGCAATTGTTAGTGGTGATTTCTATTGGTTTTCCGACATTACAAATTTGAAAGAAAGTAAAGGCGAAACCCATTTACATTTTCATGCTCCCAACGAAAAAGATAAAAATAATTCAGGTTCAAACGAATTACATAAAGGTCATTCTGCCGATAGTGCAAAACTTATTTTAGCAGTTGCAGATTGCACTGGGCATGGAGTTCCAGGGGCTTTTATGTGTATGGTTGGAAATTCGTTGCTTAATCAAATAATTAATTTGGAACGTGTTTTTGAACCATCAAAAATTTTAGATTTGTTGCATCAAGGCGTTCAAGAATTACTCAAGCAAAACGAAACTGAAGCTAGAGATGGAATGGATATTTCGGTATGTTCAATCGATAAAATTACAGGAATTGTAAAATATAGTGGTGCCTTACGTCCGGCTTATATTTTTAGAAATAACGATAATAAGAATTATTCATTTGATTCATTTTCTCCTGATAAATTTGCAATTGGTGGCAGACAGATGGAAGGCCGAGGAAATTTTACTGCTCACGAAACAAAATTAAATAGGGGTGATACATTGTTTCTTTTTTCTGATGGTTATCCCGACCAATTTGGTGGACCAATGGGAAAAAAATTAATGACTAAAAAATTCAAAGAATTTTTACATTCTATTCAATCATTAAGCATGAAGGAACAAGGGCAAACTATTGAAGATTTTTTTGAAGAATGGAAAGGAAATACAGAACAAATTGATGATGTGTTGGTGGTTGGAATAAGATTTTAATTTATAAAACATAATACTAAAAATGAATAAAATATTAGCAAACGACGGAATAGATGCAATAGGAAAAAAGATGTTGCAGGATGCAGGATTTAATGTAATTACAGATAAGGTTGCCCAAGAAAATTTGGCTCAATACATCAATTCAAATTCTATTGAAGTGCTTACAGTGCGAAGTGCAACTAAGGTTAGAAAAGATATAATTGACAGTTGCCCAAATTTAAAATTGGTGGTTAGAGGTGGTGTTGGTATAGATAATATTGATGCAGAATATGCAAAAGAAAAAGGTTTAAAAGTTGCAAATACACCAGCGGCATCTTCTGATTCTGTTGCAGAATTAGTTATTGCAAGTATGTTTAGCATGTGTAGATTTTTGTACGATTCAAACAGAAAAATGCCAATAAGCGGTGCTTTAGATTTTAATGATTTAAAGAAAAAATACAGCGGTGGAAAAGAACTAAAAGGGAAAACTATTGGTATTATTGGAATCGGGAGAATAGGTCAGGCAGTAGCTTCTAGAGCTTTAGGTTTGGGAATGAAAGTTATTGCACACGATCCTTATGTGCAAAATACAAACATTAAAATTGAACTACATGATGCAGGAGTAATTAATATTCCAATAAAAACTATTTCGTTTGATGAAGTTTTAGCAGCAAGTGATTATATAACTGTTCATGTGCCGGGAGGAAGTGTAATTGCTGAGGCTGAAATTGCAAAAATGAAAGATGGAGTTTGTTTAATTAATACTTCAAGAGGTGGTGTAATTAATGAAATGGCATTAATTGAAGGATTAAACAATAACAAAATTGCACATGCAGCTCTTGATGTTTTTGAAAATGAGCCAACACCTAAAGCAGAATTATTATCTCATTCAAAAATTTCTTTAACGCCTCACATTGGCGCTGCAACAGACGAAGCTCAAGAAAGAATAGGTGTGGAACTAGCAAATATTATTATTTCGGTTTTAAAGAACTAAAAATGGCCAATATCAAGCCCTTTAGAGGAATTAGACCAGCAAAAGACAAGGTGCATTTAATAGTTTCGCAAAGTGTAGACAGGTATTCTAAAGCCGAAATCAATGCAAAGATGCTAACTAATCCTTTTTCTTTTTTGCATATAATAAAACCAGAAAATTCCGATGGTACAAAACCTCGGGGAGGTTCTAGAGAACAACTTGTATTGATAAAAGAAAAATATACCAATTTTAAAAAGAAGAATTATCTTATTGCAGACGCTTCACCTTCGTATTATTTATATCAACAAGAAAAGTGGGGAAAAAAATATACGGGTATTATTGCTGCAATTTCTGTTGACGATTATTTTAATGGAAACATAAAACTTCATGAGCAAACTCTTACAGAAAAGGAAAATAAGTTAAAAGAGTATTTAGAAATCTGTGATTTTAATGCAGAACCAGTTTGCTTTTCTTATCAAGCAGATTTAGAATGGGACAATCAAATAGAAAAATTTAAATTATCTCCACCAGAAAATTATTTTACCACAACTGATGATGTAACTCACACATTGTGGTGTATAAATAAAAAAGAAGATGTAGAAATTATTCAAAATAAATTTAATTCAATAGCTGCGGTTTACATTGCAGATGGACATCATCGTTCGGCATCTTCGGCATTGCTTAGTAATTATCATAGAACTTTAAAACCAAATTACAATGGCAATGAAGGTTTTAATTTTTACATGGGAATATTTTTTTCTGAAACACATTTAGAAATTTTTGATTACAACAGAGTAGTAAAAGTTTCTGATGAACTTAGTGATGAAGAAATATTAAAAAGAATTTCGAAAAAGTTTGAAGTAAAAAAAATCGGTCATCATGAGTATGTGCCACTCAGGCAACACAATTTTAGTATGTATTTGTCTGGTAATTTTTATTCATTAAATATTTTGCCCCAGTTTTTTAATCCCGAAAACCCTGTTGATAGTTTAGATTCTTCAATTTTATCAGAGCAGCTTTTAAGTCCAGTTTTTGGTATTCAAGATTTAAAAACAGATAAAAGAGTTGGTTTTGTTCCCGGAATTAAAAAAGGAGAGGAACTAAAAAAATTGGTGGACAGTGGAAAATATAGAATTGCTTTTGGGCTATATCCAGTATCTATGAAGCAGCTAAAAAATATTGCAGATACCGGAAATATTATGCCTCCAAAAACAACTTGGATTGAACCAAAATTTAGAAGTGCCCTTGTTATTTATGATTTAAGCGAAGAAGGTTATTAATTTTTTTGGTTTAGCAAGATATCTTAACATAATTCCTTTTAAAATATTACAATTTGCTCACTATTTCACTACTTTTGCACTCGCTAAAAAGAGATGGAATTAAAAACCAATTGGTGGAAATATTTAGGTGTAGTTTTGGTTGTTTACACTCTATTTGCTGGTTTACTTTTTCCGGTGCCTTCATTGGTAATTCTTCACGAAACAATTAGAAATTTGTATTTCCACGTTACAATGTGGTTTGCAATGATAATTGTGTTAACAATTTCAGTTTACCAAAGCATTAAATTTTTAGGAAATTCAAACATCGAAACCGACGACATTGCTTACGAATCATCTAAAGTTGGAGTAATGTTTGGTCTGTTGGGAGTTTTTACTGGTTCTCTGTGGGCAAATTTCACTTGGGGTGCTTGGTGGGTTAGCGATCCAAAATTAAATGGTGCTGCCGTAACTTTACTGTTCTATTTTGCTTATATAGTTTTGAGAAACTCAATTGATGATCCTGAAAAAAAGGCAAGAATCTCTGCAGTTTACAACATTTTTTCTTACGTGATGTTAATTGTATTCTTACTTATACTTCCACGAATGACAGATTCATTACATCCAGGAAATGGCGGAAATCCTGGTTTTAACCAATATGATTTAGACAGTAAAATGAGAGCAATTTTTTATCCTGCAATTATCGGTTGGACATTAATCGGTGTTTGGATGATGCAAATGGGAGTAAGGCTCAAAAAGATTGAAAGAAAATTAAATTCAACAACTAATTATTGAAAATAGTAAAGTGAATAAAAATACATTACAAAAAATATATACTTTTTCTTCTGCAAAACTTTTAACTGTGTTGTTTTTGTTTTTAAACACAATTGTATTTGCTCAAGAAAATAATTCTTCAGTAGATATGGCAGATATTATGCGAAGCAATGGAAAAATTTATGTTGTTGTTGGAGTTATAATAATTATATTTTTAGGTATCACTACTTATTTATTTTTATTGAACAAAAAGATAAATAGTTTAGAAGAAAAATTAAAAAACTAACAATGAAAAAAATTCACATCATAACCATAATTTTAATTGCTAGCACAATTGGTGTAATATTGGCTACTGTTTCTGACTCTAGCACTTATGCAAATTTTGCTGAGGCAAAAAAAAATCAAGACGAAGTATTTCATGTAGTTGGTAAATTGAACAAAGAAAAAGCACTTGAATTTAATCCAGAAATAGATGCAAACCTTTTTTCATTTTATTTAATTGACAATGCAGGATTAGAAACAAAAGTAATTTACAACGGCAGTAAACCTCAAGATTTTGAGCGATCAGAACAAATTGTAATTACCGGAAAATATCACGGAGAGCAATTTTATGCTGATAAAATTTTAATGAAATGTCCTTCAAAATACAACAATGGACAAACAGAAATTGAAGTTGCTTCAAACACAAAATAAAATAGCGTAAATTTTTTTAATGGAAATTAAATTCATCGGTGAACACCTTTTCATAGGGCAATTAGGAAACTTTTTTGTAATACTTTCTTTTGTTTTTTCAGTTTTAGCTACTATTTCATTTGCTTTCGCTGCAAACAATCCCCTAGAAAATTCTTGGTTAAAATTAGCACGACTTAGTTTTAGAGTTCATTCATTTTCTGTTGTTGGAATTATCGTTACGCTGTTTATAATGATAATGAATCATTATTTTGAGTATCAATATGTGTGGCAACATTCTTCAAAAATTCTTCCAATAAGATATATGTTATCTTGTTTTTGGGAAGGACAAGAAGGAAGTTTTTTGCTGTGGAGTTTTTGGCATGTTGTGCTTGGAAACATTTTGCTTAAAATTTCTGACTCGTTTCAAGCACCAGTAATGGCAGTTGTTAGCAGCGTGCAAGTATTTTTGTCTTCTATGCTTTTGGGCGTTTATTTTTTAGAATACCGAATTGGAAGTAATCCGTTTTTATTGCTTAGAGAACATCCTGAATTTAGCAATTTGCCATTTACGAAAGTTGCAAATTACTTAGAGAATTTAGATGGAAGAGGCTTAAATCCTTTGCTTCAAAATTACTGGATGACAATTCATCCTCCAACATTATTTTTAGGCTTTGCACTTACTCTAATTCCTTTTGCTTATGCAACTGCTGGTCTTTGGAAAAAAGATTTGCACTCATGGTTAAAACCTGCTTTGCCTTGGACTTATATTTGTATTGCAATTCTTGGAACAGGAATTTTAATGGGTGGTGCTTGGGCTTATGAGTCTTTAAGTTTTGGTGGCTTTTGGGCTTGGGATCCTGTAGAAAATGCTTCTTTGGTTCCGTGGCTAACATTAGTTGGAGCAGGTCATTTAATGCTGATAAATAAAAACAAAGGGTCTTCTTTGCTTTCAGTTTTTATACTCACAAGTCTTACATTTATTTTAATTCTTTACTCAACTTTCCTCACACGAAGTGGAATTCTTGGCAATACCTCTGTTCATGCTTTTACAGATTTAGGAATGAGTGGGCAATTGCTTATTTATTTGTTGTGTTACGTATTTCTATCTATTTTTCTATTAATAAAAAACAGAAAAGAATTTAAATCCGATGAAAAAGAAGAAAGTATTTTTTCTAGAGAATTTTGGATGTTTGTTGGAGCGTTGGTTTTATTAATCTCTGCTTTTCAAATTATTTTTAGCACTTCAATTCCTGTAATCAATAAAATTTTCTCATCCAATTTAGCACCTCCCGCAAAACCTATTGAACATTATAATTCTTGGCAAGTTCCTATTGCAATTCTTATTTGTTTACTTATTGCCTTCACACAATTTTTAAAATACAAATCTAGCAACTCAAAAGAATTTTTTAAATCACTTTCATTCTCATTTTTCCTTGCTCTAGGTTTGTCAATTTTAATTGTTTGGCAATTAGAATTAACAAAACCATTTTATGCAGCTCTGCTATTTACTTCTTTATTTTCTTGCATCTCCAACTTATATTATTTTGTAATAAAAGTAAAAAATAAATTATATAAGGGCGGAGCTTCTATTGCACACATAGGAATTTCTATGCTTTTGTTGGGTGCATTAATCTCAACATCAAAGAGCGAAGTAATTAGTAGAAATAGTAGCGGACTAGATGTGAGTAAGCTTGGAAAAGATTTTAATAATGCCGAAAATATTTTATTAAGAATTGGCGATACATTAAAAATGGGTTCATATTATGTTGCGTTTAAAGGGAAAACTCAAGAGGGATTAAATCATTATTTTCAGGTAGATTATTTTTCTAAACAAGAAAATGGAAAGTTAAAATTTGAGTTTGCATTAAAGCCTTTTGTTCAAACAAATCCTAAAATGGGAAATGCTGCAGAGCCCGATACAAGGCATTATTGGAACAAGGATGTATATACTCATATTACTTATGCCGATTTAAGTCAGTTAAAAAGTGAAGAAGAAAGTAGCGAAGATTATAAAAATACAACCAATCATTCTATAGCAACTGGCGATACAATTTTTACCGCAAACAGTATTGTTATTTTAGAGGCATTATTTAAAAATGTAAAAAAAGAACAGTTTAATTTATCTGATTCCGATATTGCTGTTGGAGCAAAAATTAGAATTATAGATGTAAAAAATAGGGAGAGATATGCCTATCCAATTTTTGTAATTTCTGGAAATTTAACCAATTCAATTTCTTCTAAAATAGATTCATTAGGTTTAAAATTTGATTTCACAGGATTAAATCCCGAAACGGGTAAGGTTGATATTGTTGTTGCAGAAAAAGAAGATGCAGCCTCAAAATTTATTGTTATGAAAGCTATAATTTTCCCATATATTAATCTATTGTGGATGGGCTGTCTAATAATGATTATTGGAACAATGATGGCCGTAATTGGACGTTTAAAAAAGAACTAAACTAAGTTCTTTTTTATTTCTTTATTTTACAATCAAATTATTTTATTTTGAATACAAACTTATCTTTCGAAAAGATTGCTTTGTTGTCTGGTGTAAAAATTACTCAGGCAAAAGCCGTTTACCAATTAAGCCAACAAGGGTTTACAATTCCATTTATTTCTAGGTATAGAAAAGAACAAACTGGTTCTTTAGATGAAGTAGAAATTGAAACAGTAATTAATACAATTAAAAAAGAGGAAAATCTTGTAGAAAGGAAAAAGTATGTTCTTCAAGTTCTAGAATCATTAAGCAAAACCGACAAGAGTTTAATTGCATTGTTAGAACAATGTGAAACCATCGAGGAGGTAGAAGATTTTTATATCCCATTTAAAAAGCAAAGAAAAACTTTGGCCGAAATGGCTATCGAAAAAGGATTAGAACCACTTGCAAAAATTCTTTTATTCAATTTAAAAGGAGAAGATTCTATGTTGGCAAAAGAATTTATTGCTCAAAATAAATTACAAATTAATTTAGATGAAGCAATTGATGGTGCACAAAAAATTGTAGCAAAATGGATTAACGAAACTTCAGAAGTAAGAAAAAGATTACGAGAGATTTTTAGAGAAAAAGGAATTTTACATTCAAATGTAGTTTCTTCAAAAAAGGAAGAAGCACAAAATTTTAAAGATTATTTTGATTTAACTCAACCAATAAAAAAAATTCCGGCTCATCGCTTGTTAGCTATTTTAAAAGGAAATGAAGAAAAATATTTACGAGTAAAAGTAGAACCTGAATATTTTATTGTAGAAAAATTAATGATTGATACATTTAAACAAGCCAATCAAAAATCAATAAACAGGAATTCGGAATTCTATTTAGAAAGCATTAGAGATTCCTATAAAAGACTTTTACAACCTTCATTAGAAAACGAAACATTAAACCATTACAAGGAAATTGCAGATGAAATTTCGATAGAAATATTTGCAGGCAATTTAAAGCAAATACTTTTGGCTGCACCAATAGAGGAACAACCAATTATGGCAATTGATCCGGGTTTTCGTTCGGGATGCAAAATGGTTGTGTTAAACTCGCAAGGAGACATTGAAGTGAACGAAACAATTTTTCCTTTTGAAAAACAGAAAGAGGCAGTTTCAAAAATTTTAAATAAGCTAGAGATTTATAAAGTAAAAACTATTGCAATTGGAAATGGAAAAGGTGGTAGAGAATTGCAAACCATTATTGAAAGATTAAAAATGAAAGAACTAAATTTAATAATGGTCAACGAAAGTGGTGCTTCAGTTTACTCCGCTTCTTCTGCTGCACGAGAAGAGTTTCCAAGTTTTGATGTAACTGTTAGAGGTGCAATATCTATTGGCCGACGTTTATTAAATCCTATGGCTGAGTTGGTGAAAATAGATCCTAAAGCAATTGGTGTTGGGCAGTATCAGCATTTAGTGGATCAAAAATTATTGCAAGAAAAATTAGAGCAAGTGGTTTCAAATTGTGTAAACCAAGTTGGTGTTAATATCAATAGTGCAGGGAAATATCTTTTAAAATATGTTTCCGGAATAAACGATTCTCTTGCAAATAGAATTGTAGAGTATAGAAAAGTAAATGGAAGATTTAAAAGCAGAAAGGAACTTTTGAAAATTGAAGGATTAGGTGAAAATAAGTTTTTGCTTTCTGCAGGATTTTTAAAAATAGAAAATGCCGAAAACCCTTTAGATTCAACAAGAATTCACCCTGAACATTATTCTATTGTTGATGCAATGAAAAAGGAATTAGGTATTGTAGAAAATGATTTTAATCAGTTTAAATTAAAAATAGATTCTGTAAATTTTGAAAAATATTATTCAAGCGGAGTTGGAAAGGAAACAATTTTAGACATCGTTGAAGAAATAAAAGAACCGGGAAAAGAAATTAGAAAAAAAAGTAGAAGAGTAAAGTTTAGTAAAGATGTAACAAGCATAAATAATTTGCATGAAGGAATGGAGCTAGAAGGCATTGTTACTAACATCACAGCATTTGGTTGTTTTGTAGATATTGGTGTTCAAGTAAACGGATTAATTCACATCAGTAAATTATCTTCTCAATTTATTTCTTCGCCAAATGAAATTATTTCTATGAATCAAATTGTAATTGTAAAAATATTTTCAGTTGAAATTGAAAGAAAAAGAATTCAACTAGAATTAATTTCAATGCTCTAAAATTTTTGTAAAGTAAAAAAATAAAAAATAATAGACGCTCTGTAGTAATAGTAAAATCAGTATGTACAGAGATTTGCAAAAGTAAAAATATCAAAAATAATTTTGCGTTTTATTCATTTCGTTTTCTAAGAAAAAGTAAATAGTTCATAACTAACAAAATTGTGTTAATAATTTTTATACCTAAAAACTTTTATAGTGTTAATCAATTCATTTTCTTTGTATCAACTAATTAAATAATGGACTTTTAAAACAAAAAAAAATGGCCACAAAAAAAACAACTAAACCAGCTGCAAAAAAACCAGCTGCAAAAAAACCGGCTGCTAAAAAAGCAGTTGCAAAAAAACCTGCTGCTAAAAAAGTAGTTGCAAAAAAACCAGTTGCAAAAAAAGCAGCAGCTCCTAAAAAAGCAGTAGCAAAAAAAGCAGCTCCAAAAAAAGTAGTTGCAAAAAAAGCAGCTCCAAAAGCAGCAGCTAAAAAAGCCGCTCCTAAAAAAGCAGTAGTAAAAAAGGCAGCTCCAAAAGCAGCAGCAAAGGCAGCTCCGAAAGCAGCAGCAAAGGCAGCTCCGAAAGCAGCAGCAAAAAAAGTTGAAGTTAAAAAACCAGCTGCTAAAAAACCAGCCGCAAAGAAACCAGCTGCCAAAAAAGCAGTAGGTTCATCTAACGGTTCTAGTAGCGCTTCAATGTAATTTCTGAGAATTCATTTTAAAAAAAATCTCTCCAAGTGGAGAGATTTTTTTTTGCCAAAACTTTTGAAACTCTTATCAATATAAATTGTTAGACTTATTCTAATTAATCAATGTCTTAGAAATTCTTTAATTTAAAAATATGATTTTCTTTAAAAGAAGTCTTTTTGTTTTTCTTTTTCACTTCTTCTTTATCGATTTTTTTTCTTTTGCATTTAGTTCCGATGTTTCAAACAACTGTAATTTAAAGCAAGCGTGTTTTAAATCTGGAGAAGCTGTAACATATCATGTATATTATAATCTAGGACCAATTTGGGTGCCTGCTGCAGCGGTTACTTTTTCTGTTGATTATACAGAATACCTAAATAATCCATGTTATAAATTTAAAGGTAAGGGGCAAACTTTTTCATCCTACAACTGGATTTATAAAGTGGATGATACTTATGAAACTTATGTGGATACAAATGACTTTAGACCAATAAAATATATTAGAAATACCAAAGAAGGTGGAACAACAATTTACAATGAGAATTATTTTAACAATAAAAAAAATCTTGCTTATTCGTTTACAAAAAAAAATAATAAGAATTGGGTAAAAGATACTGTTGCAATTTTATCTTGCACTTATGATGTGCTTACTATGATATATGCAGCCCGCAGAATTAATTTTGATTTATACAAAATAAATGATAAAATTTCAATTAGCATTTATTTAGACAGTAAGACATATCCAAATCAATACCTTAAGTATTTAGGACGAGAAGTTTTAAAAACAGATTTAGGCGAATACAATTGTATAAAATTTAAGCCTGCGTTAATTTCAGGTACTATTTTTAAAGAAGGTGATGAGATGACTGTTTGGGTGAGTGATGATAAAAATAGAATACCTTTGTTGGTAGAAACGCCAATATTAGTAGGCTCTATAAAAGCAAAAGTGCAATCAATAAAAAATAATAAATACCCTTTAACTTCCTTGATTAAAAAAATATGAATCAAATAAAATTTGAAATTAAAGACAATTTTATCGAACTAATAAAATTGCTTAAAGCCAGTGGAATTGCTGAAAATGGAGGAGACGCAAAACAGATTGTCAAGGATGGAAATGTGATGTTAAATAATACTTTGGAACTTCAAATGAGAAAAAAAATACTAAAAGGCGATTCAGTAAAAGTTTTCGATCATACAATTTTGGTAGAATAATTAAATCAATAAAAAATCAAATTACATTTTTATAAAAGTAAAGTGTGTCATTTCCTTCTTTTTTTGTTGCACAAACACCACAAGATAACAAAGGAGATTTAATTCCTTCATCAATATTTTTATCACTTTTTATTTGAATGGCCTCGTCCCATAAATTTTGTTCTATAAATGATTCAAGAAGCTTTGCGCCGCCCTCAACAAGTATAGAATTGATGTTCTTATTGTATAAATAATTCAGAAGCTCGTGCAAAGAATTTTTTTTGTCTTCAATTCTAACAATATTCTTTTCAGGAAATTTTGTTACAGTAGTTTTTGATGTTGCAATTAAATAATTTTCGTCTATAGAAAATATATTTAAATTAGAATTTAGTTTTCCGTCAAGGTCAAAAACAATTCTTAGTGGAGATTTTCCAAGCCATTTTCTTACAGTTAATTTAGGATTATCTATTAGTGCAGTATTTGTTCCAACTACTATTGCCATATTATTGCTTCTCAGTTTGTGAACAAAAATAGTGCTAAACTCATTACTTATTTTAAAATTTGGAATTCCAATTTTACCAATAAAACCATCATTAGAACTTGCCCATTTCAATGTTACAAAAGGTCTTTTCTTTTTGTGAAAACTAAAAAAAATTTTATTTAATTCTCTACATTCTTCTTCTAAAATTCCTTCAACAACTTTAACTCCAGCTTGTTTTAGTTGTTCAATTCCATTTCCATTAACCAACAAAAAAATATCTCGGCAACCAATTACTACATTTTTTATTTTTTTTTCAATTATCAAATTAGAGCAAGGCGGCGTTTTGCCAAAGTGTGAGCAAGGCTCTAGGCTTACATATAAAGTACATTTTGAAATTAATTCTTTTTTAACTACCGAATTTATTGCATTAACTTCTGCATGTGCTTCGCCAAAATATTTGTGAAATCCTTCGCCAATAATTTTACCATTGTAAACCAAGACTGATCCAACTAATGGATTTGGGGCAACATTTCCTCCGCCCAATTTAGCTAGTTCAATGCAACGCTTCATAAAAACTTCGTGGCTATTTTGCATTGATATTATGTATAAATATTTTTTTTAGAGTTGACTAAATTCTTTTGACGACTTAAATAAATTACTTGTTCCCTTAGCTAAAAGTTTTTTTTCTTCCTCATCCCAAATTTCACATTCAACATTTATTACATTTTTTCCTGGCTTTAATACATTTGATTTTACAATTATATTTTGACTTTCGTCGCTAGTTGCAAAATAATTTATGGCAAGATTTACAGTAGAATAAAAATTTTCTCTGCCTAAGCTAAAAACTGCAATACCCATTATTTCATCCATAATTCCGGCAATTGCACCACCGTGAATATTTCCTATAGGATTGCACATTTCTTTTCTCACTTCAATTTCAATTTTTACTTTGCCTTCTTCAGCTTCAATTAATTTCCCATCAATCCATCTTCCAAATGGCGAAAGACCCTTAGACATTCTTAAACCAATATTTTGTTTAAGAAAAAGTAAACTTAAGTTATCGCTATGTTTCATAGAACAAATGTCACAATTTATTTTTTAAATCTATTTATTAATCAAATAAAATACTTAAAATTGCACATCAAAATTAAATGTTCTTTTTAAACTTTGGGGGATTAGCTCATTTGGCTAGAGCGCTTGCCTGGCAGGCAAGAGGCGACCGGTTCGAATCCGGTATTCTCCACTTTTGTTTTTTTTTGTGAATTTATTTTTTTTGCCTTTTCAAATCTCAAAGTTTCTAATTTTTTATTTTTAGGCTTTATAACATTTAGCAGCGGCTTAAACACGTCTATCGACGCTAATAAGTAATGTCTTAAAAAGTTTTTAATAATATCGTTTCACTATAACATTAATAGTTTCGCATGTTTTTTTTAAGACATTCGTGATTATGCTTTGCTAATTTTTCTAAATTCAAAAATCAAGCAAATAAATTTTGGCTTAATTCTTCCTTGTTACTGATAATTTGAGCAAACTCTAATCTTGCCGAGAAGCTCAAGTATTTAATCGCCTAAAAATAACAACATAAAATGAGGCAGCATTTAAGAAA
>Ga0105049_10003045_pt1 | contig 19858 bp, 14 predicted proteins | sample MAT06_FD_78087 | JGI IMG/M metagenome (GOLD analysis project Ga0105049, IMG submission 78087) | Freshwater microbial communities from Lake Fryxell liftoff mats and glacier meltwater in Antarctica - MAT-06 | ecosystem: Environmental > Aquatic > Freshwater > Ice > Liftoff microbial mat | place...
AACACAAACTGTTTCCAGTTTTTCTGGCAATACGGCGCAGGTAATCTGTTTCAATGCCACCATCACCAGTATCACGTATGCTATCGGTGGAACAGCAACTGGTGCCAGCATCAGCGGATTACCGGCGGGTGTAACCGGTGTGTATAACAGTGGGTACTTTACCATCAGTGGTAAACCAACTCAGTCTGGTGTATTCAATTACACTATTACGACATCCGGTAATTGCAGTGCATCTACGGCCCAGATAACAGGTACAATAACTGTGAATGCCTTGACATCGCTAACCCTTACTACGGCCAATGCAAACCAATCATTCTGTGTGGGTAATCCAATGTTTACCATTGCTTATAATGTTGGGGGAGTAGCAACCAATGCCACTGTAACAGGTTTGCCAACAGGCTTAGCCGGTACGTTCAGCGCAGGCGTACTTACAATCAGTGGCACACCTTCCCAATCTGGTACTTATAATTTTACCATCAATGCAACAGGCGCCTGTGGAACCGCCACAGCTACCGGAACTTTAACTTCCGGTGTTAATACCTGGACGGGCGCTATCAGTACCAACTGGTCCAATGCAAATAACTGGTCGTGTGGAGCTGTTCCTATCACTGTAACCGATGTGTTGATACCAACTTCAGCACCAAGAATGCCACAATTAACGGTCGCCTCCGTGAGCAAATCGATTGTGTTACAAACAGGTACTACCCTGGATTTAAATGGTCAGGATTTTACCAACTTTGGAGCAGTAACCGGGGCTGGCATATTTAAAGGATCCGCTACGTCGAGCTTAACCAATAATGCAGCCGGAGGCGTAACATCGATCAATTTTGACCAAACAACAGATGGCGTTACCAATGCGCTCAAAAACCTAAACATTAATGGGGCCGGATCAACAGTAACCCTTACAACTAAAACAGCCATTTATGGTACACTGTCGCCAACAGCAGGTGCACTAACTATCAATGATACCCTGGTATTGAGGTCTATTGCTGCTACTACAGCAAGAGTAGGACAAGTAAGCGGCGCACTCGCTTATTCAGCTACCGGAAAGGTAACGGTTGAAAGGTATTACCCGATGAGCCGTTCATGGCGCCTCGTAACATCGCCTCTAAGCAATACAGGTAGCATATTCGGTTCATGGCAGGCAGGTGCTCCAACCAGCTATGTACCTGGTAAAGGAATGTTTGTGACCGGGCCGGCTCCAACCGGAAGTGCGGGAAATGGCCTGGACTACAGTTATTTCAATAATTTTTCAATGAAGGGTTGGAATTCCAATACCAACAGTTATGTAAATGTGGGCAATACTAAAACCCGTAATCTTTCGGATGACGCAACTACCCCTGGAATTCCATCCAATATCGGTTACTATGCATTTGTAAGAGGCGATAGAACCAGATCTCCGGATAATACGATTTTTGGAAATATGAACAATACAACGCTGAGCAGTACCGGAAGATTACAAACTGGAACGCAAACCTTTAACATCACCAGCGGTGCAGGTTCATACGCTCTGGTAGGTAATCCTTATGCTTCTGCAGTTAACTTTGCAAATGTTACCAAGAATAATGTTAACCCCTACAGGTTCTATGTTTTTGACCCGTCTTTGGGAACTGTGGGACTATTTGTAGTAATGGAAGATCCGGGACAAACTGGTAATTTTATGCCAATCAGCTTGCCTACTTCAGTACAAAGAAATCATATCCAGTCGGGCCAGGCATTTTTTGTGCAGGTGAACGCTGCTGCAGCTTCGGTAGTATTTGATGAAGCGGATAAATCAACCGATGATAATTTGTCGTTGTTCCGTCCGCAAACGCCAACAGCTCTTACAGAATCGATCAGAACAACCCTGCTACAGGTGAATTCTAATAATACAACCCTGATGGTGGATGGTGTTTACTTACAGGCTGATGACCGGTTCAATGATAAAGTAGATATACAGGATGCCTTGAAGTTTACCAACATCAATGAAAACCTGGGGATGATGCGTTACAATACGTTGCTATCGGTGGAAAGAAGGCCATTTTTAAAAGATAACGATACGATTTATCTGCACCTGTCAAGAACAACCCAGCGTAGATACAGGTTTGAGTTTACACCTGCCAATGTAGATCCAAAGTTAACCGCCTTTTTGGAGGATAACTTTACCAAAATTAGTACACCATTAAATGTTGGTTCTGCCTCTACTTTTGATTTTGTAATTACTGCAGATCCGAAAAGTGCTGCAACCAACAGGTTCAGGATTGTGTTTAAGCAGTTGGTGATGACTACGTTGCCGGTTACTTTTAAAACGGTACGGGCCTACCAGAAGGCAAGTGTTATTGCAGTGGAATGGTCTGTTGAGAATGAAATCAATATCAAAAACTATGAGGTAGAAAAAAGTGCAGACGGAATAAGTTTTACCAAAGTAAACACTACAACTGCAACAGGTGCCAACCGCATCAGCACAACGTATGGCTGGCTGGATGCCAACCCACTGAATGGTAATAATTTCTACAGGATCCGCAGCATCGGCCCTGATGGAAAGTTTGATTACAGTAATACGGTATTGGTTAAGATGGGAAGTCAATCTTCCGGTATCCGGATTTATCCTAACCCGGTAACAGATGGTATCATCGGAGCCGAATTCAAAAACATGGAGGCGGGTATTTATAAGGTAAGATTGCTGAATGATCATGGTCAAACCATTTTAAGCAAAACAATCAACCATGCACCCGGTACTTCAATGGAGCAGATTCAGCCGGATTATAAAATGCCTGCGGGTATTTATCAACTGGAAGTAACTGGTCCGGACAAAGCTATCACTCTTGTGAAAGTGATTGTAAAATAAATAGTAAGTTCTGAAATTAATAAGGCTGTCTCATAGTTGAGATGGCCTTTTTTTTATTTTGAAAGTGAAGAAGATGACAGCATATTTTTTTGGATGTTTGTTGTATTTATTGGCTATTCACCGCAATGGAAGTTTTTGAGCCGTCGTTTAATTGACGGGATGAGCATAAAAAATATCCAGCCATTTTATAGAATATTATAAAATGTACTGGATATTGAATGGTTTTTGGAATCTGTTCGACTTATTTGTCCAGTTTGATTTCACCAACATCTGTGGTGTTGTCTGCCGTCACAACCAGTTCTTTAACTTCTGCGTTGCGGTAAGGTGCTTTTGCAGCTACAACCAATTTCCAGGTTCCAGGTGCCACTTCCAGGGTGAATGCACCTTCTGTACTAACAGTCGTTTTTAAACTATCCGTTCCTTTAATAGCCCAAACAGTTTCAACACCTTCCACTGGTGTTACTTTTCCACTAATACCCGAAGCTGCTATATCCTTCATTGAGGATAAACCAAATATTGCAAAACCGGATAGGCAAATTGTTGCGATTGTCTTTTTCATAATGTACTTTTTTTTGTAAATGAATGTTTGAAAATGTAGTGTTTTATCATTCAATTAATTTTTGGATATTTCCTAACCATTGGTATATCCGTATTTAGAATAGGTACGATAACCCGGAAAACAACAACTATGCCATGCATAACGAAATGTGGAAAACTGCGGTTGAGCATTTCTTCGATTATAAACCATTAAAAATTTAAACGTCTGTATATAAGTGATTTCTGGTGTCATAAAATTTATCTTAATCTTCTTTTTTAAATCAAGTAAAGTGATGCAGTATCAGCAATTAAATTGTACAATTAATTGGAGACTTATTTTCTTTGAATTTCCGATGATTTCCTGGAGTTTAAATATTTTCATTACACGGATGATATTGCTTAGTAACCTTTCAATGATTGATAGAACAAATTGGCTTGACTAAAGATTACATGATTTTGATTCTGTACAATTAAATTGCATTTGCCTGCAATCAATACTAACTAATTTATAGCAGCGTGTGGGTGAACGAAGCAAGGCCGATTAGGTTGCGTTAACCAAATGAAAAAGGTATTTTCATTGTTATAGACTTCATTTAATCTAAATAGGTATATTCCAATAAATACGATCATCAAATCTATCGCCGCAAGTTATATGGCGCTTCTTGGTAAACGTTGGAAGAACTTTTGCCTAAAAGAAAAATGCGGTTGAATTTGACCTGATTGCATTACATTTTTAGTATTCTGAGTAACAAATTCCTCAATTTATAAAATTCTTTTTTTGTTTAACGATGCCTTAGCTACCCTTAAGTGGCTCATTAACAGTTCATTGTCTTTTTGGCAGCATTTTGTGTACGTAATATTCAATACAATTATTTATCAATCATTAATCTTTAAAATTTTTTAACATGGCAAACATTTTATGGACTGTCGTAGTGATCCTGGTTATTATTTGGGCAGTCTCCTTTTTGGGCGGTTTTTTCACAGGGGGTATCATCCATATTTTATTAGTGATAGCTGTTATCGCAATAATTTATAACGTGCTTACAGGGCGCAAAGCACTGTAGCAGTTTTACATAACCGTCTTAGTATATCAGTTATATTATAATTGATACAGGTCTTTGTTTTTAAAAACAGAGACCTTTTTTATTTTACTAATTTTCTACTCTTGATGTTAATTTTCATTGCCATCTGCGGTGTTTAAAAAATAAAATTTATTTCTTCTAATACCCGGCAACGTCACATGGGTAATGACCATAGCAGCGGATCTTACACTCATCTGGTAAACGAAGGTGTGGACACACCTACCAACTTTATGGAATTAGAAGAGATAGAATTTATTAAAGACAATCAGTGAAAACTATATGCGCAAAACCCCCGGCTCTGATAATTGCACGTTGGATGTTGCTTGCAGGGTAAAATCTTTGTCAAATGCATTTCTTCTTTTATTTTTTATAAGAAAATTTTATAAATACATACATAGAGGAACTTTTTGTTCAATATCAATAATAAATCAATGCAACATCAGCAATTTATTCGCAAAAGGAATTAGAGACTTTTATTTTCTGAAATACCCGATGAAATTCTGGGACTGGAAATAGTTTCTTTGTAGCGCCGATGTTCGTTAGGCAATCTTTCAATGTTAGAAGTACTAAATCTGTGTGTCGGTAAATTGTCATTATTTTACTTTCAGGGAGCATTGGTATGAATAGGATACTAACAGTTTTTCTACATTGGAAGCCTTTGGATAATCTGTCGTTCACAGTCTATGCCTGCCTAAAGTTAGGGGAATGCATCATTCATTGTGTATTCTTCATCATCCATTAAAGCATTGAAAATACCCTATAAACAAAACGTTGAATCAACCGGAAATCAGTTAGTTTTGCAGCACTTAAAATCATTTTAGAAGGGATGAAGAACATTAGAAATTTTTGCATTATTGCACACATTGATCACGGTAAAAGCACACTGGCAGATCGTTTACTGGAATTTACCCACACCATTGGTGAACGGGATATGCAGGCGCAGGTGTTAGATGATATGGACCTGGAAAGGGAAAAAGGCATTACCATTAAGAGCCATGCCATACAGGTGAACTACAATTGGAAGGGAGTTGATTATGTGTTTAACCTGATTGACACGCCCGGACACGTAGATTTTAGTTATGAAGTGAGTAGGGCACTGGCGGCATGTGAAGGTGCTTTGTTATTGGTAGATGCGTCTCAGGGTATACAAGCGCAAACCATCAGCAATCTTTACCTGGCCATTGATAATAATCTTGAGATCATTCCCGTAATCAATAAGATTGATATGGATGGTGCTATGATACCGGAAGTAACGGACCAGATTGTAGAATTGATCGGTTGCAAGCCGGAAGATATTTTATTGGCAAGTGGTAAAAGTGGCATTGGCATCGAAGAAATATTAACCGCCATCATAGAGCGCATTCCGCCGCCAACCGGTGATGTGGATGCACCGTTGCAGGCGTTGATTTTTGATAGTGTGTACAATAGTTTTCGGGGTATCATTGTTTACTACCGCATTTTTAATGGCACGTTGAAGAAAAATGATAAAATTAAATTTAGCAATACCGGGCTTGAATATGGTGCAGATGAAGTAGGTATTTTAAAAATGGGTTTATCGCCTAAAAATGAAATGCGGGCCGGCGATGTTGGTTACATCATTACCGGTATCAAAAATGCCCGTGAGGTAAAAGTGGGTGATACGATTACAACTACAGTAAATGGTTCTCCCGAATCAATCCAGGGTTTTCAGGACGTAAAGCCAATGGTATTTGCTGGTATCTTTCCGGTAGAGACGGATGATTTTGAAGAGTTGCGGGATTGTATGGATAAGCTGCAGTTGAATGATGCCTCGCTTACGTTTGAACTGGAGACTTCGCAGGCATTGGGCTTCGGATTTCGTTGCGGGTTTTTAGGAATGCTGCACATGGAAATCATCCAGGAGCGCCTGGAAAGAGAGTTTAATCAAACGGTGATCACAACGGTTCCCAACGTAAGTTTTATCGCTACTACCAACAAAGGCGAAGTGGTTACGGTAAACAATCCTTCGCAAATGCCCGACCCTACCCGGATTGATAAAATTGAAGAACCTTTTATCCGGGCGCAGATGATCAGTAAGCCGGAATACATCGGTAATATCATGACGTTGTGTATCAGCAAAAGAGGCACACTCGTTAGCCAGGGATATCTTACGCCAACAAGAGTTGAACTGAGTTTTGATATGCCATTGACAGAGATTGTATTTGATTTTTATGATCGCTTAAAAAGTATCACCCGTGGGTATGCATCCTTTGATTATCATCCGATCGAATACCGGCCAAGTGATATTGTGAAGATGGATATTTTATTAAATGGCGAAAAACTGGATGCCCTAAGTGCATTGATACACCGTGCAAGGGCACATGATTTTGGTCGCAAACTTTGTGAAAAATTAAAGGAGCTTTTGCCTAGACAACAGTTCCAGATTGCCATACAGGCAAGCATTGGAGCCAAAGTAGTAGCCAGAGAAAACATCAGCGCCATACGGAAAGATGTAACCGCCAAATGTTATGGTGGAGATATCAGCCGTAAACGTAAATTATTGGAAAAGCAAAAAGAAGGAAAGAAGAGAATGAAGCAGATTGGCAATGTGGAAGTGCCGCAGGAAGCGTTTTTGGCGGTGTTGAAGTTGAATGATTAGGGTGAATGGTGAATAGTGAATTGTGAAAGGTGAATAGTGAATTGTGAAAGGTGAATAGTGAATGGCGAATGGCGAATTGTGATGGTCCTTGTTTTTTGAATTTCGAGATTATTATTATACTTAATTGCTAACATTTATATTATCAGATTATGAGTAAATTTTCATTGGACAAAGACATGAACATTGAGGTGAAAGCTACCTTTATTTCAAAAGGCGACAACATACCTGTTACTGGCGAAGATTATAGGTTGCGATTATTTGATAAGGATGTGTTTGGAGATGATTACCTGGGCGAAAGTGAATTGAATGAGGCAGGTGAGGGGCGTATTATTTTTGGACAAAAGGCATTTGGCAATGCATTTAATTTAGAGAAATTGCCCGACTTTTATTTTGTATTGTACAACAATAAAGTGCCTGTTTTTGAAAGCAAAGTAATGGAGGATTTAAATTTGGCCACTCTTGAAAATTATCAACCCGGTGAAGGTGAAATAATTGATCTGGGTACTTTCCTGGTTGAAGGCTAAGCGTCTAAAAAAACTTTCAGAAAAATATTTAATCCGCTTATGGCGGATTTTTTGTTAAAAAGGAGGTTGGTCTGGATGATTGTATTTTACGTTTTTCACTGGTTACTTTCAACAGCAATTTGTCTGGCTTTGAAAATCTATCGTCTTCAATGAATGATCAGTTAATCCATCGTTGTATGATGATAAAGGAATCAAATCAACTACTGTCCGGTTTTTTTCTTTGGCACCATAGGCTTTGCAACCTTTTTTACTTCCTTCTTTTCTACAGGTGCTTTTTCATTCGAAAAATTATTTTGTAACAGGTCTTCATTGGTATTTCCTTCTGCATCCTTCAATGGACTTGGCATAGGTGCCTGACCTTCCGGAGTAACCTGGTTAAATACTTTTTCTACATGAATCCATTTGCCATTCTTCCATTTAAACGCTTCGTAATCGCCGTCTGGTATAAATGTCCACTTTTTCTTTGGTTCGCCTGTTTCTGATTCAAGGTGTTCAAAAATTACCAGGTTCAAATCATTGTCATACGTTAATCTTGCCCCTGCATTTTTTTTATACTCCAGTATATAACGGCTTACTGCTGGTTTAAAGACCGCATCTTCTTCAAAACTGAAAAGCCTTCCGCCAAACACGGGTTCATCATTGCTAAAACTAAGTGTTTCAATTATTTTCCGGTTGCTTCGGATATTGTTTTCATCGTAGCCCAAGAAGGTATAGTAGTTTTGAGCGCCACTTTTTGTTTGAATAATTTTATAATACACGGCGCCGATCCAACCTTTATTATTGGCAAAAGTATCGGCGAGGTTAATCGTAATATCTGATTTGTCAATCAGTGGAAATAATTTTAAAGAGCCATCACTTGTTCTCATTTGAATGGCTCCATGTTGGCGTACCATATTTTCGTTGATGATCAATTGCCAGGTAAAAATCCTGAAACTGCTATCTGGTGGAACTAGTTTGGAGATGGTTTCCAATGAATCGAACGGATAATAAAAAGAGTTTTTAGTTAGCAATGCACGGACAAACATTTTTGTGAAAATGCTATCTGCATTAAAACGGTCTGTAGCTGTATTTCCTTGAATGAGTTTTAGGGAATACATTTTTGCAGAATCTTCCTTTTGTTGCAGTAGCTTAACTTCTGCCTGGCTAATTCGCTGGGCAAAAATTAGCAGTGACATGATATTGAATAGTGAAAATAACAACAGTTTCTTCATGGGTGCAAAGTAAAATAATAGTTTCAGTATTAAAATTTTAATGATGACATTTAACGAAAGGTTTTGCAGCAGGCAGCGGGGTTTCGTGTACTAATTTGTACAAAGCCACATTAAAAATAGGTAACTGAATGACTCAATGGTATCACGGAAATACTGGTAAAGAATGCATAGGATGGTTTCATGCTGGTTCTAATTGATGGGTAGAAGCGAATTGCCGGAACTACAACTACTTTTATGTTAAGCATTAATTGACGGATAAAAGGTTACCAACCTTAGCAGGAAGACTATTACAAAACTCATGTCCAAGGTTGGCAACCTTATTTGCAACAAGTGCCAATAAATTTAACATAACACTACTTACCTTTTTACTGCAAACATCGGTACCACTATGAGTTACTTAAACGCTACTTCCTCTATAGCATTGACCATTTTATTCCAACTGTATTTTTTCTTTTCTTCAATCAAATGCGGAAGGAAATGCTGTTCACCTTTTTCAAAAAACGTTGTAATTTTTTGTGCAATAGATGTGGCATTTGGCTCAGCAACCAGACCCACTTTATTATCAGGCACCATCTCAGGCAGTCCACCTACATTGGTTACAACCATCGGTATTTCAAAATGATAGGCGAGGGGCGTAACGCCGCTTTGCGTAGCGGTTCGGTAAGGTTGCACCACCACATCTGCAGCGCACAAATAATATTTCACTTCGTTGTCCGCTATAAAATGGGTATGCAATATCAGTTGATCCTTAATATCCAGTTTTGCAATCTGATCCTCATACAATTTAGGGCTATCATAAAATTCGCCGGCCACCAATAGTTTTACGGAAGGCATGGAAGTTTGCAGTATTTTCATTGCATCCAGTAAAATATCCAGCCCTTTGTATTTTCTGATAAAGCCAAAAAACAATAGAATGGAATCATTCTTATTTATTTGCAAATGCTCTCTGGCCGCATTCCTGCTGATCTTTTCGCCAAAATTATCGTACAGCGGATGTGCGATAAATTTAGAAGGTTTTCCGGGTGCAAATTTTTTCAGGTCGTTCAATACCTTTTCACTCATGGTGATAAAAGCATCCACCGGTTTTACAAAGTATTGTGTAAGCAGGCTGTCCCAGGGTTTGGGTTCATGAGGAATGATATTATCTGCAATGCACACAATTCGGGTATGATTATTTTTTTTGATGATGCGTAAAATGCTGCCCAGGCAAGGCGCCATAAACGGAAGCCAATACCTTACCACTACCAGATCGGGTTGTAGCTTTTTTATTTCATCACCAACACTTAGCCAGTTGAACGGGTTGATGGAATTGATTCGTGTATGAATATCCAAACCGGCTGGTGCAGGATCAGTGGTAAATTGGGTAGATCCCGGAAATAAAAACCCGGGGTATTGCAACGAGAAACTAAAGATGCTAACCTTGTTGCCAGCCGATAAAAATTCATTCGCCAGCCGTTCGTTAAAAGTAGCGATGCCACCACCTCTCAGCGGATGTGCAGAACCAATGATGATTATTTTTTTGCTTCCCTGCTGCGACTGAAAAGGGGCATCGGTAGTTGGCATAAGTTAGTTGATCCCGATTTTCTGATCAATTAAATAAAAATTCCGGTCGTTTGTGTTGCGGGCAATCAGTTCGCCCAAAAATCCGGCTAAAAACAATTGTGTACCAATCACGATGGAGATAATGCCGACATAAAACAAAGGGCGGTCGGTCATATTAAACCGGGAGTAAAATATTTTTTCTGCAAATAAATATAGCCAAATAATAGTACCTATAAAAAATACAATGCTGCCCCACAAGCCAAAAATATGCATTGGTCTTTTACCAAACTTACCCATGAATAAAATAGAAGCAAGATCAAGAAAGCCGTTTACAAAACGACTCCAGCCAAATTTGGTAACGCCATACTTCCGTGGACGGTGTTCCACCACTTTTTCGCCAATCTTTTTAAAGCCGGCCCATTTCGCCATTACCGGAATATAGCGGTGCATTTCGCCATATACTTCAATTGATTTAACCAGTTTGTTTTTATAAGCTTTTAAACCGCAGTTAAAATCGTGTAGCTTTATTTTAGTAGCCTTGCTTGCCGTGAAATTGAATAATTTAGATGGTAGGTTTTTGGTGAGTTTATTATCATAGCGTTTCTTTTTCCAGCCACTCACCATATCGAAACCATCCTCCACAATCATTTTATAAAGGCCGGGTATTTCGTCCGGGCTATCCTGCATATCCGCATCCATGGTAATGACCACTTCGCCCTGCGCTGCTTTAAAGCCTTCATTCAAAGCGGCGCTTTTACCATAATTGCGTTGAAATTTAATTCCCCGGATCAGGTTGTTGCGCAGGTGGAGCGATTCAATAACTTCCCAGGAATTGTCGTTGCTGCCATCATCCACCATGATCACTTCATAGCTGAAATTGTTGGCAAGCATTACGCTTTCGATCCATGCAGCAAGTTCTGGCAATGATTCGTCTTCGTTGTAAAGCGGAACTATAATTGATATATTCATAATGAAAGCCCTCGTTCCCAACAGGGAGATATTTGACGATTCTGTGTAACAACAATGGCGATCGTTGCGGCATTTTTTTTTCAGAATCAGTTGAATGAATGCTGTTTTTTATTTTCTGAATCCTTGAATTGGTAATACAATTTATTCGATGCTTCCGGATCCTGTTTCTGTTTCTTTAATGCAATGCTTTCTAAAACCAGCATGTTTAATCTATGCGATCGTCTTATTTTTCTGACTTAAAAAACCGGCTGCAATTACGGTAATCAGTGCGCCTAAGATAAGGTATCTGAAAACTGCTGCGGAAATCATCAGTGGCATAAACATTTTTTTCAACTGCTCAGAATTGGCAGCAATTTCATTGGGTAAATGGTCCCCCTGTTGAATAAGTAGCTTGCTATTCTCTGCAATTTTACCATCCCTGAATTCGGGATTGCCACTAAAATAGGCAAAGGTAAATACCGCCATGATCAATGCAATTACCACAAATGTTTTAAAGCCAACCGAGAAATAATCTTTGAAAGCTTTTTTCTCAGTATCTGATTTTGAATAATCAAACAAGCTCCATCCTATGCCGAGGCAAAATATAAAATAAACGATGAACTGAAAATAACTCTCTACCGGATTTTTTAAAACATACAAAGAAAAAAGAGATGCAAGTACCATACCGGCTCCGGTAACCAATCCTTTTTGTGCAGGTGTTTTTAGTTTCATTTAATTAAAAAATGTTTTTGTTCCGTTAATTATCCCAATCACTTTTCCCTTCAGTTGTTTGCCAATAAAAGCCGAGTTTTTCGATTTCGATTGTATGTTCGTTTCTTCAAATGTACACTCCGTCTCCGGGTTAAAAAGCGTGAGCGTAGCTGCCGCGCCTTCTTTTATTTCCGGCATTGACAATCCAAAAATTGATCTTGGGTTTACGGATAATTTTTCAACCAGGTCACCAATGGTCGTTTGTTCATTCACCAAAGACCAAACTACGCCGAACAAGCTCTCCAGACCGATCATGCCATTTTTTGCATATTCAAATTCGCACACCTTGCTATCGTAGTTCTGCGGAATATGATGCGATGCAATACAGTCGATGGTTCCATCCAGTAAGCCCTGCACCAAAGCAAGCCTGTCAGCGGTTGTTCTTACCGGCGGATTTACTTTCAAATTGGTGTCATATTGCTGCAAATCTTCATCGCAGAAAAACAAGTGGTAGGGTGTAACCGAACAGGTGATCTTTACTTCGGCGGCCTTTGCTCTTTTTATATATTCCAAACTTTTTGAAGAAGATACGCCGGTAAAATGCAGTTTGCTGTCGGCATAGCGGGTAAGTTTAATATCTCTTGCTACCATCAATTCTTCTGCCATGGCAGGTTTGCCCGGCAAGCCGAGTTGGGTAGAAATGATACCCTCATTCATTAGCCCGCCGCTACCGATACTTTTGTCTTCCGGAATCTGAATCACCGTTCCATCAATTGTTTTTACATACTGCAAAGCCTTTAATAACAATCCGCCATCCTGTATGGCATTGATTCCATCACTAAATGCAACGGCACCGGAATTGGCCATATCATACATTTCTGCCAATTCTTTCCCTGCTGCATTTTTGGTAACAGCACCAATCGGGTGCACTTTAACACCGGATACAGCCGATTTTTGAACGATGTACTCCACCTGCGATTTGGTATGCACTACCGGATTTGTATTGGGAACAATCATCACATCGGTGAAACCACCCGCCGCTGCGGCCATAGTGCCGGTTTCCAGCGTTTCCCGGTATTCGAAACCCGGATCGCAAAAATGTGCAAACGAATCCATCCAGCCAATGCTAACATGTAAACCTTCCTGTTGGATCAGTTGATCTGACGGTTCGTTTATTTCATCTGCTATAATAGCAATAAAACCATCTTTAATAAAAATATCTTTGGATTGTCCGTTAAAAGGAGAGGAAGCACTAACAATAACGGCTTGTTTGATTAAAACATTCATGAATAAAAAAGTTGCGCTAAGGTACAATATCTTGTGTTTTTATAATTGAAAATTTCTATTACTTTTGCCATCCCTTTGCAAATCAACCTGGGAAAGGAAAGAATCGGGATGTAGCGCAGCCCGGTAGCGCACACGTCTGGGGGGCGTGGGGTCGCAAGTTCGAATCTTGTCATCCCGACAAGTAACAAAAATCTCTACTTCTGGTAGGGATTTTTTTATTCCTTTTTTTTTCTTAAAATTACGATTGCATGGGGTTGTCCCGCATAAGGCGGGATCATCCCGACAAACTAAATCTCTGCTTTTGCAGAGATTTTTTTATGCCTCATTATGTTTACAAATTAAAAGCTGCAAAGGGGTAACGCACTTAAAAGTATGTCTGGTTCCGGTTAGTCAATAGAATATTTGTTTAAAATATCTTGAGTGTAAAATGAACCAATATTATTTTAAAATATTCATCCCGCTTGTCTGTTTACATGGGTGGCATTCAATGGCGAAAGTTACAATAGGGCGACAGCAGCAATAGAGTAAGTAACAGCCCGTAAATACCGCTGTATCTAATGGATATTTAAAGATGTGAATAGTAGTACTGGTGGTAGTTAAATAAAAAATTGAGTAGAAAAACTTAGGATGCCAACATCATTATTTATTCCAATAATGCACTCATTTAAATTTGTTGCCAGATGCTACTTAAATTTCCAGCCCAAAGAATAGCGGTTTATATTTTAGTAAATAAGCTAACTTTCTAACCGCTCACTTATATTTTTAGCTGCTTTATATATAAGTTTAGAGATTTTTTCTTTGTGTGAGTCTATGTAACGGCTTTGTGGTACAAATATACTAAGTGAAGCCACTACCTTATCGCTTTTATAAATCGGCACAGCAAACCCAACTGTGTGAGATAAAGAGATTGTTTGTACAAATTCATTTTCCCTTATTTCCTGTAATTGCTTATTAAGTTCTTTCATAGTTTGCGTACCAGGCCATTTTTTTTTTTGAGGCAATCCTAATTGCTTTGGGAAGTTGATCTACCTGCTGCAGGTATTGCCTCGCCTTCTATTTACCAGGTTAAGGGAAAACAATTTATTGTAATAGCTTGTGGGGAAAGCTGTGTGCTGGATAGCATATCTGATTTGTTAAAAAAGGAAAAGAAAACCAACAAGGTATTCAACCAGCATTTGGATATTTTAATAAAACAGATTTCTTCTATGAAACCTATACCACCCATAGTATTTTCAACCACCCCAGCGGATTTTAATTTAAAATGAAATCGCTTTGCGTCAGGCTTATCAAAAATAAAATAGGTCTTCGCTGGATTTTACCCATGGATATTAAATTAAACCATTTAGCGGTTTATGAAACAATTTTAATCTACTCGGCATCAGAAGTTACAAGACAACACCAACCACTTTTAAGGCCAATGTGAACAAATTTTTTTTCTAAAGATTGCTGGTATGACAAAATTTATATAACTTGGCATTGTAAAACTATAATTCAATTATATTGAATAAAAAACTTGTATTTTTATTTGTGAGTTGATGTTTTAATAAAATGTTGCAGGCTAAAGTTCCTTTGTCAGCATACAACGCACTCAACGTATTGTACTTCTTTTAATGGTTTAAGGTAATTATTATGTGTTTTGGATTTGATTGTTTGCGATGCTTTTGAGTTTTTTCCTGTATTGCTTTTGTCTCCATAAAGCACAATAAAAGGCCTTCATCAAGCTTACACGTTTTTTAGTAAGTAGTCATCAGTTTGAATCACCGTTAACAGTTTCAGCTAATTGGATATAGCTTATTAATAAAGTTTCAACAAAAAAAACGATTATTTATGAAAAAACTTACTATGCTTGTCTGTCTTTTAATTTTCATTCTTTTCTCTCCAAAAGCGTTCGCTACCAATTATTATGTATCGGCCTTAACTGGTGATAATGCTAACGCCGGTACCCTTAGCCAGCCTTTTGCAACTATTCAATACGCCGCCAACTTAACCAGCCCCGGCGATACCGTGTTTATAATGAACGGAACATATTTCTCTTCTCCTGTGGCAAGCCAAACAATCTTGAACATAACCCGCTCCGGCACCGATGGGAATTACATAAGCTATAAAGCATTTCCGGGGCATACGCCGAAGATTCAACTTTTAAGTGGGCTGAATTATCAGATATGGAGAGCGATTGCTGTAAACGCATCTTATATTATTGTAGATGGTATAGAAATAGAGGGAGCCAATGCCAGCTTAAACTATGCGGATGCCTTCCAAACCTGGCAGGAATACGAAAGTGGTACACCAGATTGGAATAAGATTGCCGCACATAATTGTAATGGTATTTCTATCGCTCAAAGCGGCCCTGCGCACCATATAATTATAAAAAATTGCAAAGTTTATGATGCCGGCAGCGGAATTGGTGCTGGAAATTGCGATTATATAACCATTGAAAACAACCTTGTTTATAATAACTCCTGGTACACTATGTATGCCACAAGCGGCATTAGCATTCTGGATCCGAGGAGCATTGATGATTTTACGGGTTACAAAATTTTCATACGTAATAATATCACTCATAATAATAAAGCCCTCATCCCATGGGAGCGGATCAATGCACTGAGTGATGGTAACGGAATTATCCTGGATATCAATACTGGAAACGCCTCAGTGCCCGCATACGTAGGCCGTTATCTGGTAGAAAATAATGTGAGTTATAACAATGGCGGAGGTGGGGTACACGCTTACAGATGTGCCCATGTGGACATTATCAATAATACCGCTTACAATAATGGTACAGTGGTAGGATACCCCGAAATTGATGCCAACCAATGTTCGGATGTAAAAATTTATAACAATATCATGTATGCCCGTACCGGGGGAGCTGCAAACGGAAACGATAACAATACCATTTACGATTACAATATGTATTTTAACGGTCCATCCTATAAAAATGGTCCCAATGATAAAACAGCTAACCCGCAGTTTGTGTTGCAGGCAACAGATGCTGGTGCCAATTTGCAATTAAAGAATACCAGCCCGGCTATCAACAATGGAAGCAACATGGCAGGACAGTTTAGCCCGTTTGATATTTTAGCTGTAGCCCGCCCGGTAGGTTTTTCTACCGATATGGGTGCTTATGAATATCCCACCGTTATTACCCGCCCGGAAATAAACCTTAAACAAGGCACCATCAATATTTTAGACAATAACGGTAGTTTCGATTTTGGCGATGTAGCTTCAACAGATCCTAAAATTGTAACCTTTACCATTCAAAACATTGGCGATGCCGCCATAGATATTACTGGAACACCCAAAGTTGCTGTAACGGGAGCGGGATTTTCTGTAACTACGGATGCACCAGCTTCCGTAGCGGCCAATGCATCGGCTACTTTTGAGATTCAATTGTCTACAGCCACTGTCGGCGTGTATTCGGGAACCATTAGTATTGCCAACAATGATGCCGACGAAAATCCATACAACTTTGCTATAACGGGTTATGGGTATGATGGAACCAAGGCATTACAAACCATTACTTTTAATCCTCTACCGGTTAAAACAACCGGCACGCCAGATTTTGATCCGGGCGCTTCATCAAATGCAGGATTGCCGGTAAGCTATACCAGTTCCAATATCAATGTTGCTACAATTGTAGCTGGTAAAATACGCCTTGTAAATCCTGGTACTGCTACCATCACCGCTATTCAGGCGGGGGATGCGGCTACCAATCCGGCTAAAGCTGTAACGCAGTTGCTAACTGTTACACCGGTATTGCCAGCACCAGGTGTAAACATGGTGAGCAACCCTACTTTCGATGTAAATACCGCAGGCTGGAGCTTTGCAACCAGAAATGGTGGCGCGGCCACGGTTACGTCGGTTCCAATGACAGGTTCATCCACCAACGTAGGTAAAGTGACCGTCACGAACCTTGGTTCTACCACCGGTATCGACAATGTTCAATTGAGTACGAGGGTATTTTTAGTGAAAGACAGAAATTATTTGATCACCTTCAAGGCAAAAGCCGATGCACCGCGGAACATTACATTGAGACTGCTACAGGATGTGTCGCCTTTTGGTACCCTTTATACCGTTAGTAACATTGGATTAACCACCACACAATCTACTTACGGGTTTTACGCTTATACCAGTACTTTCACTGGGTACGTTGCTTTGCGGTTTTTTGTAGCCACCAATAATACGCCGGTTTATTTTGATGATGTAGAATTGATTGAAGAAGTTCCTGTTGTTTTGCCAATTGGCCTGCAATCATTTACTGGTAGTCTCACCGGCAACAATGTGTTACTTAACTGGGCCACCGCACAGGAAGAAAATGCAAAAGAATTCGGGATAGAAAAAAGTACCAACGGAAGAAGCTTTTTTGTTATTGGAACGATCGCCGCTAAAAATGCCAGCAACGGATATCAATATTCTTTTATTGACTACAATGTTTCCGAAGGGCAGTTTTTTTACCGTTTAAAACTGGTAGATAAAGACGGATCATTTAAATCCAGCAAAACAGTGTCTTTAAAGAAAGGATTGATTGTTGAAACCGGTGTAAAAGTTTTTCCTAATCCTGTTGTCGGCTCTTGCCTGGTTTCTTATCCGGTTGCATTTAAAAACGCTTCATTAAGTATTTTCCGGATTGATGGTAAAAAAATAGTGGATTATAATATTGTGGCCGGTTCAACCCAAAGAAATGTTGACATAGCAGGACTAAGCAGTGGCTATTATATTATGGTATATAATAACAACCAGCAGACAACAACCTGTCGATTTATAAAATAAATTTAAACGGGAAGTGAACAAAATAGCAACACGTTAACCTAATCTGTAAGTAAAAAACTAATCCTGAAAAATCATATACATCCGGTAAATCTCCGGGTGTATATTTTTTTCGCTGTTGTTTATTGGGGAGTGTAAAAATTGAAAAGCAAATACCTATCAGTTGTGAAGCAGTTGCTAAATGATTACCATCTTCTTTCTGCAACAAAATCTTTGCGAATTGACTCTTTTAAAACCGGGCTGGTTTTCTTTTAGTAGTGGTAAAAAGTATCAATTATTGCAGCCATGATGAAGCATTGTAATGTAACATGCACCAGTATTTGTTGAAAAACCAATACACACATTTCCATGCTATTTTTAAATGAAACACCTATCAATAAAAATGCAGTAGGCAAAAAGTGGCTTTAACTGGTGTGGTTGATAAAACTTGTAGCGAAAAAAGGGTATAAAAAATCAGTATTAATCTTCGTTCTGTTCAAGGCGATCTTTAATTTTTTTTGCTGCACGTTTAATATTCTTCGAGATTTTTTCTTGAAGAACTGGTTTAATTCTGCTCTCAGGCAGGAATACACTCAGGCTCGCAATAACCTGTTTTTGCCTGTATATGGGAACAGCAATTCCTACGATGTGATTTTCATTGAGAGTTTGCACAAACTCTTCTTTTTTGATTTTTTGTAGTGCCAGCTCAAGTGCTTCACGTGTTTGAATGCCCGGCCAGATATTTGCCTGCGGTATTCCAATATCGGAAACGATATTGTCTAATTCTTTTGGCGTAGAAAATGAAAGTAATAGCCTCCCCGTTGCCGTAGAATATATATCCGTTTCTGCCCTTGCACGCACCTGTAAATCCTGGTCACAATTCACTATGTGAATAATGTAGCGCTTGTTATTCCTTAAAATCCCTATAAGACAGGTTTCATTCAATTGTTTTGTAAGGTCTTCCATAATATCTTTGGCAGCAAGTATAACATTTTGATTATAGGAGAGATTACCCGATAACTGGTATGCCCCTGCTCCCAAACGATACCCGTCTTTCCTGCTAACCCGTTCGAGGTAATTTTTTGCCAGCAAAGTTTTTACAATATTGGCGGTAGTGGACTGGCTGAGTTTGGCATTTTCCGCTATTTTAATGAGCTGGACTGGGGCCTTTCCCTGCTTTGCAACGAATTCTAAAATATCCAGCGCCCTGTTGATTACTTGTATCATGTTATTGTTTATATCTGTAAAGTAATAAAGATATTCAATTCAATTTTATTGAACATGAATTTTTTATGATGAAGTAACTAACCCTTTTTGAAGGTAAAACAAATACAGCACAGCGAAATTATTCAAAACATTAAAAGGCGGGCTTTCAGAAATTCTTAGAAAATTACTGTTATGCCATCAATTCATGAGAATTAATTTATAGCCTTGCTAATTACCTTGCTTATCTGTCGATTATTTCAGGATACCTGCATTGATTGATATTTCCATTTTATTACGCCTGTTCGCAGAATTAGAGTACTTTACCTTTTGGTCATTAACTTCGCTAAACCAAGGTTAAGATTTACCACAATAATTTACTGCTTCAAATGCTAAAATATACGTTGCTTATATTTTTTTTATTACTGTTAGAATGCCTGGTATAAACGGCATTGATCTTTGTAAGCTTGTTAAAACCGATAGGGAATTAATGCACATACGATTTATTTTATTCACAGGTAGTTCGGACAAGGAAGCAAGGCTAAAAGGTATTGAGTGCGGGGCAGACGATTATATCAACAAACCTTTTGAAAAAGAATTGCTACTTGCAAGGGTGCATTCAATTC
>Ga0105049_10003050_pt1 | contig 19848 bp, 16 predicted proteins | sample MAT06_FD_78087 | JGI IMG/M metagenome (GOLD analysis project Ga0105049, IMG submission 78087) | Freshwater microbial communities from Lake Fryxell liftoff mats and glacier meltwater in Antarctica - MAT-06 | ecosystem: Environmental > Aquatic > Freshwater > Ice > Liftoff microbial mat | place...
CCGTCGAGTGCGAGCAGCGCGCCATCAAGGCTCGCTTGGTCGTATTCGCGACCGACTAGCATTCCGGCAATCAGGCCGTTGACATTGCCTACCGCGCGCAGCACGCCTTTGCCCAAATACCGCATCGGATCGCCATCGCGCAGCTCAATGGCTTCACGCGATCCAGTCGACGCGCCGGACGGCACTGCAGCTCGGCCAAACGCCCCGGATTCGAGGATTACTTCAGCTTCAAGCGTTGGATTGCCGCGTGAATCGAGAATTTCACGCGCGAGAACAGTCTGGATTTTCATAGGCACAAAACAGCGGCTGACAAGAGGCCGAATTGTGCCGGATTGTGTTCAACAAAGCGGCTTCACGCGGCTAGCGGATCAAGCTGCGCTGGCTGCGGTTGATAAAGTCGACTAGCACCTTCAGATCAGGCTCGGCCTCGACGGCGGCACTTAAGTGCGCTTGCGCGTCGGCAAGCAGCATGCCGGATTTGTAAATGAGCTTGTAGGCCCGTTTGATCGCCGCAATGCGGCTGGTTGAAAATCCGCGCCGGCGCAGCCCTTCAGAGTTGATGCCTTTGGGTTCGGCAAAGTTGCCTGCCACCATCACATACGGCGGTACGTCGCGATTAATGATTGAGCCCATCGAGGTAAACGCATGCGCGCCGATTTGGCAAAACTGGCTGATCAAGGTAAAGCCGCCCAAAATGACGTGATCATCGACCGTCACATGGCCCGCTAACGATGCAGCGTTGGCGAAAATCGTATGGTTGCCCACGTGACAATCGTGGGCGATGTGCACGTAGGCCATGATCCAGTTATCGGAACCCACGGTGGTCACGTTGCCGCCGTCGGCTGTGCCGCGGTTGAGCGTGCAGTATTCGCGGATCAAGTTGCGCTCACCGATCTCTAAGCGCGCCGATTCGCCGTGGAATTTCTTGTCCTGCGCGGTGCCGCCGATCGATGCAAAAGGATAAATCTGATTGTCGCGACCGATGGAGGTGGGCCCATCGATCACCACATGCGAGCCGATCTTAGTCCCTGCGGCAATCTGGACATCTGCGCCGATCAGGCTAAACGGACCCACGCTGACGCTGGAGTCCAGTTCCGCGCGCGGATCAATGATCGCGCTCGGGTGGATCATGCGCCACGCTCAGCGCAGATCATCTCGGCGCTTGCGACCACTTTGTCATCCACATAAGCGCGCGTGATGAACTGCCCCATGCCGTGCAGCATGCGTTTCTGTTGGACTTCGAGGATCAACTGATCCCCCGGAACAACCACTTTGCTAAAGCGCGCCTTGTCGATTTTTACGAGGTAATACAGAGGATTATTGATGCCTCTGCTTTCCGCTGAGAGCTGGACTAGAGCCCCCGACGCTTGCGCTAGCGCTTCCAAAATCAGCACGCCCGGCATGACCGGATGGCCTGGGAAATGTCCGGCGAAAAACGGTTCGTTGATCGTCACGTTTTTGAGCGCGCGCAAGCGTTTGCCGACCTCAAGCTCGATCACCCGATCGATCAACAAAAAAGGGTAGCGGTGCGGCAACATCTGCTGGATGCGCTTGACGTCAACGGGCAGGGAGGGGGTGGTCATCGGCAGTTCCTTTATTTGGTTTTTTTGATTTGACGCACAAATTCATCAAGCTGCGTGAAGCGCACGGCGTTTTTGCGCCAGCGCAGGTTGCGATCAAGCGGGGTTCCGGACGAGTACGCACCGGGCTCGCGAATGTGATGAGTCACAAGGCTCATCGCGGTAATCGTCACGCCGTCACAGATTTCTAAATGACCCAGCACCCCCGCGCCGCCGCCGATCAGGCAGTTGCGGCCGATGCGCGCGGAGCCCGCGACCGCCGAACAGCCGGCCATCGCGGTGTGCGCCCCGATGATCACGTTGTGCGCAATTTGCACCTGGTTATCGATCCGCACATCTTCAAATAGCACCGTATCTTCCAGTGCGCCGCGGTCAATGGTTGTATTCGCGCCGATCTCGCAATCGTCGCCGATGCGCACTGAGCCGAGCTGCGGCACTTTGACCCATGCGCCACGATCATCGGCGATGCCAAAGCCGTCGCTGCCGATCACACATCCGGGGTGCAACAGCACGCGCGCGCCGATTTGAACTCCGTGCAGGATGGTTACCCGCGCAATCAGATGGCAATTGGCACCGATCGAGACGCCGCGTCCAACGCTTGAATGCGCTCCAATGATCGTGTGCTCGCCGATGCGGACCGCGCCGTCGATCACACAAAATGCGCCAATTCTGGCGGTTTCCGCAATGTCGGCACTCGGATCAATGACCGCGCTTGGATGGATGCGCGGGCTTTGTGGATCAAGCACCTCAGGCGTAAACAGCGCGGCAATCCGCGCATAGGCGACGTATGGGTTTTGGGCGATTAGCGCGGCACCCGCAAAAAAAGCCCGATCCTCAGCGCGCAATATCACCGCACTGGCAGCGCAATCGCTCAGATCTTTGCGATATTTGCTATTGGCGAGAAAGCCCAATTCGCAAACCGCAGCACGACGCAGGCTATTCACCGCAGTGATAGGTAGCGTCGCATCGCCGTCTAGCACGAGCCCAAATTGCGCCGCTAGCGCGCCCAGAGTAGTCATTTACTGCGCCTCACCGACTTGGCTCAAGCGTTTAAGCACCTGCTCGGTCACATCAACACGCGGCGAGTAATACACAACGTTGGCGCTCAGCACGATGTCGAAGCCTTCGGCTTCGGCAATTTCGCGCACTGCTTGGTTTAAATCCTGAGCCACCTGACTGAGCTCTTCATCGGAGCGCGCTTTGAACTCGGAACTTAGGCTCTCGCGCAAACGACGCACGTCGCGTCGTTCGGTGAGGATTAACTTTGATAGCACATCTGACTGCGCTTTGGTTAACGACATCAGCTCAAGCGTGAGCCGCTGTTCAAGCGCTTTCAGCGCGCTTTCGCGTCTAGCCAGTTCTGTGTTGCGGCTGCGAAAACGCTGTTCGATGCGCGCTCGTGCCGCCTGCATCTGCGGGGCTTCCGCCAGAATCCGCGGCATATCGACAAACGCCACGCGCACGCTTGCATCCGCCGCAGTGGCGATCACCGCAGCGAACAACAAGCCCAGCCCAACAGCGGTGCGCCATGCCAATGAGTTCTTCTCTAGAACTGGTTGCCGAAGGTGAATTGCAGCGTTTCAGTTTGATCAAAGCGATCGGTATTGAACGGCTTGGCGATCGAGATCTGGATCGGGCCCACCGGTGCTAGCCATTTCAGGGCAAGTCCGGTTGAGAAGCGGAATTCGCGCGCCTCGAAATCGCTCGAATCGCGATACACCTGACCAAAGTCGACAAAAGCCGAAAACTGCGTTGAATCGCGCGCCTTTTCAATCGGGTTCGGGAAAATCAGCTCAAGTCCACCGACCACCTTCAAAGCGCCGCCAAGGTAAGCGCCGGGCTGGTCGCCGACAAAACGCGGCGGCTCGCGTGGGCCGATGGTGTTGTCGTTGTAACCCCGGATCGAGCCTGGGCCGCCTGCGTAGTAGTTCTCAAAAAACGGTAAGGCGTCGGTACTGCCGTCGCCGTTGCCGTCGCTGTAGCCCGCGCCATAAGCCACTTCACCGCGCAGTAAAAGGGTGAAGCTGCGCGTGATGGGCCAGTAGTAATTGTTGGAATAAAACAGCTTGAAAAAGCGCAAGTCTGAAGTTGGCAGCGCTACTTCCGCAAACGCCTGCTGATACATGCCAGCGGTTGGTGAGAAGTAGTGATTGCGGGTGTCGCGTGCCCAGCCAATATTGGCGCGCAACGCAAAGTACTTCGAGCCGTTAATTTCGATAAAGCGTGCGATTTCCTCGGGCGTGGCGCTGCGATCAATCGGCCGCGTGCCGTCTTCCAGAAACTCGCGAAACACGTTAATTTTGGTCCAATCCAGCGCCAACGACGCAGAAATTCGGTCGGTTTCGGTGACCGGGATGCTCCAAATATTCGAGAAGGTCAGATTGTCTGAGGTGTAGTTGGCGATGTTGGCTTCGCCGCGATCAAAGGTGCGGTAGCTGAAGTTAAAGCCGCGCGAGATTCCGTCATCGGTGTAATACGGATCGAAGTAGGAAATATCGAAGCGCTTGAAGACGGAGGAGTTATTGACTGTGAAGCCCACGCGGCTGCCGGATCCCAGGAAATTGTCCTGATTGAGCGACAAGCTGATGATCAAGCCTTGGATGGCCGAGTAGCCGAAGCCGAACTGGAAGGTGCCGGCAGTGCGCTCTTCAACTTTCACCGTGACGTCCACTTGGTCGTCGGTGCCGGCGACTTTGGGTGTCTCGATGGTGACTTCTTTGAAATAGCCCAAGCGCATCAGGCGCGCTTTGGACAGATCGAGCGAGGACTGATTGAACCAGCCGCCTTCAAATTGGCGCAGTTCGCGGCGCAAGACCTCGTCACGCGTCTTTAAGTTACCTACAAAATTGATGCGCCGAACGTACACGCGGCTGCCGGGATTCACCAAAAAGGTGATCTTTACCAGGCGATTTTCTTTATCGACTTCAGGGACCGGATTCACTTCCGCAAAGGCGTAGCCCAAGTTGGCCATCACTTTTTGCATGGCTTCGGAGGTGTTTTCGAGCGCTTTGCGTGAAAAAGTGTCGCCCTTTTTAAGGAACAGCAGGCGCCGCAGATCCGATTCAGCGACCGGGAAGGTGCCGGCCAATTCAACGTCTGAAATCTTGTAGATGTTGCCTTCGCGAACGTTGGCGGTGACATACATCGCGCGCTTGTCGGGGCTGATCGACACTTGGCTCGACTCAAGGTTGAAATCGACGTAGCCACGGTCGAGGTAATACGAGCGCAGCGTTTCTAGATCGCCGGTGAATTTCTCGCGCGCGTACTGATCGTCTGAGGAATACCAGGAGGTCCAGTTTGACTCGTTCTGCTTGAACGACGAACGCAGTTCGTCATCGGTAAACGCCTCGTTGCCGACAATGTTGATGTGCTTGATCTTCGAGGCTTTGCCTTCCTTGATATCGATGGTGATATCCACGCGATTGCGCTCGAGATCCACCACGTCGGACTTGATTTCGACCGAATACTTGCCGCGATTGTAGTACTGCCGTGTGAGTTCCTGTTTGACCCGATCGAGGCTGACGCGGTTGTAGACCTCGCCTTCGGTCAGGCCAATATTGCCCAGCGCCTTGAGCAAATCTTCGGTTTTGATGTCCTTATTGCCCTTGAGGGTGATCGAGGAAATCGCCGAACGCTCGGTCAGCTTGATCACCAAAATGTCGCCTTGGCGTTCCACTTTGACGTCGTTGAAGAATCCGGTCTTAAACAGCGCACGGATCGAGTCAGCGGCACGCTGGTTGTCGATCAAATCGCCTTTCTCGATCGGCAAATAGGTGAACACCGTGCCGGCGGAAATGCGCTCCAGTCCCTCGAGTCGAATGTCTTGAATTCGAAACGGGGTGAAGGCGTATGCGTGGCTGATGGCGCAGCTCAAAGCTGCGGCAAGGATTAACTTTTTCATCGTCACTCGTTGGTTTGTCGGACTGCCAGAATGCGGCCAAAAGGCCGACAAACGATCCGTGGGTTAAGCCAAAAAAATAAAAATCTTAAGTCCGGATCGCTCAAGACCAAAAAATTCGTGCCAAATCATTGTGGAAGGCCAGCACCATCAGCGACAACAGCGCCAGCGTACCGATGTATTGACCGGCTAGCTGCATGCGTTCGCTGACCGGCGAGCCTTTCACCGACTCGATAAGGTAATACAGAAGATGACCCCCGTCCAAGATTGGAATCGGTAAAAGGTTAAAGATACCCAAACTTAAGCTTACCAAGCCTAGAAATCGCATGAACGGCGCGAACCCGGCGTCGGCTGAGCTTTTGGCCACTTGGGCGATAGTGATCGGACCGGAAACGTTGCTCGCCGACGCATCGCCCGTCACCATCAGCCACAGCGTTTCTAGCGTTACTGCGGTGTAGGAGTAGGTGGCTTTGAAGGCGCGACCAATCGCATCGATTGGCCCATATTGAAACGTGGTGATTGCGCGTTGGCGAAGTTCGATCTGTTCAGCCGTCAAAGCGGGCGGCTGAATGCCCAGAATAAATGCGCGCGCGCCTGAGCTTGAATCAATGCGCGGGGTGACCAACACTTCGCGCGCTTGACCATCGCGGCTATATGAAATCTTGAGCGTGCTGCCGTCGTTTTTTGCCGCCAATTGAATAGCTGGGCGGATGTCGGTCCAAAAGCGAATCGGCGTGCTTTCAACGCTGGTGATCACATCCCCTACGCGCAGCCCGGCTGCATCAGCGGGCGAATCAACCGCGAACGCACCCACTTCGGCGGGGATGCGAATATCCCATTGGCTCAAACCAAGTTCGTTGAGCAGCTCGCTTTCTTTGAGATCGCTTGGTAATCGCGACAGCTTCAAGGTGAGCTCACGTTCAAGCCCATCTTCGCCCCTGACGCTCGTCAGTGCGTCGCGCTGCGTGGACGCTTTGCCGACCATCGCCAGCAGCGATTCCGTCCACGTGCTGACTGCTTCGCCGTCAATCCGCACAATTTCATCGCCGTAGCGCAAGCCAGATTCCGCCGCGATGCCCGTTGGGTCGCCGATCAGCGGCTTGGCTTCCTGAACCCCGACAACAAACATCAGCCAAAAGGCAAACACCGCAAAGACCAGATTGATCAGCGGGCCGGCAGCGACAATGGCAACGCGCGCGGACACCGGTTGCCGATTGAACGCGCGATGACGCTCGTGCTCGGCCACCTGGCCCTCTCGCTCATCGAGCATCTTGACGTAGCCGCCGAGCGGAATGGCGGCCAGCACATACTCAGTGCCGTCCTGCCCAACGCGCCTCAGCAGCGGGCGGCCAAAGCCCACAGAAAAGCGCAGCACCTTAACGCCCAAGCGCCGTGCAACATAGAAATGGCCAAACTCGTGGATCGCCACTAACAGGGAAATCGCGACGATAAAGGCAAGAAGAGTGGTGGCGACGGTTCCGAACATATGCCTAAGCTATCACTGCAAGGTTAAAAAGGCTGTTAATGCGACACGACGCGCGGCTTGATCGCGCTCGAGAATGTCGTCCAACGAGGAGACCGCGCTCAGCGAAACGCGTTCCAGCGCATGCTCAACCACGCGCGAGATATCCAAAAACCCAATCGCGCCATCTAAAAAAGCGCTCACGGCCACTTCATTGGCGGCGTTCAAGACCAATGGTGCCGCGTCGGCGCGTTCGCAAGCGGCTCGCGCCAATGCCAGACACGGAAACTGCTCGAGGTCGACCTCCTCGAATGAAAGCTGCCCGAGCGCCGCCAAATTCAAGCGCTCAGCGCCTGATTCGATGCGCTCAGGCCAGCCCATTGCGTGCGCGATGGGGATGCGCATATCGGCGGCTCCCAGCTGCGCGAGGCTCGAGCCATCGAGGTATTCAACCAACGCGTGCACCACGCTTTGCGGATGGATCAGCACGTTGATGGACTCAGGCGTCAGCGAAAACAACACCTGTGCTTCGATGACCTCAAGGCCTTTGTTCATCAGCGTGGCGGAGTCGACTGAAATTTTTGGCCCCATCGACCAGCGCGGATGTTTGATCGCCTGAGCCACGGTGACGTGCTCGAGTTCAGCGCGCGGCGTGCGCAAGAACGGGCCGCCGGACGCCGTCAAAGTGATGCTGCGTATGCTTGGATCGGATTCGCCCAAAGCAAACGGCGCGGGCCAGCATTGCAGCACCGCGTTGTGCTCGGAATCGAGCGGCAAAATGAGCGCCCCCGATGCGCGCGCGCTCGCCACCAGCAGCGCGCCGGCCGCCACCAGCGGCTCTTTGTTGGCAATCAGTACGCGTTTGCCGGCGCGCACGCCGGCCAGCACCGAGTCCAGACCTGCTAGCCCAACAATGGCTGAGACCACGGTGTCGGCATTGCTGCTTGCCGCCAATTCAGCGTGCGCGCTTGAGCCGCCAAGAACCTCGCAAGCGCTGTGCGGACCCAAGTGCGCGCGCAATGCCGCCGCGGCGCTCGGGTCGCTTAAGCCGACTATGCGTGGCTGAAACTGACGCACGATGTCGGCCATCGCGCGCCAGCTTTTTTCGGCAGTGGCGGCATGCAGCTTGAAACGTTCTGGGTGGCGGCCGATCAGATCGAGCGTTGACCGACCAATTGAGCCGGTTGCGCCCAGTAGCGTGATGTTTTGCACCTAGATCCCCAGCCAGAGCTTGCCCAGCGCAAAAATAGGCAGTGCGGCAAACAGGCTATCGAAGCGGTCAAAGGCGCCGCCGTGTCCGGGAAACACCGAGCCTGAATCCTTGCTTTTGGAATGGCGCTTAATCAGGCTTTCAAACAAATCGCCAATCACCGAAAACAGCACGGTCACGAGGCACAGCAGCACAAATCCGGCCAGGGAAAGCGCAGGTAAATCAAAGAAAACGCCTGCTACTAGCGCGACCAGACCCGATCCCAGCAGCGCGCCCCACAGCCCAGCGCGCGTTTTTCCGGGGCTGATGGTCGGTGCCAGTCGCGTCGTGCCGAAGCGACGTCCGGCGAAGTAGGCGCAAATATCCGCAGCCCAAATCAAACCCAGCAGCGCGAGTGTCCACAGTCGGCCGTCGGTGAGGTGAGCGTGCAAGTAGACCACCGAGGCAAACGCTGGCAGCACAATCAGGGTACCGGCCACAGTTTTGATCAGCTTGTTGGTTTTGCCGGGGTTTTCGGCAAAATGAAAGTTCATTAGCCAAGCGAATGCAGCCACCCACCACACCACGCCAAGTGCAATCACGGGAATCAACCAGCCAACTTGCTCAACTCGCGCCAAAAAGGCCATCGCGAAAAAATTCAACACCACCATCGCCGCGCGCGTGGCGTAGCGTCGGTAGCCAATCAGCCGTGACCATTCCCAGAGGGCCAGCAAAAACAAAATGGCGACCAGCAGTTGAAACCAGTTGGTCGGCAGAAACAACACGCCCAGAATGCCGAGCGGCGCCAAAATAAGTGCCGTCAACAGGCGGGTTTTTAGCACTTACGCACCTGCTCGGAAGTTTTGCCGAAGCGCCGTTCGCGTCGCGAGAATTCAGCCAGCGCGCGATCAAACTCATCGGCGGCAAAGTCAGGCCATAGCACGTCAGAAAAATACAGCTCCGTGTAGGCCATCTGCCACAGCAAAAAATTGCTGATGCGCTGCTCGCCGCCGGTGCGGATAAATAGATCCGGCTCATCGACGTCGCTGAGAACGAAAAACGGTGCAAGGCTCTCTGGCGTGATCTCAGCAACCTCAAGCAGGCCCGCTTGCACCGCTTGTGCGGCCTGCCGTGCGGCATTGACGATGTCCCAGCGGCCGCCATAGTTCACCGCAATGCTCAGCTGCAACGCGCGGTTGGCGCTGGTGCGCAGCGCCGCTTGGTCCATCGCGTCGCGCAATTCTGGCGCAAAGGCGTTTAGGTCGCCAATAAAGCGCACGCGCACGCCGTTCTCGTGAAGTTGGTCCAATTCGCGCTCAATGGCTGTCAAAAAAAGCTCCATCAGGCGCTGAACTTCGCGCGCTGGGCGCTCCCAGTTTTCGCTCGAGAACGCAAATAAAGTCAGCGCGCCAATACCGCGCTTCAAGCCGTGCTCAACCGACGCGCGGACCGCCTTTAGGCCGGCTTGATGGCCCATCGTGCGCGGCCGATGGCGCGCTTTTGCCCAGCGACCGTTGCCGTCCATCACGATGGCTACATGGCGCGGAATGCGCCCTTCAAGCTCTACCGGCGCGCTGAGTAGAAACTCCTTTGCAGTGGCGGTTAAACGCGCCACAGCTTAGCCACAGCTGCTTGAGATCGACCCTCGATCAGGCACAGCAGCTAAACCTCCATCAACTCGTGCTCTTTCGATTTCACCACGTCATCGACTTCCTTGATAAACCGATCGGTGAGCTTCTGGATCTCCGTTTCCGTGCTGCGCTCTTCGTCCTCGGTGATCTTGCGATCCTTGAGCAGGTCTTTGATCGTGGTGTTCGCATCTCGGCGCACGTTGCGAATCGCTACTTTCGAGTTCTCGCCCTCGTGCGCGACGTGTTTGGAAAGTTCTTTGCGCCGTTGCTCGGTCAGCGCAGGCAGCGGAATGCGAATGTTGGTGCCGGAGGTGACCGGATTGAGCCCCAAATCGGCGCCAATGATCGCTTTCTCGATCTCTTTCACCATGTTTTTTTCCCATGGAATGATTTGCAAGGTGCGCGCGTCCATGACGCTCACTTGAGCAACCTGCGAGATCGGTGTATCGGTGCCGTAATAGTCCACTTTGAGATGGTCAATCAGCGCGGTAGAAGCGCGCCCCGTGCGCAGATGCTTCAAATCATGCTTGAGCGCGTCGACGCTCTTGCTCATGCGGGTTTTTGCGTCGTCTTTGATCTTGTTCAACATGGCGCGTTAATCCCTTTGGAATCAGTCTGAATGCGTTGTCACGAAAGCTTAACCTACACTCGTGCCGATGTTCTCACCGCGCACGATTCGCATTAAAGCACCCGCGCGATTCATATTAAAAATTCGCAGGGGCAGCTTGTTCTCGCGGCATAAAACAAACGCCGCGGTGTCCATCACCTGCAGCTTGCGATCAATCACCTCGTCATAGCTCAGGTGGTCAAAGCGCACCGCGTCTGGAAATTTCATGGGGTCGGCAGAATAAATGCCGTCCACTTTGGTCGCCTTCAGCACAAGTTCGGCTGAAATCTCAATCGCGCGCAAGCTCGCCGCAGAATCAGTCGTAAAAAACGGATTGCCGGTGCCAGCCGCAAAAATCACCACGCGGCCTTTTTCAAGATGGCGGATGGCGCGACGCCGGATGTAGTCCTCGCACACCTCATTGATTTTGATCGCCGACATGACGCGTGCGGGGGCATCGATTTTTTCGAGCGCATCTTGCAGCGCCAGCGCATTCATCACCGTCGCCAGCATGCCCATGTGATCGGCGCTCACCCGGTCCATACCCGCGGCGGCAAGGCCTGCGCCGCGAAAAATATTGCCGCCGCCAATGACCACGCCGACCTGCACATTTTCATTCACGACTTCGCGAATTTCCCGAGCCACACGACCGATCACCTTCGGATCAATGCCGTAATCCTCCTCGCCCAACAGCGCTTCGCCGGAAAGTTTCAGCAGGATGCGTTTGTATTTGATTGCAGACATCGAATGCGCACCTCATTGGTTGCCCGGACCGGGCGCGGTCCGGGAATTGCATCGCACCAAATTAGGCCAAGCCGGCCTGTTTCATCACTTCGTCCGCGAAGTTTTCTTCTTTCTTTTCAATGCCTTCGCCGACAGCCAGACGCATAAAGGCCTTGACCACCGCGCCGCCTTTCCTAGCCGCTTCTTCAACCGTCATGCTGCTATCGCGCACATACGGTTGTCCGAGTAGGGTCATTTCAGACAGCGTTTTCTTGAGCTTGCCGGCGATCATTTTCTCAAGGATTTCAGCCGGTTTGCCGGCGTCTTTGACCTGTGCCAGCGCGATATCTTTTTCGCGCGCAACCACCTCAGCCGGAACCTGCTCGACCCCAAGGAACGGCGGATTCAGCGCGGCAATGTGCATCGCGATGCCGCGCGCGAGATCGAGATCGCCGCCTTCCAATTCAACCAGCACGCCAATTTTACCGCCGTGCAAGTAGCCGCCCACAATGCCCGTTGACGACAAGCGCAACATGCGCCGCAGCTGCACGTTCTCGCCGACCTTGGTGATCAAGGTATTGCGCGTTTCATCAAGCGTTGAGCCATCGGCCATCTTGACGGTCTTTAAGCCTTCGATGTCATCGCCGCTAAAATCGAGCGCAGCTGCACTCACGGCGTCGACGAACTTCAAGAAACTATCGTCTTTAGCGACGAAATCGGTTTCTGAATTGATCTCAATCAAAATCGATTCGGTGCCCGCTTGAACCAGCGCGATGCGGCCTTCAGCGGCAATGCGACCCGCTTTCTTCTCGGCTTTGATCATGCCGGTTTTGCGCAGGTGCTCGATTGCCAAATCGATGTCGCCTTTAACGACTTCGAGCGCACGCTTGCATTCCATCATGCCGGCGCCCGAGCGCTCGCGCAGTTCTTTAACCATGCTTGCAGTGATATCCACGGGTGTACCTCTATAACTGATCTAAAAAATCGTTTGAAAAAAAGCCCGGCTGGGCCGGGCTTCATCGTTCATTCCTGAGCGCTTAAGCCTTACTCAGCAGCAGGCGCCGGGTCAGCAGCAGGAGCCGGTTCAGCCGCGGGCGCCGCAGCCGGGCCTGGCGCCGGTCCGCGCGATTGGCCTGGGCTCCCACCCGGGCGACGCGCACCGGTAGGAGCGGGCTTGCGACCGCGCGGATCACGGTTATCGCGGTTATCACGGGTATTGGGCGGACGGCGGCGATTCTGATCTTCTTTCTTCGGGACCGGATTACCAGCCGCGTCGAGTTCGACAAACTCATCATCTGATTGCGACGCGAAGTTCGGTGCAGAGGCGCGGCCTTCGAGCACCGCATCGGCAGCCAAACGAGCATAGAGCTGCACCGCGCGAATTGCGTCGTCGTTGCCCGGAATCACATAGTCGATGTCTTTCGGATTGCAGTTGGTATCGACCACCGCAATCACCGGAATACCCAGTTTGCGCGCTTCCTGGATGGCGATTTCTTCGTGGCCGACGTCAATCACAAACAGCGCGTCGGGGAGACCCGGCATGTTTTTGATACCGCCGAGGCTGGCTTCGAGCTTGATTCGCTCGCGCTCTAGCTCGAGCACTTCGTGCTTGAGTAATTTCTCAAAGCTGCCGTCAGAGGCCATGCCTTCGATATCTTTCAGCCGCGAGATGGACTGCTTCACGGTGCGGAAATTGGTCAGCATGCCGCCCAACCAACGATGCGAAACAAATGGCACACCGCAGCGCACGGCTTCAGTTTTGACCGCTTCGCGCGCTGAGCGCTTGGTGCCGACAAACATGATCGTGCCGCGACGCGCGGCCAAGCTTGAAATGAAATTCAACGCATCGCTAAATAGCGGCAGCGTTTTTTCGAGATTAATGATGTGGATCTTGCCGCGCGCACCGTAAATGTACGGGGCCATCTTGGGGTGCCAATAGCGGGTTTGGTGACCGAAATGGACGCCGGCCTCCAGCATTTGACGCATGGAAATACTAGGCATTTGAGTTCCTTAAAGTGTACAAAGGGTTGAGCCTCCACGCGTTCCTGTGCATCAAACCGGCATTCGCTGAACTGAATACAAGCACCCTGATGAACGGTATTTTTCGCGTGTGCGGATTGTGCTTCTGACGGGATTAACCGTTATTAGCCGACGGAGTATAGCTAGCGATCGCAAATATCAGCAAGCGCGACCAGCGCTTTAACTGAATTCAATGCTGGCTTCGAGCGCCAAATAGACGTGCCGCTCGCCCTCGCTGCGGACAAATTTAGCGCCACGAGCGCGAAGCGGCGCGGGCGCGCAAAGTTCAATCTCGGCGCCGTCTGAAAATTCAAGCAATGTTAATCTAATCAATGCGTTATCGCGCTCAAGCGGAAACAAGAGCAGCCGCGTGACCCTACGCGTCGCACAAATAAACGGCCCATCGCCTGCACTTAATCGCGCCATACAGATCTGCTCATCAGGTGACCATGGCGAGGTTAAAGGACCAATCTCAAGATGGTCTAAATGATCGCGAAGCTCAGCTTGGCGAATCTGGAAATCGCAGTCTTTTTGGGTCAACGCCACCACCATCGGCCAGCCGTCGCCACCGCTGAGCTGTAACGTCCCCGATTCCAGCGAGCCACTAGCTTCGCTAACTTGAGTCGCAAAGCCAGTCGGATTCAGCGCAATCGGCTGTAAGCCGGGCAGGGCCAAACTTAACGCCAACGGCTTTAGCGCAGGCAAGCGATACAGCTCCATTCGCCGGACCTGTATCAACGCCGCTTCGCTGTCCATGCGCAGCTCAAGCCCGAGCAACAGCGAACTGCTGCGTGCTTCGGGGTGCTCAATCTCAAAATCAATGAGCGGACGTTTGAGTGAGCCTGTCAAGGTGATGGGCTTTAATTCCAAGGCAAATGGCTCATCTTCAGGCTCTTCACGCAGCAGCAGACGCAGCCTGATTAGCAATCTGCCCGGTGCGTCGATCCTCAAACTCAAGCGATAGCTCGCGGCTTGGGTCACCGAAAAATAAGGGATCTTTTGCTCAATCCGACCCGGCAAAAGCAAGCGCACGGGCTGCAAATCGACGTCGGATTTGCGCTTCAGAGTGAGCCCGCCAGCGGACGTTGACCAAACGTGCGATGGCGCCAGAATCAGCGAATGAATCAGAAAAAGCGCCTGCTCACCGCGCTCAATGCGTTTTTTGCCGCGATCGCCCCACAGCGGGCAGCTCAAGCGCAAACCGGGATCGTCGTTTAATGAGCGCGCACGCGCGCGCCGCGCCGAGACGGCCAAAGGCGCCACAGAACTAAAATGTCGATTCAACGGGCGATGATCGCCACCCGCCGCGAGCCCCAAGCCCATCGAAAACTGAGTCGCCGCGCTCGAATCAAGACTGGTCGCCGTGCGCAGCTCGCCACGCATATGCGCCTGCTCAAAACGACGCCCGTTGCTTGCATCAATTGAGCTCACCCGAACCGCATCAGCATCAATCTCAAGCAGCACGCCGCCGAGATTCGGTTGACCAAAATCACCCCATTCAAGCGGCGGGATAAAGCCACCAATCCGCCCATTCGACACGTACAGCCGCTCGTCTCGGGTCACCACCTCAAAGGTGTGGTTATGCCCGTGCATCCACGCCTTCACCTGCGGATGGCGATTCAGTAGCGCAAAAATCGCATCGGAATTCACCAGCGCCCGGTAATCCAGCTCACCGTTGTTAAACGTGGTGCCGAGCAACGCCTGGTGTGCGAGCAGGATTGTGGTCATGTGCCGATGGCGATCAAGATCAAACTCAAGCCACTCGAGCATCTCGCGATTCACCAAGTTCACCCGGCGCATCTGCGGCACCGACACAAAGTGAATCCCCCGAAAATCAAACGACCAATACGGCCGCAGCCCCAACGACCCCAACCGACAGCTCCGCCACTCCGCATCCTCCCCCCGAAAATCCAACATCTCGTGGTTGCCCGGCACATACAGCAAAGGCAGCTGCGGAAACTCATTGGATACAATCGCCGTCCAATCTGCCCGCGCACGATCAGCGGCCCCAATTTCCAGACCACCATGGTGCGCATCGCCGGTGTCGATAAGGAGGCCGGGTTTCGAGAAGCGGCGGTGCATCACGCGCAATGCAGCAAGCTGAGCCACGAGCGTGGGCTGTGTCGGATCGACCCAGCCCAAGTGGGCGTCTGAGAGGATTAGGGCTGAGAAGTTATCCGACGACATGCTTCAGATCTTTCCAAGTCGCTGCGGTCTGCTGACCAATCTCATCGATTTGCCCTGCGCTCAGTGGGGGCAGCTGTTCATTCGAATTCACCTCGCCCGGAGCACGGTTGCGAGAGCGCAGCAAGCCGCCGAACCGATACTCGTCATCAGTCAGCGTAAGGGACTGCGGAAGTTGCGCGGTGTTAGCACTGAACCCAGCGCCATCAAGCAATCTCGTGACAGTCCCTCGCGGATCGGCACAAAAGCGAGCGTGCTCGACCCAGGCATCAATGTTTGCTTTTGCCGCCAAGAGGCACTGATTCACTGCGTTCCATTGATTAATGAGCTGTCTGATCTTGTTGTCATTCCGCAGCTCACGCCAATCGGCGGGCTTCACGCCCCACCAACCCTCTTCGGGCGGTAACCCGCGTCCAGCGTGGTCAGTAAATTTCTTCAACAAAGAAAAAATGTTGGCAGCTGGCGCGCGCACACACGCAACAATCTGGGCCTGCGGAAAATTCCGTCGTAGCCAGGGCACACGTACCGAGTGATAGGGGTTTTTTAGCACCCACACAGCGGATTTCACGCACGCCGCCAAGCGCGTCTGAAGCAGCTCGCGATCGGTGCTTGTCGCCTCCGCGGCGCCTATTGAGTGGCCGCGCTTGCCAGTATGCTCGAGGTAGATGCGCCCGCACGGCAGGCCAGACGGTGCAAAAGGCGGCTCATCGCCCCAAAAAGCCGCGCCTTCGCCCACCACCGGATTGCTAACGCCAGGAACGCCCTGCAAAAGCCGATGAAGAGGAGTTGTACCTGACTTTTGCAGGCCAACGATGAAGATGATCTTTTGAGATTGCTTCAAGCCTAGGGGGCGCCGAACGGAGATCCATCCATCATAGGCGAATCAGTTTCGGTGCTGCGTTCATGAAAGGACCACTCAATGGCGACAGACAGGGTCACCCCTACGAATGCGCTGAGCAATCACTCAAAGCCAGACGCGAAAATCCCCAGGGCGTAATTCGTGGTGGCGGTGTTGTCAGCCGGATTGCTGTCGTTGACCAGCGCAGGCAATCCAATCGCTGCCTGAATTGTCATCGGGTCTTCGGTGAGCGGGATTGTCGTGTTGATTGCGAGTGCAATTCGCCCGCCCGCTGCCAAAGCCAAGCGTTGCTCGTTTAATGAGCCGCCGATGCTAGTTGCTATTGCGCACTCCGAGTCAGCAGAGGCAGAACAAGACAAATAGCTAGCCGAGCCCGGAATGACGTGAGATATCCGAACCCCTGCGACACGCCGCGCGCCCATATTTCGAACCTCAATAATGTAGGTCAAGCCAGCACTTGCGCTTTGCGCTCGAATGACGCCAGGGATAAATCGGATCGATAAGTCCGTCTGGCCCGCAATAAGTATCGGGTCGAGCAATTTGTCGAGATCAAGGTTGCGCACGTCGCCTGAGAAAGCAAGCGAAGGAACCACCTCACCGATGGTTGCCGTGTTGATCGTGCAATTCGACCCCACGACTACGCAGGTTTGCGTTTCAAAACCTCCAGCCAGGGTGCCGATGACTGGTTCGTCGCCGCTTACTTGGCCTGCAATCAATACGACGGATGTGGCCGGCCCGGATTGAACCGACGCCGAGCCAGCCAGCGTTGGAATCGCACGATTGGCTTCGTACCGAGAAACGCGGGTCCGCAAACCGGCAGACTGCGTCAAATAAAGAGTGCCCGCATCGTCTCCAGCCGAGTAAACGAATCTGTTTAAGACGTGGCCCAATCTAGCCGCCGGAATATCAAGGGCTTGCGGATGGTTGGCATCAACGAGCAACAAGCTCCCCTTGGGAACGCCGCCCGCATAGCGAAGCGCGAAGATCCACGCGCGCGACGGCGATGTTTGTACAAAGGCCTGGTCCAGCACAGCGATTGGGTCTTGCCCGTAGGGAGTCTGCGTTACCACGCCGCCCGCCGCGCTCACAGTAGTGATAGTCAATGGGCCAGGGCGCGCCCCAAATGCCGGCTGAGGAAATTGCACGACCACTGCACGACCATCGTCGCCGAGCAGGCCGATCGCCTGTCTCCCCGGCGTGTTCGCGCCCGCGACGTCGAAATTCAAGCCTGGGCCTCTGCGGCTGAAAGAAGATCGGCCACTCACTAGAAAAGCGCTTCCGGTGGTACTCACGGTCAAGTGCTGGGAATTGAGATCGGTTGGAACGGAGAACATCGAAGAAAGCGTGGAGCCTTGCACTCTCCAAATGCTTGCTCGGCTCGAGAAATACATTGAAGAGCCGTTTTCGACCCAATTAGATATGGGACAGTTGCAGGCCGGAAGATTGCCCGCACTTATCGTCTGGCTTGCGCCGCCCAGAGGTGTGCGGTCGATACGCCAAGAGTGCGCCACTAGCTCACCGTCGTCGCTTTTAACCTGCTCGGTGCGATTCGAAAACAATGACCTGTCGCTACTCAGAACAAACGCTTCCACTGCTCCAGTCCCCCCAGAGGTGATTCCAAACTGGATCGGGAGGATCTGCTGGCTCAGGACATCAAGCTGCGATTTGAATCGAGTAAACAAACGGGTTCCAAGAGCAGGCGAAGCCAGGGGGCCAGCGCCGACACGCGCCGAAGCGCCGCCACCGTAGACGCTGGGAACGTTTCCAAGATTGGGGTCGACAGTGATTGATCGCAGGGTCGATCCGTCTGCGGCTGAAAGGCGCGCAAGCGTCTTCGGATTGGCCCCAGCCCCAAAGACGGCTGGCACGTTGTTGCCGTCATACAGATGAACATCGACGCCCACGCCTGCAACAGCGCCTCTTGCAGCCCCCAAAGTGCGGGCGCCAATGCCTTGCCCGAAATCCAGGCTGATGGGTGCGCCATTCACCAATCTGAAGATTTGTTTTCCGCCGAAGGAGCTGGTCACCACGAACGGGACCTGACCCGAAACGATTTGGGCTACTTCAGCAGGTAGAGTGATGTTTACGGCGCTTGGTACGCCGGAGTCATCAAGTTCGCGGATCGTTGAGCCGAAGGATATAAGCCATTTCCCGCCATTGAAGACATGTGGGCCATTGGGCAGATCAGGCGCTGGTATCACCCAACGCACAACCCCAGTGGGGCTGATCCGGATAAACACCCGCGAGACGCTCCGAGATTCGTAAACCAACGCGCCCCCGGATTCATCAAAAGCAACCCGTCTGTCCAGGTTTAGCCCGCCCTGTCCCGGTGGAAGCTGGATGGAAAACGCAGTGATGCCGTTTGCCAAGACCTTGGCAGCAGCGCCGTTTCGCGTAAAGATCCAGGTCGCTCCGTTTGGGTCTACAGCCACTGAATAGGATTCGCTGCTTGTTCGCTGCCAGGAGATGCCGCCGCGTGCCTCTATTCGAACGGCTTCAAACGATTGGGGGGAAAAACTCCCGTCAAAAAACGTGGCGCCACCCCCGCCGAACTGAGCGCCACTTAGCTTACAAAAGCTCAAACCCTGAGCTGACAGGAGCTGCGCGCTCGCATCGAAGTGGTAGGCGATGGATCCGCATCCCGCACTTGAGCCCCGCCTGACCACGAGAATCGACGTCCCATTCACAACGCCACCAGTTAGGTGAGACCCACTCTCCAGGCGCGATTGCGCAACATCGAGTGGACGAACGGAGCTGATGCCCCCAGACGGCGAGACGGTGAAGAGAAGCAGCCTGTTTGAATCCAGGCTACCCGTTAGGGAGGATGCGAGCAAAGTAAGGCTGGATCCGTCGGCCAGCACTGACGTGCCGAGCGGAAAACCAATGCCGAGCGGTGTTCGCCAAAGCACCTGCCCGGAAGCGCCCGCAATCTTGGCAACGGAGACCCCATCCTGAAATTCAGCTGTAAGCAGCATGTTTCCATCTGCCAGGGGTGCGAGGGAGGGATCCTTTGAAAACCGTGCAATCGAAAGGGGCCCCTGCGGCGCTTCCAAAGTTCTGGTCCATGAAAAGGGAGACTGGGCGCTTAGGCTGCCCGAAACAACACAGCAAAGTGTGAGCACCGTTGCCTGTAAGCCGAGTGTCTTGGTCATGAGGTCACCTATTCCAGCGAATAGATATCCGCGAAACAACACCCTCGCACAAGACGCAATAAACAATTGTGAATCCGACAAGATTTCACCGGCTAACCGGCTAAACGATAGGGAACGCTGCCGCGCCCTGAGCGCGTAACATCGCAGCTACCGCCGCTAGACTCAATCATCTTGATCCAACCGATCTACGACCCCGCAGCGTTTTCGCTTGATGACCTACGAAGTTCTGTGTCCAGCGCAGATCTCAAACAAGCTTGTATGCGCATCTGTCACACCGTACCGCTCGGATCCCGCACGGTTGTGACACGGGTGCTTGGCCGATTAATGCTTTTTGTGCAGACCGCAGATCGCGCGCATGCCATTCACCTGATGATGAATGGCTACTGGGAGTTCGAATTGACCCGGGCCATTGCCCGCGCGGCCCGACGCGGCACTTTGGCGATCGACTGCGGCGCAAACTACGGCTATTTCGCTCATGTGATGGCTCACTTCGTTGGAGCGGCGGGCCATGTGGTCGCGATAGAGCCCAACCCGATGATCGGCA
>Ga0105049_10003054_pt1 | contig 19840 bp, 15 predicted proteins | sample MAT06_FD_78087 | JGI IMG/M metagenome (GOLD analysis project Ga0105049, IMG submission 78087) | Freshwater microbial communities from Lake Fryxell liftoff mats and glacier meltwater in Antarctica - MAT-06 | ecosystem: Environmental > Aquatic > Freshwater > Ice > Liftoff microbial mat | place...
AGCCGCCGCCGCCGCCGCCACCACCGCCTTAGCCGCCGCCGCCACCGCCGCGACCACCACCGCCACCGCCGCCACCGCCGCCCGTCTTCTCCTGGGCCTCGTTGACGCGGACGGTGCGACCGTCGATGTTCTGGCCGTCCATACCCTGGATTGCGGCCTGGGCCTCGGCGTTATCCTGGAACGTCACGAACCCGAACCCGCGCGAGCGGCCGGTCTCACGGTCCATGATGACCTTGGCCTCGCTGACCGTGCCGAACTCGGAGAATGCCTGCGCCAGGCTCTGATCGTTCGTGTTCCAGTCCAAACCACCGACAAAAAGCTTCTTCGACATGTTCTCACTACTTTGGGCAGCCGCGTCATGCACGACCGCACTCGTCGACACATGGGCCCGAGCACCCTGAATGACATTCGGCGCTACTGCCACTCCTCGTCGACGTGTGCCATGGCACCCGGCGACCCGGAGGCTTGCGCTCTCGTAGAGCAAGCGAATGCGTGGGCAATACAGACCCTCGCGTGCAAAGACAAGGAGCGAACCGAAAATTTTTTCGCAATTGCGTCGATCGTCTCCCCGGTCGCCGTCCGATCGTCGCGGGAACGGGGTCCCCCGCGTCACCCGATGACGGCCGCGGACAGGTCATGGCGCATGCGTCGATCGAGGTGCTTGCGAGACCTCGGGAAGCTCCCTATATCGAGCGCCCCGATGCGGTGCTCGTGTCGGGAATCGCGGTGGGAGACCCGAGGTTGTCGGGCCCGCGTTGCTTCCTGGAGGTCGGGGATGCGTGGGGATATCGGTGTTGTGAATGACCTCGTGAAGGGCGAAAGCGCCTTCGTCGAGGAGGTCCTGTCTGAGGTAGCGAAGGTCATCGTCGGCCAACAGGCGATGGTCGAGCGGGTGCTCATCGGGATTCTTACGGGCGGCCACGTGCTGCTCGAAGGCGTGCCCGGCCTCGCGAAGACGACGACGATCAATACGATCGCGCAGACGGTCGCGGCGAAGTTCCAGCGCATCCAGTTCACACCGGATCTGCTGCCAGCCGACCTCGTCGGTACGATGATTTACAATCAGGCGACCGGGAACTTCACGACCCGCAAGGGCCCGATCTTCTCGAACCTGGTGCTCGCCGACGAGATCAACCGCGCGCCCGCGAAGGTGCAATCGGCGCTCCTCGAGGCGATGCAGGAGCGGCAGGTCACGATCGGCGACACGACCTGGAAGCTCGATGACCCGTTCCTCGTGCTCGCGACCCAGAACCCGATCGAGCAGGAGGGGACCTATCCCCTGCCCGAGGCACAGACCGACCGCTTCATGTTGAAGGTGGTCGTCGGCTATCCGACGAAGGAAGAGGAGCGCAAGATCCTCGACCTGATGACCGGCGACATGGTGCGCGAGCCCAAGCCCGTCATCACGCTCGAGCGGCTCAGCAAGGCCAAGAACATCGTGTCGCAGGTCTACCTCGACGAGCGCATCAAGCAGTACATCGTCGATCTCGTTTTCGCGACGCGCGAGCCGGCCACGGTCGCGAAGGGGCAGCTGAAGGGCCTCATCGAGTACGGGGCGTCGCCGCGCGCGACGATCTTCCTGGCGCGGGCGGCGCGGGCGCATGCGTTCCTGAAGCATCGCGGGTTCGTCTTGCCCGAGGACGTGAAGTCGATTGGCCTCGATGTGCTGCGCCATCGCGTGATCCCGACCTACGAAGCCGAGGCCGAGAACCTCACGTCCGATGACATCGTGCGGCGCCTGTTCGAGCTCGTCGAAGTACCCTGAGCCTGCGCCATGGGGACGAAAGCTCAGACGTTGAAGAAGTCACCCGCGAACGCTGCATCGGTCGGTGCGCCGTTCGAGGACGATGACGCAGGGGTCGATCACCGCGAGCTGCTCGCGCGCATCCGCAAGATCGAGATCGTCACGACGCGCAAGGTGAACGACCAGCTCGCGGGGCAATATCATTCGGTCTTCAAGGGCCGCGGCATGAGCTTCGACGAGGTGCGGCCGTATCAGCCGGGGGACGAGATCCGGTTCATCGACTGGAACGTGACGGCGCGCTCGAACGAGCCGTTCGTGAAGCGTTTCGTGGAGGAACGCGAGCTGACGGTGATGCTGCTGGTCGATGCGTCGGCGTCGCTGCGCTTCGGGTCGAACCTGCAGTTGAAGCGCGAGGTCGCGGCAGAGCTGGCGGCGCTGCTCGCGTTCTCGGCGACGAAGAACAACGATCGGGTCGGGCTCGCGATGTTCACCGACCACGTCGAGCACATCGTGACCCCGAAGAAGGGCAAAAAGCACGTGCTGCGGCTCATCTCGGATGTGCTCACGCACAAGCCGGCGCGACGCGGCACGCGCCTGGACGAAGCGCTCGGGTGGATGACGCGCATCGGGCGGCGGAAGACGATCTGCTTTGTAGTGTCCGACTTCCTGGCGCCGCCGGAGTCGTTCGAGAAGGCGTTGAGCATCGTCGCGCGCCGCCACGACGTGGTGCCGATCGTCGTGCGCGACAAGATCGAGCGCGAGCTGCCGCGGCTGGGTCTGGTGCTGGCGGAGGACCTCGAGACCGGGCGCGAGGTATGGGTCGATACCGACTCGAAGCGCTTTCGCGAGCGCTACTTCGCGGAGAACGAGAAGCAGCACAAGCGCCTGAAGGAACTCTTCAGGAAGCTCAAGCTCGACGCGATCGAGGTCGAGACCGGTGGCAGCTACGCGAAGGCGTTGGTTCAGTTTTTCGAGTTGCGCGCGAGGAGACACTGATGCACGCGCTTACCGTGCTTTTGTTGCTCTTCGCGGCGGAGCCAGGGCCCGCGCCCACGCCCGCGCCCGCAAACGCGCCCACGCCCGCAAACACGCCCACGCCCGCGCCTGACGGCCCTCCCCCCGTCGAGGTCTCCCTCAACCTCGCGCCCGATCCGGCGGGTGGCGCAGTGCCCGATCCACAAGCGCCCCAGCATGATCCAGGCCGCCCCCTCGAGGTGACGCTCGGCGAGCCGTTGATCCTGACGCTGACGGCGAAGGCCCAACGCGACACGATGCTGTTCCCGCCGCTGACGCCGGCGGTCGGCACGTTCGAGATCGGCACGGCGTTGCCGGGCACGGAGCGCGTGCAGGGTGACGTCAAAGAGACGAGCTGGCGCTGGACGATCCTGCCGGTGCGCATGGGCGTCGAGAAGGTGCCGGGGATCGAGCTGCCATATCGCACGGCGACCGGCCAGGAAGGCAGCGTCAAGACCGAGCTCTTGCGGGTGATGATCCGCGGTCACCTCGAAAACGAGCAGGACCCGGCGCTCGGCAAGGCGCCACCGCCGGTCGATGTGATAGCGACCAACTGGGCACTGATCTGGGCGCTGTCGGTCGGTGGTGCGTTGGTGTTCGCGGCGCTCGCGACCTGGCTCGTGCTGCTGGCGCTGCGCCAACGGTTCGAGGCGTTGCGGCCGGCGCCGCCGCCGCGCCCGGCGATCGATGTCGCGCTGGAGCGACTCGCGACGATCGATAGCGCCTCGGACAGTGAGCTCGATGGCGCACAACGACTCGCCGCGACGATCGACGCGATGCGCGAATATCTGAGCGGGCGCTACCGCATCGACGCGCTCGAGATGACGACGCCTGAGCTGCGGGCGGCGCTTCCGGGGCTGGACCTCAAGGGCGTTGCCGCGCTCGAGATCGAAGGGCTCCTCAATGATGCCGACCTCGTGAAGTTCGCGCGGCTCTTGCCGCCCGAGACCGAGGCCCGCGAGAAGAGCCCGATCGTGCGGCGCATCGTCACCGAGACGTGGGAGCCGCCGGCCGAAGAGACGCCCGAGATCGTGCGCCGTGAGAGCGCGTCGGTGCGACAGCGGCTCTACGCTGGGCTCGTCGATGGGTTGATGGCGGGCGTGCTCGGCCTTCTACTGATGGGCTTTTTGTGGGTCGTCGGCGCTATCGAGCTCGGCTTCCTGGCGCTGTTGCTCGTGGGGCTCCTGTTGATGATGCGCGACGTGGCCGGCCGCAGCCCGGGCAAGCAGCTCTTGCGGCTCGATGTAGTGATGCGGGACGAGGCGCAGACGGGCCCGCCCATCGGTCGTCGGGTGCGGCGCAATGCGCTGCTGTTGCTGTGGCCTGTGACGGCCCCGCTCGAATGGATGGTGCTGCGCCAACATCCGCTCGGGCTGCGCGTGGGGGATATGTGGGCCGACACCGAGGTCGTGCGAGCCGAAGGTCGGACTGCCGGCGTCCTCGCGAAGCGCATGACCGGGGGAAGCGTATGAGCCTCGGCGCACCGTGGTTCCTGTTGGCGCTCGTCGCCCTGCCCTTCCTCGTCTGGCGGGTCGCGTCACTGCGTGGCCGCGGGCGTGTGCCGGTGCCGATGGCGGCGCCTTTTCTGGCGGTACCGAGCCTCAAGGCGACGCTCTGGTGGGTGCCCGATGCGCTCCGCATCCTGGCGATCGTCGCGGTCATCGGCGCGCTCGCCAAGCCGCGTGTGCCAGGCGCCGAGGTGCGCTCGGGCAAGGGCGTCGGGATCATGTTGGTGCTCGACATGTCGCGCTCGATGTATGCGGTCGACATGCCGGCGGCGGACCTCGGCAAGATCCTCGAGAAGGGCGAGACCCCGAAGAACAGGTTCGAGACCGCGCGCGAGGTGTTGAAGCAGTTCATCGTCGAGCGGAACAAGAATGGCGCCGACAAGATAGGGCTCGTCATCTTCGGGCAGGAGGCGTGGCTGCGTTATCCGATGACCCACGACCACGCGCGCCTCATCCGGAGCCTGAACGAGCTCGTGCTCGATGTCGGGCCACGCGACGCGCAGAACCACTGCGCCAATGGCTGCACGGTCGACGGTGGCGGCACGGCGATCGGCGACGCGCTGCGGCGTGGCTACGCGCAGCTCGCGCGGAGCGAGGACGTCGAGTCGAAGATCATGGTGCTCATCACCGACGGCAAGGAGATGGGCGGCACCACGACGGCAGCCTCGATCGCGCGGCATCTGCGCGACCTGCCGCCCGAAGAGCAGGTGCGCGTGTACACGTTCCAGGTCGGCGGCAAGGGCGAGATGTACGTGCCGCAGATGGACCGGCTCGGGCGACCGCTGAAGACCGCGGCCGGCGTCCCGCGCTACGAGGTGCCCGACCAGCCGTTTGAGATCGACCCCGACCTCCTCAAGGAGATCGCGAGCTCGACCAAGGGCAAGTACTACGAGTCGTACAACGAGGAGAAGTTCAAGGAGGACGTGGCCGACCTCGCGAAGACCGCGTTCGAGGCCACGATCGACGCGCCCGAGATCGACGTCTTCGTGTGGCCGTTGTTGGCGGCGCTGGCGCTCCTGGCGCTCGAGTGGCTGATGCGCATGAGCATCTTCAGGAGTGTCGCATGAATGGCACCGACTCGCTGACGTGGGGCGCCGACGGGCTGCCGGTCGTGGGGTTCGGCGTGCTCGCGCTGGTGCTCGGGCTCATCTGGTGGATCCAGTGGCGGGCCGCGCGGCGGGCGGAGCTGGCTCTGGCGGGGCCGCTCGGACGATTGCTCGATGTGGCGCCGCTGTCGCGCGACATCCTGCGCGCAGTGCTGGTCGTGGTCGCCTGTTCGTTGCTCGTGACGGCGCTGGCGCGGCCGCGTTGGGGTGCTGCCCAGAACGAGGTGAAGGCGCTCGGGATCGACGTCGCGTTCGTGGTCGATGCCTCGAAGTCGATGAAGCTGACCGACGTCGTGCCCGATCGGCTGGTCGCAGCCAAGGACGAGATCCATCGCCTCTTGGACGCGATGCATGGCGGGCGCGCGGCGTACGTGCCGTTCGCCGGGTTGGCGTTCGAACAGACTGGGTTGACGGGCGATTTCTCGGTCGTGAAGGCCGACCTCGACGGCTTCCGGGTGGAGGACATGCCGCGCGGCGGGACGGCGATCGGGCGCGGGCTCACGCAGGCGTTGGCGACGTTGTCACCCGAGGATCGGCCGGCGAACTCACCCGAGCCGGACAACTACGAGAAGGCGGTGAAGCCGTTCGAGGGCGCCAAGCACAAGGCGATCGTGCTGTTCACGGACGGCGAGGACCATGAAGGTGACGCACTCGCGGCGGCCGAGGAAGCGGCCAAGCGCGGGATCAAGGTATTCGCGGTCGGGGTCGGCACGCCGCAGGGTCGGCCGGTGCTCGAGATCGATGACGAGGGGCGCGTGACTGGAACGGTGAAGGGACCCGATGGGGTGACGCCGATCTTCTCGAGCCTCAACGTGAAGCTCTTGAAGGACATCGCGGCGAAGACGCAGGGCGAGTACTTCCTGCTCGGGCCCGATGGGTTGGGCGACGGGCTCTTGAAGGCGCTGAGCGAGCTCGAGAAGGCCGAATATTCGACCGTCTATCAGGACCTCTCGGAGGAGCGGTTCGAGTGGGCAGCGGTGCCGGCGCTGGCGCTGCTTGGGTTCGAGCTGTGGCTGTCGGGGCGCAAGAAGCGCCGGTTCGCGAGCGGTACGGCGACGGCACGCGCGGGCTTCATGCCGCGTGAGGCGCCGAGGAGGAACGCATGATGCGCTGGAGCCGATGCGTCGTTGCTGCGTGCTTGGCGTTGTCCGCGTGCGGCTTCGAGACGGCCGATGGCACGGTCGAGAACGCGAACGAAGCGCTCGCCGCGGGCAAGGTCGACGAGGCGGTCTCGGGCTATGCCGAGGCCGCGACGCGCATCCCCGAGAGCCCGCCGCTGAATTTCGATCGCGGCATCGCGGCGAGCCTGGCTGGCGACCACGAGGGCGCGGCGAGCTTCCTTCTGCAAGCGCTCGCGACCAAGGACAAGGTCCTCGAGCAGAAGGTCAAGGCGGCGATCGGCACGGCCTACGCGCGTGAGGCGCTGGTGCTCGAGCGGACGCCGCAACCGGCTGCGGCGCCGGGGCCCGATGGCGCGCCGCCACCCGCGGAGACCGGGGCGCCGAAGATCCCCGAGCCGGCGATGGCGAAGTGGAAGCTCGCGGTCGAGTTCCTGGAGGACGCGTTGACGCTCGATCCGAAGGATCTCGAGGCGCGGCGGTCGCTCGAGGTGGCGCTGTTGCGGGTCGACCCGCCATGCGCCACGCGCGACGACAAGTTCGAGGACAACGACAATGCCGGGTCGGCAAAGCCTCTCGAGGTGAAGGCCGAGGCGCCAAACCAGTCGCAGGCGCCGTCGCCGGAGGGGGCGCCGTCCGAGGCCGCGAAGGACAAGCTGCAGGCGCGCGAGCAGCTATTCTCGTGCCCGGATGACGACGATTGGTATGCGCTCGAGCTCGCGGCAGGGGACCGGGTCGAGCTCGCGCCGACGGTGCCAAAGGATGCGGGGCGGCTCCGCTTCGAGCTGTTGCGACCGGACGGGCAGAGCGCCTGGAAGTGGACCTCGCAGGCCGTCGGGGCGACTGGGACGACGGCACAGGCGGCGGGCGACGGGGATGCGGCGCCGCGTCATCGCTTCGTGGTCGGGCCGGACGAGGCCGGGCGCTGGCTCGTGCATCAGACGAACGTCGATGTCGACGAGGTGTCATACGGGCTCGAAGTGGTCGTGCGGCCCGCCTGCGACAAGGTCGAAGACCGCTACGAGGACAACGATGTCATCACGGCGGCAAAGCAGCTGACACCCGGACCGGTGCCGGATCTCAAGCGCTGCCCAGCGGACGAGGACTGGTATTCAGTGACGCTGGCCGAGGGCGAGAGCTTGTTCCTCTATGCGCAGCCGACCGATGCGCCGGACGAGGACGCGCCCAAGCCGCCCGAGGGGGCGCCGCCACCACCGCCGCCGTTCATGCTCGAGGTGCTCGACCAGGCGGGCACCGTGCGCTCGCGCGGGGCGCCGATCGACAAGTCACAGGTCTCGACGCTCTTGATGCCGGGGGCGGGTCGCTACTACGTGCGCGTCTTCGATCGGCCGCTCGGGCTCGGCGCGCCGGCCGCGACAGAGCCCTACGAAGGGCGCTACTCGCTGCAGGTCGAGATCGTGCCGCCCTGCCCCGAGGGCGACGACCGTTTCGAGGACAACGACGACGCGCCGTCCGCGACCGATCTGGTCGAGGCATCCCAGCCGCCGGCCGCCGAAGGACAGCCACCGCAGCCGCCGCAGGGGCCGCCGGTTGTGTTCGCGCGGGTGTGCCCAGGCGATGTCGACTGGTGGAAAGTGGCGAGCGACGGGACCAAGCCACAGATCGTGAGCCTCGTCTTCGACCATGGCCAGGGCGACCTGCAGCTCGAGCTGCTCGACGAGAGCGGCATGACCAGCATCGCGACCTCCGACACGTCGTCGCCCGAGCAGAACGGCGAGGCGGTGCCATTGCCGATGGCGGAGAAGCCCGATCCCAAGGCGACTGCAACACCGGCTCCGGCAGTTGACCCGACCAAGCCCGAACCGCCGCCGCCGCCGAAGACCTATACACTGCGCATCGCGGCCAAGGGCGACGCCCAGAACTTCTACCTCTTGCGGCTCGACCAGCCGTCGGGCGGGGGCGGTGGCGACGACGGGGACTCCAAAGACGATTCGAAGGACCAACAGGACCCGCAAGACAAGGGCGATAAGGCTCCCAAGGATCCCTCAGACTCCAAAGACAGCAAGGACAACGCGGACGACAAGAAGGACGACGACAAGGACGGCGACAAGAAGGACAAAGCGAATCCGTTGCAAGACGCGCTCGACAACCTCGACCGGAATCCCGAGAATCTGCCCGCTCGCGACGCCGCACGAAAGTCTCCGCTCGCCAACCAGAAGCCCCTCAAGGACTGGTGATCCCTTGCCCTCCGGTTGCCCCATGAACCCGACGACACCCTGGCCTTCAGTCCAGGCTTCGCCATCCTCGCGAAGGCCGCTTCGTTACGGCTTGTGTCTGCTCGCGCTCGCGGCGAGCCTCGTGCTCATCGTGACGGCCCGACCGGCGTTCGCGCAACCGGCGCCGTCGATCTCGCTGCAGGTCGACCGCACCCGCGTCACGCTCGCGGATGAGCTCGAGCTGGTGGTGACGCTCAAGGGCAATGTCGATGGCCTGCAGCCGCCGGCGCTTGGCGACTTCGATGTCGTGAGCCAGCGCACCGAACAACGTATCGACGTCGGCCGTAGCCGCACGTTCGCGCAGGTCTATACGCTGCGCCCAAAGAAGACCGGCACGTTCCTGATCGGCCCGGCGCAGGCGACCGCGGGCGGGCGCATCGTCGCGACCGCGCAGCCGGTGACCGTCGTTGTGGAGGAGCCGCAGGCCAAGGCGCCAGTCTCGGCCGACGATGCGCTGACGGTCGACGCGGCCACCGAGGAGGTCGCGTTCTTACGGTGGAGCGTACCGCGCACAGCATTCTACGTCGGCGAGCCGTTCCCGCTGGTGCTGAACCTGTGGCTTCGGACCGAACTCAACGCGAGCTCGCCGGAGCTCGTGCAACAGCCAAAGCTCGACGGGCTGCTCGTCGAGGACCTGAAGGTCGACCCGTCGCGCGGCGCTGAGCGAAAGACGCTGGGCCGCAATACCTACGACGTGTATCCGTTGACGGCGCAGCTCGCGACGCCGCTCCGGTCGGGCAAGGTGTTGATCGACGCCACGACGATCCGGCTCGCGGTCTCACAGGGCGGGTTCATGTCGGGGTCGCGGCGCACGACGCTGACGACGACGCCCTTCCATCTCGAGATCCGCGATGTGCCGAACGACGGGCGGCCGCAAGGGTTCTCGGCGCGCAACGTCGGGCAGTTCACGCTCACCGCGAAGCTCGTCGACGAGCGCGGGGGCGAGCTCACACGCGCGCGCACCGGGCAACGCCTCATCTTGCGTGCGGAGGTACGCGGCAGCGGCAATCTCGTCTCGCTAGAGACCCCGCAGATCGACCTCGGCACCCATGCAGCGGCGTCGCCGTTCGAGCTGTCGCCCTTGTCCGGGGCCACGGACGACCAGATCGAAAAATCGCCGCGCGGCATGTCGGGCATGCGCGTGTTCCAGTGGCTCGTCGCTGCCAACCAACCCGGCAACCTGACGACGCCAACGCTGCGCCTGGCGACCTTCGACCCGGTGACCAAGAAGTTCGTGACGCTCAGCTCCGAGGGTCGCCCACTCGAAGTGTCGGGTGCCGCGATAACGCCCCAGTCGGACCAGGCGAGCGCGCTCGGCGAGGACGTCGGGCCGATCGTCGAGACGGCGACCTTGTCGACCACACCCGCGCCGGCGCTGCCGCGCTCACCGATCTATTGGGCTGCGATGGCGTTACCGCTCATCGGGTTCGGACTCATCGAGCTCCGCCATCGCCGCTCGCAGAGCGACCTCCGGCATCCGGGTGCACGCGCTGCACGCGGGGCCGGACAGAACGCGAAGAAGCGCCTGCGCGCGGCCGAGCAGGCGTTGAAAGACGGGCTCGTCAAGGACTTCTACGGCCAGCTCGCGCGCACGCTCACGAGCTACTTCGAGGAGCGCGCAAACATCCCGGCCACCGGCATGACCCACCAGGAGGTGCGACAGGCAACGCGCGCAGCCGGCTATCCGGCCGACCTCGCCGACGCCTGGGTGGTCGAGATGGAGAACTGTGACTTCGCCCGTTTCGCACCGACCGGCTCGGCCGCCGACAAGATGCGCGAGGCGATCGGGCGCGTGTCGGGGCTTATCGATCGGCTCGAGAAGATCACGCCGGAGCGACGCCCGTGAGCCGAACCCCTTTCGTCGTCGCGGCCGTTGTCGCGTTGAGCTGCGGGCTGATATCCGCTAGCGCGGCCGAGCTGCGCGCCGAGCCTGCCGCAGCGGAATCCCCGGGCCGCCCGGTCGTCGCCTCGGGCGCGGCCGCGAGCACGGTCGGCAGTGGCGACGCGCAGACGCTCTTCGCGGACGCCAACAAGCGCTACTTCGCCGGCGACTGGACGGGCGCCGCGCAGGCGTACGCGGCCATCGTCGAACGCTTCGAGGTCGAAGACGCAGCACTCTATCACAACCTCGGCAACGCCTGTTTCCGGAGCGGCGCCTACGGCTCGGCGATCCTCTATTATAAGCGCGCCCAGAAGCTCGAGCCCGAGGGCGCCCTGGCCGAGGCGATCGACCGCAACCTGGACGCTTCCCGCCGCACGCTGCAAGCGCGCTACCGCTCGAGCACGAACACATCGATGGTCTACGCGGACCCGAGCGGCGTCGTCTACCAGGTCACCCACCTCGCCGGTGAGACCACGCTCGCGGTGACGTTCGCGCTGCTCTGGTTTGGGCTCTTCGGCTTACTGATGTTGCGGCGCCTGCGCCCGAACGCACGCTGGCCGGGGCGCGTCGCGGTTCCGGTGGGGCTGCTCGTGGCCGTCTCAGGCGCGTTGGTCTGGGGCCGGATCGCGACCGATGCCGCGCAACGGGTCGGTGTAGTCGTCGCGGCCGAGGCGATGCTGCGCGACGGCAAGCACGAGATAGCCCAGGGTAAGTCACTGGCGGAAGGCCTCGAGGTCCGCATCCTCGACGGCGACAACGCCTGGACCCAGGTCGAGCTCGCAGACGGGCAGCGGGGCTGGGTCGAGTCGAAATCAATAAAACAAATCTGAAATTCGCCGCTACGACCCGCGGGGCCGTCGTCGCTCGCTCGTCGGCGGCCTGAAGGCCAGCCTCCTCGCGGCTCCTTGGCCGCGCGTGTCTCGCTGGCGAATTCGGCAACGGCAGCCGAAGGCGATACGGCGAATTCGGGCGCGAATCCAGAATCGACCCCAGCGAATTCAGACGGGCTTCTTGCGACGACGGCGCCGCCCACCCCTCTTCTCTGCCCCGTCGTCGTTGCGACCTTCGCGCGGATCGGGGCGCGCGGGCACGCGCTCGGAATGGCGCGGCTGGAGCTCGACCGCGAAGCCGAGCCCCTTCTGCAGCGCAGAGAGCACCCGCGCCGACACAGTCACGAGGTCACCGTTGCGCGTATCGATCGGCAAGAGCGTGGCGTAGCGTCCGACCTCGGACACGGTCGCAAACGGACCACTCGCCCCGAGGATGGGGCGCTCGGCGACGGCGGCGTCTTCGAGATCGAGGTCGCGCCCAAGGCGTGACCCCGCGATAGTGAGGGCCAGCACTCCCTGGCGGCCTTCGACCACCGGCGTCACGCGCCCCACTTCACCGCCCGGCCCTTGCCGCGGGCTCGCCGCCAGCGCCAACCCGCCGAGCTCCGCGACCGCGGCCTGCACGACTCGCGGGTCGCCGGCGGCCTCGATCGCTTCGAGGTTGACCTCGCTCGACGGCAGGAACAACGCGAAGCGGTAGCCGGGTCCAGCGACCATCGGCGCGACCAGCACGCGCGGCCCGCCGTTCTCGTTGACAGCCGCGACGCTCTCGGGGTTCGGAAGCTCGAACGCGTCCTCCGCGACGAGCACGATGGCATCGAGCCCAGCGCCGACCGCGAGCGCCTGCAACGCCTCGGGGGTGCCAAGCCGCGCCGGCACATAGAGGTCGACGAGTGCGTGGGGCCGAGCCGGGGGTCCTTGCGTTCGCATCGCGCGCTGACTAGCACCTTGAGATCGGTTCTGCTAGGGTCCCGCGTTCGCCGGCGGCCCGAGTTCACCAGTGGCCCATGGAACACAGCGCGCGAAGCCCGCTTCGGGCGCCCCAACAGCAGCACAGAAAGTCGAATCGGTGGGCCACCTGCCCACCCCAGATGACGGAGAAGCACAGTGAAATTGATCATGGGAACCCGCCTACTCGCAGCTTTCGGCCTCGTGGCTGGCTTTGCGGCCTGTGGGGACGATGCAACGACCCCCGGCAAGGACGGCACCAGCGACGCGACCGGCGACGTGACCCCCGACACCAGGCCGGACACGACCCCGGACACGACGCCGGACACGACCCCGGATACGACCCCGGACACCACGCCGGATACGACCCCGGACACCCAGCCCGAAGTCGACACCAGGCCCGACACCGAAGTCGTGGCCCCGACGTGCGACCAGAACGGCATCACCGGCGACGCCACCTTCACGTATAACGAGGAGTCGGGCTACGTGTCCTTCGGCCTCCAGAACGCGGACGCCGAGCTCGTGCTCGAGTTCTACGACCTCGGCGACGGCTCACCGCTGTCGGGCCCGGGCGACTACCCGCTCGGCGACAACGCCGACGACGAGAACTACGCGACCTGCACCACCTGCGGCCTCATCTTCACGGCCGACAAGGTCTACTTCGCGACCGCCGGCCTCATCAAGGTCACCGAGCTCGACGAGGTCGGTCGGATCGTGAAGGCGACGCTCTCGGATGCGACCTTTGTCGAAGTCACCATCGACGAGAACACGTTCGATTCGACCCCCGTCGCCAACGGCGAGGGTTGGTGCGTGGCCAGCGTCGCCGTCCAGTACGAGGCGGAGTGCGCGGCGGACGCCGACTGCTCGGGTGCCACGCCGTTCTGTAACACGACCGACTTCGAGTGCGTGGGCTGCCTGTCGAACCTCGACTGCACCTCCGACAACCCGGTGTGCGACGGCACCGCCTGCATCGCCGGCATCACGGTCTGCACCGGCGACGACGCCAACGAGAACAGCGACGACGGCCCCAAGGGTGCCAACCCCATCGCGCTTGGCGCCACCGTCGACGCCAAGATCTGTGGCGAGGACGGCGCGCCGTCGGGCTTCGAGTTCGACTACTACGCACTCACCCTCGCGACCGAGTCCAACATCGAAGTGACGCTCAGCTTCACCGGTGCGGACCTCGACATCGACTTCTACGTGGTCAATGACGCCCTCGAGATCGTCGAGAACGGCGGCGCCAGCACCAACAACCCGGAAGTCGCGCGCGTCGTGAGCCTCGCGGCCGGCACCTACTACATCGCCGTCAACAGCTTCGCGGGCGCCCCCACGGCGGCCGTGGCGTACACCCTGAACGTGAAGGCCTTCACGCCGGAGTGCACCAAGAGCGCTGACTGCTTGGTCGCTGGCAAGCCTGCGTGCGACCTCGACAGCCTCACCTGCGTGGTGTGCGTGTCGGACCTCGACTGCACCGCCGCCAACCCGGTGTGCATCACCGCCGAAGGCGCCGCGTCCAGCTGCGGCAACATCGACGAGTGCACGGGCGACGAAGCCGACCTGAACGAGCCCAACGACGACGGCATCAAGGGTGCCACCGCCGTGACGCTCCCGTCGGCCGCGATAAAGCACCTGATCTGCGGTGACGGCGCGGCCCCCTCGGCGGCCGAAGCCGACTACTACAAGGTCACCCTGGCGGCCGCTTCCGCGCTGAGCGTGAAGCTCGAGTGGATGGGCGCCGACGTCGACCTCGACGTGGTCGTCATCGACGCCACCGGCACGACCGTCGACGACGCCGCGACCTCGGCCAACCCCGAGGAAGTGACCGCGACTATCGCGACGGCTGGCGACTACTACATCGTCGTCTACAGCTACGAGGGCGCCCCGACGGCGGCCATCGAGTACACGCTCACGCTGGCGGTTCCCGCCCCGTGATGTGACGTGTCGACGTGAGTCGATCAGACGGCCGGGCCTCGCGAGGGGTCCGGCCGTTTGTTTTTGCGGGCTGGCAAGGACCCGCGAACTTTGCGAGAGTGCGCGCGATGCACCCGGCGGTCCCACGTTTGATCCTCCTCGGCGCGCTGCTCGCCCCGCTGGACTCGGCGCCCGCCGCGCACGCGGGCGACCCGTCCTTTGCTGTCGGCCCGCCCCGCTACGCACGCGGCTGGATGCACGTGCGTACCGGCATCACCTTCTCGGACAACCTCATCCTCGATAACGGCAGCCTCGGGCTCGTCTCCAACGGCGACCCTGCCATGGTACTGGGCGTCGGCGCGCACTGGCGCACCTCGCGCATCGACCTCGGCGTCCTGTTCGAGTCGACGTCCAGCTACGCGTTCGCCGGCCTCGCGCGCGACAACCGCGTCGGTGCGCAGTTCCGGGTCGCAGCCGATCTTCGCTGGCGCTACATCGAAGATGCCTGGGGCGCGCTGTTCCTGCGCATTTCACCCGGGATATCGTTGCTCTCGCACGCGGACCCGCTGCGCTTCCAGGTGGCGGAGCTCTTGTCGACCGACCTCGACGGCGTCGACCAACACAACGTCGGCTTCTCGTTGGGCTTCGACTTCGGTGTCCTGGTCTACCTCAACGAACGCTTCGCGCTGGCGATCGACCTCGACATCGTCTCGGCGATGACGTCGCTCGACACCAACGCGGGTGAGATCGACCTCGAAATGGTGCGCGGGATCTTCGGCCTCACGCTCGAGTGGCGTCTGTGAATAGCCCCGCTGCGCCCCCCCGTGCCGTCGGCATCGACCTCGGCGCGACCAACATCAAGGCGGGCGTGGTAGCCGATCACAGGCTCGTGCACGAGGCGACCGTCGCCGTCATTGCGCGCGAACCGGCCGCCATCATCGAGGCCCTGGCCTCGCTCGTCGAACAGGTCGACCCCGGTGGCCACCATCCGATCGGGATCGCCGCCGCGGGCGTCATCGACCAGCGCACCGGCATCGTGCGCGAGAGCCCCAACTTCCCAGGCTGGCGTGACTTCCCGCTGGCCGCCGAGCTCGCCGCGAAGAGCGGGCGCGAGGTGGCACTCGACAACGACGCCAACGCGGTCATCCTCGGCGAGGCACGTCTTGGCGTCGCGCGCGGCATCGCCAACGTGTTCGGCTACACGCTCGGCACCGGCGTCGGTGGCGGCATCGTACTCGCCGGTCGTCCCTATCGAGGCGAGCGTGGCATGGCCGCCGAGCTCGGCCACGTCACGGTCGAGCCCCGCGGACGCGCCTGCGGCTGTGGCAACCATGGCTGCCTCGAACGTTACGCCGGGCAGAACGGCCTCATCACGACGCTCGGCGAGCATGGCCGGCTCGCGGCGCTGCTCGTGCCCGAGCCAAGCGATGCACCGCGCCGCTTATCCGAGCTGGCCGCCACGGGCGACACCGATGCATTGGCCGTCTTCGCGGAGGTCGGGCGCTACCTCGGACAAGCGGCCGCGGCCGCGGTGCACACACTCGACATCACGACCATCGTGCTGGCAGGCGGCATCGCGGGTGCTTTCGTCTACATCGCGCCGGCGATGGAGGCGGAGCTGAAGGCCCGCACGTTCCGTTCGATGGCGGAGGGTGTGCGCATCTTGAACGGCACGCTCGGCGCACGGGCCGGGGTGCTCGGCGCGGCGGCGTTGGTCCTCGGCTGATACGCGGGCGTGGGTGCGGGCGGGCGCGCGGCCTTGTCCATTGCACGGCGTCAGCCGCGAGGTTAGGGTGCGCCCGCCGTGCGGACGCCCGTCCGTGTGCGCTTTAGCTCTCGGCTGCCCGGCAGCCGCTCATGTCCGCCTCGACAGGAAACTCGTTCCCATGATGAAGGGTGCGCATCCCAACGTGATTGCCGCGGTCGGTCGGACCCCGATCGTCCGCCTCAACAAGGTCGCCGCGCACGTGGCACCGGCCGAGGTCTACGCGAAGCTCGAGTACCTGAACCCCGGCGGCAGCGTGAAGGACCGCCCGGCGATCCGCATCATCGACGACGCCGAGAAGGAAGGTCGCCTGAAGCCCGGCGGCACCATCGTCGAAGCGACCTCGGGCAACACCGGCATGGGCCTCGCGATGGTCTCCGCGGTGCGCGGCTACAAGACGATCTTCGTGATGCCCGACAAGATGTCGGAGGAGAAGATCGCCGCCCTGCGCGCGTTCGGCAGCAAGGTCGTCGTGTGCCCGACCAACGTCGAGCCCGAGGACCCGCGTAGCTACTATGTCGTCGCGCGCCGCCTCGCGGCCGAGACGCCCAACGCGGTCCTCGCCAACCAGTACCACAACCCGTCGAACCCGATCGCCCACTACGAGTCGACCGGCCCCGAGATCTGGGAGCAGACCGGCGGCGAGATCGATGTGCTCGTGTCGTCGATGGGCACCGGGGGCACCATCTCGGGCATTGGCAAGTACCTGAAAGAAAAGAAGCCTGAGATCCGCATCGTCGGCGTCGACCCGATTGGCAGCGTCTACTACGACTACTTCCGCACCGGGAAGATGCCCGCCGCGTCGACCTATCGCGTCGAGGGCTTCGGCGAAGACTTCCTGCCATCGACGATGGACTTCTCGGTCGTCGACGAGGTCATTCGCGTCTCCGATAAGGAGTGCTTCCAGTGGACCCGCCGCGTCGTGCGCGAGGAGGGTCTCTACACCGGCGGCTCGGCCGGCGGCACCGTTTGCGCCGCTGTCAAGTACGCGGAACAAAACAAGAAGAAGGAGAACATCGTGGCCATCCTGCCGGACTCGGCGGTGCGCTACCTCTCCAAGATCTTCAACGACACGTGGCTCAAGGAGGGGGGCTTCCTGGAGCCCGAGGACGGCGGCGGAGACACCATCGAAAGCCTCGTCGCACGCCATCAGCGCGAGGTCGTCACGGCCCGACTCGAGGACACGTTCGATTCGGTGATTCGTCGCATGAAGGAGTTCGGGATTTCCCAGCTCCCGGTGCTCGACGACAACAGGCTCGTCGGCCTCATCTCCGAGGTCGACATGTTGTCGGCGCTCATCGAGCAGCGCGCCAACCTCAAGACACCGGTCGCCGGATTCCTCAACGGCAACTACGCACTCGTCGAGGCTCACAACCGCACGACCATCCTGGCGCAGCTCTTCAGCCAGAACCGCGTGGTCGTGGTCGAGTCGGACAGGAAGATCGTCGGCATCCTGACAAAGATCGACTTCATCGACTGGTTCGCGTCGAGGCTGCGGGTATGACGGAGACGGGCACGACCCCTCCTTCGGCCGCATCTTCTGCGACACCTGCCGCTGCACCGATGGCGACGCCTGCCGCTGCACCGATGGCGACGCCTGCCGCTGCACCGCTGGCGACGCCTGCCGCTGCACCGCTGGCGACGCCTGCCGCTGCACCGCTGGCGACGCCTGCCGCTGCACCGAAGGCGCCGAAGGTGTTGTACGTGCTCTCGGACGCGACCGCCGAGACAGCCGAGCGGGTGTTACGCGCGGCGCTCATCCAGTTCCGTGAGTCGCGGCCGCAGATCCGGATCTTCAGCCTGCTCCGGAAGGACGAGCAGATCGAAGACGCGCTGAAGCAGGCCGCGGTCGACGGGGCGCTCGTGGTCTATACGATCGTCAACCCGGAGCAGCGCGAGCTGCTCGAGACCCGTTCGCGCGTCTACCAGCTAGCGACGGTCGACCTCATCGGCCACCTGATGGGACGCCTCGCGGACTACCTCGGCGCGGCGCCGACCGGGCGCCCGGGCCAGGGCGTCTTGAGCCAGGCCTACTTCGAGCGCATCGAGGCGGTCGAGTTCGCGGTCAAGCACGACGACGGGCAGTCGGCCCAGGGCCTGACCCACGCGGACGTGGTGCTGGTCGGCCTGTCGCGCACGTCGAAGACGCCGCTGTCGACCTACCTCGCGCAGCGTGGGCTCAAGGTGGCGAACGTGCCGGTGGTGCTCGGGCTGCCGTTACCGCGCGAGCTCGACCAGATCGATCAGTCGAAAGTCTTCGGCCTGACGATCAACGCAGGCGCGCTCATCCGGATCCGGCGTGCCCGCCTGCGCGCCCTGAACATGCCGGACGACACCGACTACGCGCGGCGCGATCACATCGTGGCCGAGCTCCAGTACGCGCGCGACATCTTCAACGCCCATCCGTTGTGGCCCGTCGTAGACGTCTCCGAACGCGCCATCGAAGAGACCGCCTCGATCCTCTTGAGGATCCGCGAGCAGCGTCAGCGAGGCATCATGGACACCCAGACCGACGACCTCGCGACCCCGGTCACCAGCGAGGGCTGAGGCGAGCGTTGTCTTCGGACGCCGAAACATGGTCCATTTGCCTAATGCTTTCAGGTGATTAGACCATAGTCCAGAGACCTAGACGGGCATCAGCTAAAGTCCTAGCTTGAACCTTACGATTAAGGCTGATACCTCTGACCTGCGGCGGGTCGTCCCTGCCAACCATCGTCACAGACGGTCTCCGGTTCTGACTCCTGATTGGCTGCGGCCAGCAGGCGAAGATGTGCTCGTGCGGGTGCAGAGATCGTCGTGGGCGTCCTTCGTCTCCTCCGGAGAGTCGTGATGAAAGCCAATTTCCTGCGCCTGCTGGCGCTGTCTTCTGTCACTGCGCTCGGAGCCTGCGCAGGGGACGCCGGTCGCAGTGGACCGGGCGTCGAGATCAACGTCGCTCCGTTGGTCCTGTCCAACATGCAGGGCGTCCAGTACGCGCTCGCGGTCTTCAATGCCCCCCCTTCTGCGACCGGCGACATCTTCACGGCCACCGGCGCTGTCAACTCTGCGAATCAGGCCAATCTGGTGTGGCAGCAGAACAGCGTCACCTCCGGCCGGTTCGGCAACAATGTTGGTGGCGACATCACCTACATCGGCACGTGCGACGCCAACGTGACGAGCGGCAACAACTGGGCCGCGATCGCCCTCATGCAGATCGATGTCGGCACCGGCTTCGGTTCGCTCGACGGTTTCGGCCCCTACGCCGGAACCGACAACGTGCTCGACGATCAGAACACCGTCACCGTCCTCGACGGCGACGCGGACTTCGTCAACCCGAGCCCGTACAACGACGCGCTGTTCATGGCGTTCCCGTGCGTCGAGAACCAGGACACGTTCGTCGAGTTCAACCTCACCGTGATGCGCGACGCCGACCAGGGCTTCTTCGACGTCGCCGTCAACTTCAACGACGTCTTCTGCTCGGCCAAGGCCGACTCCTGCTACAGCCTCGACGATAACATCACGCTCCTCTTCGGTGACGATGCTGACGACGGTCTCGGCCGCGACCACACATTCGTCGCCGGCTTTGCCTGCAGCGTCGGTCCCGACTACGTCAACAACCAGAACACGATAATCGACCTGACGACCGAACTCCTCCTCGGCGACGCCAACGTGACCTGCAACGACGGGAGCGTCGTGTTCACGCTGCCGCTCAATGTGCTCGCTGGCAACAACGACACGGACAGCGTGCCCGGCGGCTACAACCTCCAGTACGCAGTGTACCACGACGCCGAGGAGCTC